>Ga0209121_10002108_pt1 | contig 20410 bp, 24 predicted proteins | sample Cruoilmetagenom3_FD_187292 | JGI IMG/M metagenome (GOLD analysis project Ga0209121, IMG submission 187292) | Oil polluted marine microbial communities from Coal Oil Point, Santa Barbara, California, USA - Sample 3 (SPAdes) (version 2) | ecosystem: Environmental > Aquatic > Marine > Oil seeps ...
TCGAACACACCCCCGCTCGCCTCACCCTCGAACATCGCCCGGTGGCGCTCACCCTCGGTCTGATCCTGGCCACGGTCGCAACGCTCGCCTACGCAATCGTCCTGTTCGCGCGCGGCAACGACGCGGGCGTGATCTTCCTGTGTTTCGCTCTGTCGCCACCGGTCTTCGCCTATTTCTTTCTTGAAACGCGCCGGATCAGACTCGACCGCGACGCCAGCACTCTGACGCTCGAGTTCCGCGCCCCCCGTGGCGCCCGCGGCACGACGCATGAGATTGGCACGGGCGGAAAGGTCGTCGTCCAGCGTCCAGGCCCGACCCCGCAGGCGCGCCTCGTGCCGGAAACCGGTGCGCCGGGCGTGCCGACGCGGGCCGTGCTGATCGCAGGTGACGGTCAGGAGGTCGCGCTCGCAGAAGGCTATTCGAAGGGGCCGGAGGCGTATCAGGTGATGCAGGCGGTAAACGGGTGGCTCGACGAGGGTTGAACCGCTTCCCCGCCGCGCGCCTCGAGTCAGGCCGGATCCACCTGCCTTGCGGCCGGGCGCCTGTTTCGCGCCTCAGATCCGAGCGCGTGTCACCGGTGTATCGTCTCTCTGCTACCCGGTCGCCCGGGACCCTACCCGGAGCCGCGACGTGTGTTCGTCCGCGGCCGTTCCGACCAGGTCGGCATCGGGTCTGGGCTCACGGACGCAGTCTCAAAATGCGCCGGTTGTTCTCGTTGAACTCCCGGAAACTCCGGTAGATTGGCGTCTCCGGTGGCGGGGCGGGAGAAGCCGCTCCCCGGAGGAAAACGAACAAAGCAAAAAACGAGAAGATAAGCACCGTCATCGATACGAGGACAACAAACCAACCCAGAACTTCGATGATCACGACTTCCTTGGGCATCGATACCTGAAGTGTGTTCAATCCCTCGATTGCGCGACCTGTCAGCATTGGATTGAGCGTAGATTGAAATAGCAGCAGCAGGAGGCTCGCAAGGCGTTCCCCCCGCAAAAACAGCGCGTAGGCCAGAACGATCACGATCCGTGTCGGCACCAACACCCACAGAAAACGCGTATGACCTTCATTCGGCGCTCCTTCAGGATCCGGACGACACCCAAAACGGCGCGCCTCCGTTCTGGATCCTAGTTTCCTAGGAAACTAGGATTGCTGGGGGGCTGCAATCCCCGTTTTCCAGAGAGTTGGCTCGAAAAACAGGTTTGCCATCTGTCAGCTTTCGGCGCCGCCCTATACCGGCTCGGCGCCACAACAGTCGGCCCGCGCGCGGGTTATTGCCCGGGTCGCCCGTCAAGCCCGCCCCCGGCATCGCCGATGTCACCCTTTGCGAAACCGCCGGAACGGGTCCGGATCGCGGCCGCCGACCGCCTCCCATTCCGCCTTCAGGGCCTGCCGCTCCGCCTCGACCAGCGCCACCGGATCGGTGATCCGCGCGCCGTCGCCGCGCAAGTGATCCATCAACCGGTGCGAATGCAGGATTGTCGGCAGCACGTCGCCCGGTTCCCAGGCATCGAGCATCGGCATACGGCGCAGGTTGAATTCGGGCGGCAGCACCCAGAACCTGAGATCCGATTCCCAGAGCATCGCTTTCAGAACCGGCTGGTCGCGCGAACCGCCGGCAACGGTGAACCGGCGCGCCCATTCGGCAAGGAACGCCAGCATCCGGGGGCTGCGGCGATAGAGCACGACGCCGGAGTTGAGCTGCGGGAAGGCATAGGGGGTCGGCCCGCCCGCGCTTTCGCGGATCAGCGCGGTTGCCCGGCGCACGTCATGGGCCAGCGCAAGCTCGAAGCGGTCGAGCACCTCGAACAGATCGCCCAGCGGCGTTAGCACGAGCGTGTCGGCATCGAGGAAAAGCGTGCGGTCGAACCGGGTTCGCGCCATGCAGTCGAGCTTGGAGCGCGGATGCGGATCGACGATCCGGTGCACCGCATCGAACAGGCCCGCCTCAGCAGCCTCGGGACTTTCGGTAAACAGATCAATCGGCAGGTCCGGTTCGACCGCGCGGAGCGACCGCGCGGAGGCCTCCGCCAAGGCGCGGTAGTCGGGCCCCGTGGCCACGTAGATGACGCCGTTCTTCATGGGAACAGAAGGCCCGACCCTGGGCGCTGGCGCAAGCCACTTCACCTTGGCGGAAGTTTTCGCGGGAAGTCCGGGGAGTGCCCCCGCCCTGCCCGGCGCATCCACCCCCGCGCTTGACTCGCGCCCCCCACCGACGTACACGCCCACAGACCCCGGAAGCTCCGTCTTCCGGTCCCATGGCCATGTGGCCGGGATCGCCCCCCGTCAGCGCGGATGCGCCCACGGGGGCAAACGGCGTTTGGCGCCGGATCTGCGGGACATGGGGTCGCAACGATGGCCGCCCGCCCTATCTAGGGAACACCGAAACGGCAAAGGAGCCGAGACATGTTCGAAAGCCTTTCAGACCGCCTCTCCGGCGTCTTCGACCGGCTGACCAAGCAGGGCGCGCTTTCCGAGGACGACGTCAAGACGGCGCTGCGCGAAGTGCGCGTGGCGCTGCTGGAGGCGGACGTCTCGCTTCCCGTCGCGCGCGACTTCGTCAAAAAGGTCCAGGACAAGGCCACCGGCCAGTCGGTGACCAAGTCGGTCACCCCCGGCCAGCAGGTGGTCAAGATCGTCCATGACGAGCTGGTTGCGGTGCTGACCGGCGCCGAAGATCCCGGCACGCTCAAGATCGACAACCCGCCCGCGCCGATCCTGATCGTCGGCCTCCAGGGCGGCGGCAAGACCACCACCACCGCCAAGCTCGCAAAGCGGCTCACCGAGCGCGAAAACAAGCGGGTGCTGATGGCCTCGCTCGACATCTACCGCCCCGCCGCCATGCAACAGCTCGAAGTGCTGGGCAGACAGATCGGCGTCGACACCCTGCCGATCGTCGCCGGCGAGAAGCCCGTCGACATCGCCAAGCGGGCGCAGACGCAAGCGCGCCTCGGCGGCTACGATGTCTACATGCTCGACACCGCGGGCCGGCTGCATATCGACGAGGTGCTGATGGACGAGGTCGAACAGGTCTCGAACGCGGTTTCCCCGCGCGAAACCCTGTTGGTGGTCGACGGGCTCACCGGCCAGGTCGCCGTCGAGGTGGCGCAGGAGTTCGACGACAAGGTCGGCATCTCCGGCGTGGTGCTCACCCGGATGGACGGCGACGGGCGCGGCGGTGCGGCGCTGTCGATGCGCGCGGTCACCGGCAAGCCGATCCGCTTCGTCGGCCTCGGCGAAAAGATGGACGCGCTCGAGACCTTCGAGCCCGACCGGATCGCCGGCCGCATCCTTGGCATGGGCGACATCGTGGCGCTGGTCGAGAAGGCGCAGGAGACCATCGAGGCCGAACAGGCCGAGCGGATGATGCGGCGCTTCACCAAGGGCCAGTTCAACATGAACGACCTCAAGATGCAGCTCGAGCAGATGATCAAGATGGGCGGCATGGAAAGCGTCATGGGAATGATGCCCGGTATGGGCAAGATGGCCAAGCAGATGGAGGGCGCAGGCCTCGACGACAGGCTGCTCAAGCAGCAGATCGCCCTCATCCAGTCGATGACCAAGAAAGAACGTGCCAACCCCGGGCTCCTGCAGGCCAGCCGCAAGAAGCGGATCGCCAAGGGCGCGGGCCAGGAAGTGCAGGATCTCAACCGGCTTCTCAAGATGCAGCGCCAGATGGCGGACATGATGAAGAAGATGGGCAAGATGGGCAAAGGCAAGATGCTGAAACAGGCCATGAAGGGCATGTTCGGCGGCAAGGGGATGGGCGGCGGCGGCATGCCCGGCATGCCCGGCGGGATGCCCGACATGAACGACCCGAAGGCGATGGAAGAGGCCGCGAAGATGCTCGGCCGGCAGCCCGGCGGCCTGCCCGGCCTCGGCGGCGGCGGCATGCAGCTTCCCTCCGGTCTCTCGGGGCTCGGAAAGAAGAAGTAGGTGACTGCCCAGCCGACATATCCCTGGGAAGCCGCCCCGACCGGCAACGCGCTCGCGCTCGCACAAGAGCTGCGCGCGTGCCTGCCGCGTTTCGAGACCGAGCGTCTCACCGTGCGAGCGCCCGAGATCGGTGATTTCGAGGCCTACCGCGAGATCGCGATGAGCCCGCGGGCGACCTACATGTACGACGCACCGTTGGACCGCGAAGGTGCCTGGCTCGATTTCGCCCAATGCACCGCCGGCTGGATCCTCAAGGGCCACGGGCTCTTCACCATTTCTGACCGGGCGAGCGGCGCGGTGCTCGGCTTCACGCTCATCTGCATGGAATACGGCGACCGGGAGCCCGAGCTCGGCTGGTTCCTCACGCAAGCCGCCGAGGGGCGCGGCATCGCCACCGAGGCCGCTCGCCCGGTGCGCGCCTGGGGGATCGAGACGCTGAAGCTCCCCGCCCTTGTGAGCTACATGGACCCGGCCAACACTGCTTCGGCCCGGGTGGCTGAGAAACTCGGCGGCTGGTGCGATGCAGCCGCGACCGCCGAACTTGAGCACATCATCGGCGCGCCGGTTATGGTCTACCGCCACTGGCCACACCCCGAGACCGGGTTGGAGGGCGCGCCGTGAGCTGCATCGAAATCCCCACCATCGCCACACCGCGCCTGATTCTGCGCGCCGCCCGGCTCGCCGATTTCGACGGGTTCGCGGCCTTCCTCGCGACCGAGCACGCGCGCTACATGGATGGACCGGTCTCGCGCGACACCGCCTGGAGCTGGTTCACCAACGACATCGCCAGCTGGGCGCTGATGGGCCACGGCGGGTTGATGATCGAGCAGGCGGGCGAGGTGATCGGCCAGGTTGCCATCTGCCAGCCGCCGCGCTTTCCCGCGGTCGAGCTGGGCTGGCTGGTCTACCCTGAACATATGGGGCGGGGCTTTGCCTTCGAGGCGGCGCTTGCCTTTCGCGACTGGGCCTGGGCCCACACCCGGCTGACCACCCTGGTCAGCTATGTCCACCCCGGTAACGCCGCCTCGCGGGCGTTGGCTCAGAAGCTGGGCGCGGGCGTGGACGAGACCGCCCCGCGCCCCGACGGCGAAGGCCCCGAGGACTGCCTGGTCTACCGCCATCCGGCACCCGATACCGACGGCAGCCCGGAGGCCTACGCATGACCGCCCCGGCCTTCCGCTCTCTCAGCACCGAACGCCTGGTGCTGCGCCACCCGAGGCCCGAAGACGCCCCGGCCTACATCGGCTTTTTCGGCTCGGCGCGCACCAGATATGCCGGCGGCATCAAGACGCCGGACGAGGCGTGGAACATTCTCGTCTTCGACCACGGGCTTTGGCAGATGCGGGGTTTCGGTCGGTTCGTGGCAACCCGCAAGGGATCGGACCGGGCCATTGGCCTGTTCGGCCCGTATTACCCCTTCGGCCGTCCCGAGCCCGAAATCGGCTGGGTCCTGTTCGACGCCACCGACGAGGGCCAGGGGCTCGCGACCGAAGCCGCTCGCGCCTGTGTCGCCCACGCCTTCGGCCCGCTCGGCTGGGACAGCGCGGTGAGCTACATCGCGCCGGAAAACGCGGGCTCGATCCGGCTCGCTGACCGGCTCGGCGCACGGCTCGACGAAGACGCCCCGCAACCCAAACCCGGTGTGCACACGCTGGTCTACCGTCACCCGCGTCCCGCCAAGGCCGTGGCGACCCCGCAGGTGCAGGCATGATTTCCGTGTCCGTCCCCGTGCTCACCACCGAACGGCTCACGCTGCGCGCGCAAAGGCCCGACGACTTCGAAGCCTATGCCGCCTTCTATGCCTCCGAGCGGTCGTGGGGCATGGGCGGCCCGCATGACCGGCCCACCGCCTGGCGCGGGTTTGCCGCCGAACTTGGCCATTGGGTGATCCGCGGGTACGGCTTCTGGATGGTCGACGTGACCGCAACCGGCGAGACAATCGGCCTGGTCGGCCTATGGAACCCCGAAGGCTGGAGCGAGGTCGAGATCGGCTGGGCGATGTACGAGGCCGCCGAGGGCAAGGGCTATGCGGCCGAAGCCGCGATCGCGGTGCGGACCTATGCTTATGACACGCTCGGCTGGGGGCCGCTGTCGTCGGTGATCGTGCCGGACAACACCCGCTCGCAAGCCCTCGCCACGCGCCTCGGCGCCACCCCCGAACGCGACTGGGTCTCGCCCGGCGGTACATCGGCGGTGATCTGGCGCCACCCGGGGCGCGAAGCCGTGACCATCTCCGGCGGGACTGACCAACTGCCCGCCTCTGGCGGGACGGAGGCGCGCGCATGACCATCACCGACCTCGCCCCCACCACGTTCAGCATCCCCACGCTCGAGACCGAGCGGATGTTTCTGCGGGCCATGCGCGCGGACGATATCGAGGCGGAGGTCGCATTTTTTCAGACCGAACGCTCGCGCAGCGTCGGCGGACCCTTGCCGCAGGCCCAGGTCTGGCGCGCCGTCGCCGGGATGATCGGCCACTGGGCGCTGCGCGGTTTCGGGTTCTGGGCGCTCGAGGAAAAGACCACCGGGGCCTATCTCGGGCGCGCGGGGCTCTGGTGCCCGGATCCCTGGCCGGAGCCCGAGATCGGCTGGACGCTGATGGACCACGCCGAGGGCAAGGGCTTTGCCCGCGAGGCCGCGCTGGCGGCCCGGGGTTATGCGTATGACACGCTCGGCTGGACGACAGCGATCTCGCTCATCCTCGCCGGCAACACCCGGTCGGAAGCCCTCGCCCACCGCCTCGGGGCGCGGCGCGAAGGCGAGTATCTGCACCCGACCGTCGGCGCCATGAACGTCTGGCGCCACCCCGGTCCGGGACAGGTGCCGGGCCAGACGCCGGGCCAGACGCCGGGCAATCCCGACACCGCAGACTGGAGACCGCAATGACCGATGACGTCACACGGGCGGCGGTGCTGCTCAAGGAGCACCGCGCCTCCATCGACCGGCTCGACGCCATTCTCGTCTACACCCTCGGCGAGCGTTTCAAGCACACCAAGGCAGTGGGCCAACTCAAGGCCGAACACGACCTTCCCCCGTCCGATCCTGCCCGTGAGGCGCACCAGATCGAACGGCTCGAAGACCTGGCCCGCCGGGCCGATCTCGACCCGGACTTCGCCAAGAAGTTCCTCAACTTCATCATCGCTGAAGTCATTCAGCACCACCACAAACACAAAGAAATGGGGGCCTGACGTCCCCGGTGAAATGGGGGCCTGACGTCCCCGGTGAAAAGGGGGCCCTGAGGCCTCCCGTGAACAGGGGGCGCTCTGCCCCTGACAAGCCAAGAACAGGAGATTATCCATGGCTATGAAAATCCGTCTCGCCCGTGGCGGCTCGAAAAAGCGCCCCCACTACGCCATCGTCGCCGCCGACTCGCGGATGCCGCGCGACGGCCGCTTCATCGAGAAGCTCGGCACCTACAACCCGCTGCTGCCGAAGGACAGCGAGGACCGCGTGAAAATGGACCTCGACGCCGTGAAGGCCTGGCTCGACAAGGGCGCGAAGCCCACCGACCGTGTGGCGCGGATGCTCGAGGCCGCGGGCGTGCTCGAGAAGAAAGAGCGCGCCAACCCCAAGAAGGGCGCCCCGGGCAAAGCCGCCCAGGAACGCGCCGAGGAGAAGGCCGCCAAGGCCGCCGCGGCCGAAGAAGCTCCGGCCGAAGAGGCGCCCGCCGAGGCCGCCGCCGAGGACGCCACCGAGTAATCGGGGCCTTCGACATTCACTTCGGGTGCGGGGCACACGCGGCCCCGCACCCTGCCGGACGAAGAGGCAGGCATGTCGGAAACACGTATCTGTGTCGGCGCCATCGCCGGGGCCTTCGGGGTCAAGGGCGAAGTGCGCCTGAAGAGCTTTACCGCAGACCCCGAAGCGATCGCGTCCTACGGGCCGCTGGTGACCGAGGACGGGGCGCGCAGCTTCGCCGTCGAGATCACCCGACCAGTCAAAAACGGTTTTGCCGCCCGGATAGAGGGTGTCAGCTCGAAAGAAGCGGCGGACGATCTGCGTGGCACAAAGCTGTTCGCCGAGCGTGACGTATTACCCTGCCTGCCCGATGACGAGTTTTACCACGCCGATCTTATCGGCCTCGCGGTTCACGACACCGGCGGGCGCTTGCTCGGTCGTGTCACAGCCGTGCACAACCACGGCGCGGGTGATCTCCTTGAGATCTCTGGCGCTGGCCTGAACACCCCGGCGCTGCTGCCATTCACGCAAGACGCGGTGCCGACCGTCGACCTCACCGCGCGCCGGATCGTGGCCGACCCGCCGGAGGGGATCTTCCCCGACTGACAGGGGCATGAACCGCTAGCGCAGGCCAAGGCTCAATTCGGAATTCCGGCTCCAACGGCGTGGGTGACGGTAGGATTGCCGATTCTCTCCCAGGTGCACTGCGGGTTAACTCTGTTTAACGAGGGACCGCGGGGCCGACCCCATTTCACCGTTAGTGTTCTGTTTTAACAAAAGTAATCCAAGCCGGAATACCTGCCGGTTTCCTAGGAAACCGTCCCCCGTTTCCTAGGAAACCGGCTGGAACGTGTTCGCGCCAGCACGAGATCGAGTTGCCGGGTGAAGTCGCGCTGAAACCCGGGCCTGCGCGGACCGGTTCCTCCCGTCACCGCGCCTGCGCCAGAAAATCCACCGGCACTAACAAAAACTTCTTGGCAACCGGCCTTGGAATCGAGTCTTCTTTGGCCAAGGCGAAGGGGGGATGTCGCCGAGGGAGGTTCACGCCGATGTTTGGCCCAAGAAGCCGCACTGGGCTCGCCCTTTTGGGCGCAGCGCTTTTTGGCGGCCCGATCCTTGCGGGTCTGGCCCAGCACGACTGGTCGGTGCTGCCGGTGCTCGCGGCCCTTTTCCTGCTCTACATCGCCGCCGCCCGCAGACCCGATCTGGCAACCGGCGCAGGCCGAGCCAGCCTGGCGATGATGGCGTTCGTTCAGTCCGCGAACGTGGTGATCGGCTGGGCCATCGGGCTCCTGCTGGCCGACATCCTGGGGCCCGTGGCCTTGCCGCTCTGGGCACCGCTCGCGATCACCGCTCTCGGCGCCGGTGTCGGCGCCTGGGCGTTCCGCGACGCGGCCGAGATGGACGTGATGCTCGACAGCGCGCTGGCCCGGATCGCCGAGATGGAGACCATGACGCCGCCGTCGCGGTCGTTCGATGTGCCATGGCCGAGTCCTGTCCCGGAAGCCGACGATGCCCTCAGGCGGGCGCTGCGCGCGTTGCGCGCGCGGCCCGGGATCGACGTCGCTCATGTCGACCGGATCGTGCACAGGCTGCACGCCGAGGCCGGCGCGGCGGGGTTCGACCCGCTCTACGATGCCGCCGGTCTCGACGGCTCGCTGAACGAGCCAGCGGTTGATTTGGCCCTCTTGCGGTTCTCGGCGTTGCCGCAGGTGTTCGACCAGCTCATCAGCCGCGGCGAGGCCGGGCTTGCCCCGATGCTGCTGTTGAACGCACCGAACCCGCTGGTGCGTGCCGAAGCCCGTGCGCTGGTGTCCGGGATGATAGACGCGGCCGTGCCCGTCACCGAGCTGCCGGACCCGGCGCTCCTGCGCGAACTTGCCGGGGCTTTCCCGGGCGAAGGATACAACCGGCTGCTGGCGCGCTGTGCCCATGGTGGCCCGGCGCGGATCGAGGCCTGATTTCGCCTTTCGCCGTGCCGGTCGACTGCGGTAGGAACGCGCCATGACCGACACACCGAAAACGCCCGGACCCGACGGTTCGGGACCGGACACCACCGGACCGAAGAAGCCCGCGCCCAGATCCCACGGGCGGTTGAAGATCTCCGCCACGCTGAAACCGCGCGCGCTGATGGAACACCGGCCGGCGCTGGCCAGCGCCTGGGAGGCGCGGGTCATCACCCTGTTCCCCGCGGCCTTCCCCGGGGTGCTCGGCGAGAGCCTCACCGGCAAGGCGCTGGCAGAGGGGCTCTGGCAGCTGGAGACGATCGACCTGAGAGGCTTCGGCGTCGGCAAGCACCGCAATGTCGACGACACACCTGCCGGCGGCGGCGCGGGGATGGTACTGCGCGCCGACGTGCTCGCGGCGGCGATCGACGCCGCATCCGACGGGGTGCCCACCGACCGGGCGCGCTGGCCGCTCGTCTACCTTTCGCCCCGGGGCCGGCCGTTCGACCAGGCCACGGCGCGGCGTTTCGCCGCTTGTGACGGTATCACCCTGATCTGCGGCCGGTTCGAGGGGGTCGACGAACGGGTGCTGGAAGACTACGGGATCGAGGAAGTCAGCCTTGGCGATTTCGTCATGACCGGCGGCGAGATCGCGGCCCAGGCGATGATCGACGCCGCTGTTCGCTTACGTCCCGGTGTGCTCGGCAATGCCGCCTCGACCGAGGAGGAAAGCTTTGCCCACGGGCTGCTCGAGCATCCGCAGTACACCAAGCCCCAGGAGTGGCGGGGCCGCGCCATTCCCCCCGTCTTGCTATCGGGCCACCACGGCGAGATCGCCCGGTGGCGCCGCGCAGAGGCGGAGCGGATCACCCGGGCCCGGCGGCCGGATCTGTGGAAGAAGCACCGCGACCCCGAAAACGGTGACGGGTAACGCGAAACGGGCGGCCCGCCTGTAGGACCGCCCGCCGAATTTCGCTTGATTACGTGCCGATCAGAACTTGATACCGGCGCGCAGCTGACCGCCGTGCGACGTGGCATCGAACCCAGCCGGAATCGTGGTCGGCATGTTACGGTACACGTATTCACCGCCGACAAAGAACTTTTCGGTGATGGCATAGTCGAGGCCGACGCCCGCGTTCCAACCCGTGGCCGCGAAGGTCAAGGGTGTGGTCGCGCCGAATGTCGAATAGCCACCGGACGCGAACAGCAACGCATCACCGAAGCTGTAGCCAACGCGGACCTTGGCATCGAGCAACATGTCGACATCGAAGGCCGGGCCCGGGTTGACGTCCAGGGTGCCGATCTGTCCGGCGATTTCCGCACCGAACACCATCTGGCCCTGCTGGAAGTTGTAGCCGGCAAAGCCACCATAGGTGGTGGCGTCAAAGGTGAAGGGGCCAGGCGTGATATCGCCACTCTGCATGCCGCCGGTCACGCCGCCATAGAAGCCTTCCCAGTCGTTTTCGACGACCGGCGGTTCCATGTAGACATGCTCGACATAGGGCTCCGGCGAACCGGCGATTGCTGCACTGCCGGCGAGGCCGACGATGACAGCGGCTAGGAGCGTTTGTTTCATTTTTTCCTCCTAAAATAAACTGCTCTGAATTTCAGATAGCACATTTCGCCTTTAAAATGACCCGTTCTCGCGAATCACCCGTCACTCGGATCGCGTCGAGTTGCACAAAAGCAACATTCGCGCCCGAAACACGGGATTATCTCCAGCGCCGAAACAGGCATCAGGCCCTCTTTGCCGGCACGGTTTGACCCAACGCATTGCCCGCTTGTCCCCGTCTGTTCCATACTGCCAACACTGCCGACGAACCCGGAGGCGGACCTTCCGGGAAACCGATGGGAGGATTTGCGATGCTTGGCGAAAAGGTCGCTGGTTATGCACGCGCACTCTACGAGTCGCATGGCGACAAGGCCGAAGCCGAGGCGGCGCAGAAGATGGCCGCCGCCGAGGAGGCGGGCAAAACCGACGAAGTGGAACAATGGCGCGCGGTCCGCGAAGCGGTGCGGGCGCTGCGCGGCGCCAACCAGGGCTGACGCGCGCGCCGTTCCCGTAGCGCGACCCTGTCAAGGATAAGGCGTGAGGCCGATGTGAGGTCACGCGCACCGGGGCGGTGGGCTCTTGGAGTGGTGGGCTTTGGAGCGGTGAGCCGTGCGAATACCGGAGACTGCGGCGTCGCCGCCTGGATGAACCGGCCAGAACAGGCTGGTGTCGCGGGCGGCGCGGGATCAACCCCTTTGTCCCGGTCCGATGTCTGGGCGCGTCCGTCCACGCCCCTCCTTTCGAAAACCGACCCCACAAAAATACGTTGGCGCCACAAAAAAACGGCCCGCCTTACGCGGCGGGCCGTTGATTGGAGATCGTGGAACGAGGTTCAGAAGGTGATACCGACGCGCGCCTGGATGGTCCCGAACTGGTCCTGCCACGCGGCCGGATCGGCCACGGTATCCTCGATGTCGCGGTAGATGTATTCCGCACCGATGAAGGCGTTGTCGAAGACCTTGAAGTCCACACCGGCGCCGACGTTGAAACCGCCGCCTTCCCATTCGGCAGCGTTGTCGTAGTTGGCGAAGGTGTAGCCGCCGGAGACGTAGACCAGAGCACGATCGACCGCGTAACCCGCACGGGCCTTGAGGTCGATAAAGGTTGTGTCAAAGGCGCCGCCAAGGTCATATTCGCGTTCGCCGGTCGAGGCCGCGGCTTCCACACCGAGGACCATATCGTTGTCGAACTGGTAGTTGTAGCCCGCGAAACCACCGTAGAGCACGCCCTCGAAATCATCGACGCCCACGGTTTCGCCCGTGGCCCATCCGACGGTGCCACCGAAGTAGAAGCCGGTCCAGTCATCGGCGGGCGCCGGCATCGGCGCGGGAATGATCGGATCGACGGGCGCCGGGGTCACGCTGCCCGCGAGCGCGGCGGATCCGCTGGTCACGAGTAGCACTGCGGTAGCAGTAGCAAGAAGATTCTTCATTGTCAGTCCTCCTAAGACTCACTTGCCCTCTTAAGGCTTACGTTTGTGATAACAATACCGCAAGGCCCAGGGGATAGCGATGCGCCGCCCATCAACTGCCCGTGAAAGTTGCACCGAAGACACGGCTCTTACCCATTTGGTCAAAACCCGAACCGGCGACCGAACCCCTTGATCGTCAGGCCCGGGGCGCCTATACCCCGTCCGTCCGGCGACCAAGCGAGTCGCGCGGACCTGTTTTGCTTTGGGCGCGTCCTTGCGTGCACTCGACCGAGCCTGACAGCACGAAGAAACGACGGCTTATCTCCCGCGGGCGCCCCTGTTGATCCAGGGTGACGGACCCGGTGAAGACTTGGGAGCTCTTGGACGGCAGCAACCTTTGCGGACCAACCGCAAGCGACATTAGGAGATGATCAGATGGACCTGATCGCGGAAATTGAAGCCGAGCAGATCGCTCAGCTCGACCAGAAGATCCCGGATTTCAAGGCCGGCGACACCGTGCGCGTCGGCTACAAGGTGACGGAAGGCTCGCGCTCGCGGGTGCAGAACTATGAAGGCGTCTGCATCGCGCGCAAGGGTGGCGCGGGCATTGCCGGCTCGTTCACCGTGCGCAAGATCTCGTTCGGCGAAGGTGTCGAACGTGTCTTCCCGCTGTACTCGACCAACATCGAGACGATCGAAGTCGTGCGCCGCGGCAAGGTGCGCCGCGCCAAGCTCTACTACCTGCGCGCGCGCCGCGGCAAGTCGGCCCGGATCGCCGAAGACACCACCTACAAGCCCAAAGCCGCGAAATAAGGAGACGTGTGATGAAAAAGGACCTGCATCCCGAATACCACATCGTCGACGTGAAGATGACCGACGGCACCGTGGTTCAGATGAAAACCACCTGGGGCAAGGAAGGCGACACGCTGTCGCTGGAGATCGACCCCTCTTCGCACCCGGCCTGGACCGGCGGTTCGTCGCGCCTGATGGACACCGGCGGGCGCGTGTCGAAGTTCAAGAACAAGTACGCGGGCCTCGAACTCTGAGCCTCCCGCCTACGGACAAGACCACGAACGCCGCCCCTGACCGGGGCGGCGTTCTGCATTTGCAGGGACCCTGCGCGCATGCGCGTTGATCTGCACCTTGCCTGCGTCAATCGAACCGGTCTGGGACGCGGTCTGCGACCTTCGGGTGCTCGACGCCATCGCCCGCCCGATTGTCACCTTCGAGCCGCTCGATCCGCCTTCGGTCCCGCCCCGCTGGGAAGAGCGCACCGACCGTATGCGGTTGAGGCTGCTCGGCATCCCCATCGGCTGGCAGGTTCTTGGTCCGCGTTTCCCCGACCCCGCCGCGCCCGCGCGGGTGCTTCTCGACATTGGCCACATCCCGCTGTTTCGCCGCTGGGAGCACCGGGTGAGCCTCGTCCCCGACGGCACCCACACCCGGCTCACCGATCAATTGTCGTTCGACGCCGGGCCGCTGTCCCGGCCCGCGGGCCTGGTCCTGCGCCTGTTCTTCGCCCATCGCCACCGGCAGTTGCGGCGGTTGCTTGAGGGCGACGTGTGAAACCCCGCAAGCCCGTCACTTCCCCCGCCAGCCGCCGACCAGCCCGACGTCCCGCAGGATCCCGGTTGCATCGTTATTGAAAGGTCCCGGATCTTCCGTCGACACGGATCTTCCGCCGCCACCATGTGCCCCGCCGTCCGACATCGGATCGCCGCTTTCCCGGGCGCCTTGAGCCGGTCGGGCCAGGCTTCGGCGAGGGCCGGCGCGTCCGGCGCATTGTTCATGAAATTGCCACAGTCGCGCCTTTTATCACGCTTTGTCCCTCGCTATGGTCGCCGAAAGCGCAAGGATTGCGCGGGTTTGGGTAAACGAGCAGGAACCGCACGTGGCGCATATCATCGTCGTCGGAAACGAAAAGGGGGGCGCGGGCAAATCGACCGTAGCCATGCATGTCGGCACCGCGCTGGCGCGGCTCGGCCATCGGGTGGGCATGATCGACCTCGATCTTCGTCAGAAAACGACCTCACGCTACCTCGCCAACCGCAAGACCTCGATCGCCCGGCATGGCTACGAGCTGCCCTCGCCGGTCGAGGGCGCGCTGCCCGAGATCGATCCCGCCACGCTGACGCCGGGCGAAAACGCCCACGACCGCCGGTTGAGCCAGGCGGTGGCGGCGCTCGAGGCCGGTAGCGATTTCATCGTCATCGACTGCCCCGGCTCGCACACACGCCTCAGCCAGGTCGCCCACACGCTGGCCGACACGCTGGTGACGCCGCTCAACGACAGCTTTGTCGATTTCGACCTGCTCGCCCATATCGATGGCGAAAGCGGTGAGATCATCGGGCCGTCGGTCTACTCCGAAATGGTCTGGAACGCCCGCCAACTGCGCGCGCAGGCTGGGCTGAAACCGATCGACTGGGTGGTGGTGCGCAATCGGCTCGGCGCCCAGCGGATGGTCAACAAGGAAAAGGTCGGCCACGCGCTCGACGATCTCGCCCACCGGGTCGGCTTCCGGGTCGCGCCCGGCTTCAACGAGCGGGTGATCTTCCGCGAGCTGTTCCCGCGCGGATTGACCTTGCTCGACTTGCGCGACATCGGTGTGAAAGGCCAGATGAACATCTCCAACGTCGCGGCCCGGCAGGAATTGCGCGAGCTGATGAAGGCGCTGGAGTTGCCGGGGGTTACGGCGGATTTCTGAAGACCGCCCCCAGAGCCGATCTCGGACGCTGGTTCGCCGGCGCGGCGATCCACGGTGTCCCGCAGGCCAGTGCGTTGGCGCTTCCTTGCTCGCCAAGGACCAGTTTCCTAGGAAACCGGGGCCAGTATCCTAGGAAACCAATCCCTAGGAATCTCTTGAAAGTTCATATATTTCAAGCACCTGACGGACCTGATCCGTTCGCCTCCCATTAACCTGTTGACGCACGTGCGCCCTGCGCGGGTCGAAACCACGCCCGATCGATACCTCCGAAGCCCCTTCCCTCTCCCGAGCCCGCATGCCAATCTTCCCGCATGGGATAAGGGAGCGCCGATGAAGATAACCGCATGTGTTTTTGACGCCTACGGAACCCTGTTCGACGTCTCCGCCGCCGCGCGGGCAACCGCGACGGAACCGGGCAACGAAAAGCTGGCCGGATGCTGGCAGGCGCTCGCGACCGACTGGCGCCAGAAACAGCTCGAATATTCCTGGTTGCGCGCCATCACCGGCGAGCATCGCGATTTCTGGCAGGTGACGAAGGACGGGCTCGACTGGGCGATGGCCGCTCAGGGGCTGACGGGAGACGCGGCGCTGCGCGACAGGCTACTCGCGCTCTATTGGACGCTCACACCCTATCCGGAGGTGCCGGACGTGCTGCGCAGGCTGCGCCACACGGGGTTGCAGACCGCGATCTTGTCGAACGGCGCACCGGAGATGCTGGAGGCGGCGGTTTCCTCCGCCGGGATCGGCAAGTTGCTCGACGAGGTGCTTTCGGTTGAAAGCGTGGGCGTGTTCAAACCCGCGCCCGCGGTCTACGAGCTTGTCACCACCCGGTTCGACTGTGCCCGCGACAAGGTGCTCTTCGTCTCCTCCAACGGCTGGGATGCCGCGGCGGCTGCGGGCTTCGGCTTCATCACCGCTTGGGTCAACCGCACGGGCCTGCCGATGGACCGGCTGGGCCACCCGCCACACGAAGAGATGAAGGATCTCTCGATGATCCCGGCGATGGCGGTGGCGATATGACGAAGGAATACATCACCGCGAACGACGGGGTCCGGCTGGCCTGGGAGGAAGCGGGCAGCGGTGCTCCGGTGATCGCGCTCGCCGGGCTCACCCGCACGATGCGGGATTTCGATTTCGTCGCGCCGCATCTGGGCGATGTCCGGCTGATCCGGATGGATGCGCGCGGGCGCGGCCTGTCGGACCACGCACCCTGGCAAAGCTACAACGTCGGCCAGGAAGCGGCCGACGTGGTGGCGCTGATGGACCACCTCGGGCTGAAGCACGCGGCCATCCTCGGCACCTCGCGCGGCGGGTTGGTGGCGATGATGCTGGCGGCCACCGTGCCCGAGCGTCTCACCGGGGTCTGCCTCAACGACATCGGCCCGGTGATCGACCGCGCCGGGCTCGACATGATCGGCGTGCACATCGGTCGCCCGCCGGGCGCGCGCAGCTTCGAGGAAGCGGCGGCGGTGCGCCGCGCGACCCATCCGGGATGGGCGCATGTGCCCGAGGGCCGCTGGCGCGCCGAGGTCGAGCGGCTTTATGTCGAAACCGATGACGGGCTCGCGAACACTTACGACCCCGCCCTGCGCGAGGCTTTCGTCGCAGGCGTGCTGGCGGCGAACGATGCCTGGCCGGCTTTCGACGCGCTCGCGGGGCTGCCGCTCGCGCTGATCCGGGGCGCGAATTCCGATCTGCTCACCGCCGAAACAGCCAGCGCCATGCGGCACCGCCGGCCCGACATGCATTTTGCCGAAGTCCCGGACCGCGGCCATGTGCCCTGGCTCGACGAGCCCGAGGCGCGCGCGGCGATCCACGCCTGGCGCGAGGATCTGCCATGAACATCGAGATGATCCGCGCCGCCGCCGAGCGGCTCAGAGGCCATACCCGCGTGACCCCGCTCTTGTCCTCGCCCTTCCTCGACGAGATCGCCGGGCGGCGGGTGCTGGTCAAGCCCGAATGCCTGCAACACACCGGCAGTTTCAAGTATCGCGGCGCCCGCGCGGCGCTCTCGGCGTTGGACCCCGATCTGCGCGCCCGCGGCGTGATCGCCTTCTCCTCCGGCAACCATGCCCAGGGCATCGCCAAGGCCGCCGCAGAGTTCGCCAGTCCCGCGGTCATCGTCATGCCCTCCGACGCCCCGGCGCTGAAAATCGCCAACACCCGCGATCTTGGCGCCGAGGTGATCCTCTATGACCGCGCAACGCAAGACCGCGACGAGATCGGCGCGGCTCTTGCCGACGAACGCGGGCTCACCCTGGTCAAACCGTTCGACGAGCCCCAGGTGATCGCCGGGCAGGGCACCGTCGGGCTGGAAATCGCGGCTCAGGCCGCCGAGGCGGGCGTGCGGGAAGCGGAGGTTCTTGTGCCCTGCGGCGGTGGCGGGCTGACGGGGGGCATCGCCCTCGCCCTCGCCGCGGACGCCCCCGGCCTCACGGTTCGCCCGGTGGAACCCGAGGGGTTCGACGATGTGAAACGCTCGCTGGAAACCGGACAGATCGCGTCCAACGCCCACACCACCGGCTCGATCTGCGACGCGATCATCACCCCGTCGCCCGGCGAAATCACCTTTCCGATCCTCGCGGCACTTTGCGGGCCGGGCCTCACGGTCAGCGACGACGATTGCCTGCGCGCGATGGCCGCCGCGTTCACCCGGCTGAAGCTGGTGATCGAACCCGGCGGCGTTGTGGCGCTCGCTGCGGCGCTCTACCAGCCAGAGGCGCTGTCCGGCGACAGCGTCATCGTGGTCGCCACCGGGGGCAATGTCGATGCCGAGCTCTACGCCGAGGCCCTGGCGCGGTTCGGCTGACCGGTCCGGTTGGTCCTTGCGCCAGCCGGTCCGAACTCCCCCCCGCGTTGACCGCTCCGGAAGACACGCCATAATCGTGCGCTATTGTGTCGCCGAACGCGTCCGTGGGTTGCGTATCATCCCATGGCGCGCCGTTCCTCGGCCGAGGGCCCTGCCGTGCGGGCGGGAAACATCCCGTTCCGTGTCACGTCAAAACAACTGAGCGGCGCCCGCCTCGTGACGCGCGCCGCCCCGCCCCCCGCAAGCCCTAGGACTCGTCGCCGTCCTGCCAGTGCTGCGCCGAGGCCGGGGCCTTCTCATGGGCGGAGTCCTCGCCGCTCCCCTCCGCCCCGCCGCAAACCCGTGAGAACGCCCGCCATTGGCTGCGGTTGAGCGAGGGCACCATCTCTGCCGTGCGCCCGGCATCGGCTGCGAGCGCCGCCTCAATCCGGGCCGTCATCTGCGGATGCGACGAGAAATGCGCCGTGATCCCCTCGGCATCGCCGTGCTCGGCGCGGATCCGCTCGAAGAACGTGCCGAGCGCCGAAGGCGGCAACCCGGCGTCGGTCAGCAACGCATGGGCGTATTCGTCGGCACCGCTCTCGGCCGCCTGGCTGTATTTTGCGTTGATAAGCTGGTTGGCCAGCACCAGCACCACCGTACCTCCCGCGAAATCGCCGAACAGCAAGCCGAGCACGCCGACCGAGCCGGCGAGCCGCAGCGCGTCACGGGTCGGGTCGCGGTTGACGACGTGGCCGATCTCATGCGCGAGCACGGCGGCGACCTCGTCGGGACCGGAGGCCTCTTCGATCAGGCCGCGAAACAGCACCACCCGCCCGCCGGGGAGCGCGAAAGCATTGGCCATCGGGTGATCGAGCACCGAGACCTCCAGCGGATAGGGCAAGTCGTCGCCAGGGTCGAGCCGGGCGATCATCGCGTCGAGCGCCGCCAGCCCGTCGGGCGCTTCGCAGGTCTCCAACGGCACGAAATCCCCCTCGCTGAGCGCGGTGCGGATCTGTTCGTAGGTCGCGTCGCCCAACGCCTTTTCCCCGTCCGGCGGCAGCAGGGTCGCGAGCTGGTTCGCCATGATCGGGACCAGCACGAAGATGATGAGCGCCACCGAGGCCACCGCACCGAGCGCCCAGCCGGCGATCCGGCCCTTGTTCTCGACAGGTGGCCGGCGGGTCAATTGCGGTGCGTTGGCGCGCAGGGCGCCCGCGATGGTCTCGTCGGGCACGGCGACCCGCGCCAGCTTGTCGCCGGCCCGGTACAAAACGATGCCTGCCCTGTCGGCCTGGTCCGGCAACGCACGCAATTCGTCCGCGCGCCAGATCACGGGTTTGCCTTCCGCCGGCTCGAACATGACCTTGTCGGGAAACACCGTTACGGCGACCCGCTGGACCCGCGCCCGCGCGCCGTCAAAATAGTCGCCGAACCCCGAAAGCGTGTTGTCAGGCGCGGTGCTCATATCCCGTCCCCCAGCGGCAGAGCATCGGCGAAACCCTCGGCCTCGACAAAGTCGTCGCGGTCCCGCTGGCGCACAGCACTCAGCCCCTCCCCGTTGACGATCTCTGTCGTCTCGGCGAAATGGCGCGCGATCGGCATGGTGATGAAAACCTCTTTCAACACCCCCCAGAACAGAAACACCGTGAAATAGCCGAAGATCCCCGCCACCAGCCCCATCCAGGCCGGAAGCTGGGCGAGATCGGTGATGTCCATCCCGGCTTCCAGAACGTCCTCGTCGACCACACCGAAGAGCACGCCCACCGCGATCCCGAAGACGAAGAGCAGGGCGAACAGGATGCCGCTGATCGCCAGGGAGCCGCCCAGATAGATCCCGACAAGCTTGCCCGGCCGCGGGGTACAGCGAAAGCCGGCCCCGGCCACCGTCTTCTGCTCGGTCAGGCGCTTGAACCGATGCGCCTTCCAATAGGCCCAGCCCAGCGCCGTCCAGACCGCGCCCATCGCGATGGCGACCAGCCAGATCTCATCTTCCAGAAAATACTCGGCCGCTGCGCCACCTCCGGCGATCGCCGCCCCGAGGTAGACATGTTTCATTGCCCCGAACAGGCTCTTCCAGTCGCCGCCCTGCGCGAATTGCGCGTCGCCGTACCAGGTGCGGTCGGTGCGGTATTTCTCGAGCGACCAGACCTGCGCCGGGAACAGCAGCCCGGCGGTGAGGACCGTGGCCGACCACCACAGGATCGAGCGCCAGACAAAGCCCTTTACCCCGGGTTCCAACCCGAACCGGATGCCCCGCCAGCGGGTGCGCGCGAAGATGTAGCGCCGGGCGCGGTACTGGGCAAAGAAGATGAGCGGGACGAGACCGACGAAGCTCACCACGTAGGCTGGCGCCTGGCCTGCGAACAGCGAGAACGAGAAGAACATCAGCAAAAGGGTCA
>Ga0209121_10002110_pt1 | contig 20407 bp, 18 predicted proteins | sample Cruoilmetagenom3_FD_187292 | JGI IMG/M metagenome (GOLD analysis project Ga0209121, IMG submission 187292) | Oil polluted marine microbial communities from Coal Oil Point, Santa Barbara, California, USA - Sample 3 (SPAdes) (version 2) | ecosystem: Environmental > Aquatic > Marine > Oil seeps ...
CGTTTGCACCTCCTTTGCTTTGAGTTTCTCTAACCCAAAGGCTACAGAGGTCGGCGGGTGCTTTCAACTACCCATTTTCACACAAAACAGTGTAGACCCTCAAGAACATGGTACTTGTTTTTGTTAACCGCCAGAAGGTAAAATAGACTACGGGAAGTTTAAATATATTTTAGGAGGTAAGAATGGATTTTGAATTTAGCGAAGCGGAAAAAATGTTTCAAACTATGGTGCGTGACTTTGTGGCCAAGGAAATCACCCCTCATGCCCCTGAATGGGACGATGATGGGAAGTTTCCATTCGATGTGATTAAGAAAATGGCCGCGGCGGGAATGTACAGTGCCGGTCTACCTGAGGATGTTGGAGGCGATGACAGCAAAATAACCAATACCATAGCTTCTGAGGAGGTCTCCTATGGTTGTAGTGGCGTAGGTGTATCATATTTGGTTAGCACTGGATTGGCTATATATCCAATCCTACTAGCTGGCAATGAAGAACAGAAAAAGAGTTATCTTACGCGCACAGTTAAGGGAGCAACATCTGCCTATGGCTTGACTGAGCCCATGGCTGGTAGCGATGTGGCCGCATTACAGACAAGATACAGCAAGGAAGGCGATTATTATATTCTCAATGGTAGTAAGCTCTTCATAACCAATGGTAACGAAGCTGAGTTTTATACTACTTTTGCTACCAGCGACCCTTCCAAAGGATATCGTGGCATTAGCGCTTTTATCCTGGATAGAGATACTCCTGGCTTCTCCATAGGCAAGCTGGAAAGGAAAATGGGTATACACCCTGCTTCGGCAGCAGAATTAGTTTACGAAGATTGCAAAATACCCGCCAAGAATTTATTAGGTCAGGAAGGAAGAGGATTCAGAGTAGCTCTGGAGGCGATAGATGAAAGCCGAGTTGCCATAGCTGCTCAATCGCTAGGTAATGCCCGAAGAGCTTTTGACCTTGCAGTTGACTACGCTAAGGATAGAGAGCAGTTTGGTACAAAACTCGCGAGCTTGCAAGCAATCCAATGGATGATTGCTGATATGGCTGTGGATGTTGATGCATCCAGCCTGTTGATTTACAACGCAGCTTGGTTGACACAGAAAGCAGGGAAATCTCCCCTTAGGGAAGCTGCGGCGGCAAAGCTTTTTGCCAGCGAGGCAGCCCACAGAGTCTGTCATAAAGCTGTTCAGATCCATGGTGGCTATGGCTATACCAAAGACTTTGAGGTAGAACGCTTATACCGCGACCAGAGAATACTTGAGATTTATGAGGGAACCTCAGAGATGCAGAGGTGGACAATCGCCCGACAAGTAACTGGCATGAAGTAGAGCGTGCGGCAAGGGAAATGCAAATGGATGCTAGCCAGCCTGGATGCCACAAGGCAAGCGTCGGCATCCAGGCCAGGCGCATTTAGATACCTTTATGTAGTATGTGCTTTATTTGGCCAATTCGGGGGTCAGTTCTGGGGTCAGCACAGCAATAAACGGTAGATTGCGGTATTCTCCGTTGTAATCCAACCCATAACCAACGACAAATTCATCAGGTATCTGAAAGCCTACATAGTCAAGAGGAACATCTATAAGTCGACGCGCTCTCTTATCGAGCAAAGTGCAGACTCTAAGGCTAGCTGGATTCTGCTTTGAAAGGTGTTTGAGAACATAATTTAGCGTCATGCCGGTATCCACGATATCCTCAACCATAAGTACATGTTGCCCTGTTATACTGCTATCAAGGTCTTTGGTCATTTTAACCAGATGCCCATCACCACCATAGTACGAGATAGCCATGAAGTCTACGGTAACGGGAAGAGAAAGGTGCTGCATTAAGTCAGCCATGAAGCAGACCATACCCTTTAAAACACCCACTAACACCAAGCGCTGACCTGCATAATCATGAGAGATACGTCTGGCTAAGGCTCTAACCCTTCGCTGAATTTCTGTGTGGCTATACAAAACCCGGTCAACCCCCTCCACTTTGGCCTCGCCCAGGGAACCATAGCCATATTTGGCCAGGACTTGCAAGTAATCGCTCTTGTTAAGAAGCCTAATATTAATTTTAGGATAAAGCTGCTTGAGCTGACGTAGTTTGCGGTTCTTTTCGGTTATCAGACTTTGTTTTAACGTAGTAAGCTCAACATAGAGGTCTAACTCAGGTAGATAGAAGTCAGGAGTAAACATCTCAACTACCCGTTCATCTTCCCACCGAAGAGGGAAGGAACGAGGCTCATACAACCACTCAATACGGTAAAAATCTAAGAGTTTGGCGAACTCCTGCTCACTAGGATGAGCAAAGCTAGTCGGTCGCAGCGAAGTTGTGGGTAACTGAGTTACTTCATCTGACTTTATTCGCCTTCTGCTCGCTTTATAATCTTCCTCCAGTAATTGATAGAGCTCCATCCTCTCCATGAGGACAGCGCATATATCAGCAACACTAAGGAGGAAATTTTTATCAGCTTCAGAGAATTGGTGAGGCTCGCGAGTATAAATTCTAATCTCCCCGGCAGCTTCTCCTTTCTTGAGTATGGGAACCCCTAGTATAGAAGATATTCCTTGTGCCTCTGCTATTTGGGGATGTTGAACTCTTTCATCCTTAGCAGCATTGGCAATAAATACCACCTTCCCCTCAAGAATCTCCGGGAGACTTTTCCGGGCATTAAGAGGCCCTTTCCTTAAGTAAAGGTCACTCAAACCATAAGCGCCTACGGTGATGAGATACTCCTTTTGAGGATTCAGTAATAAAATACGGCAACCGTTTGTTGCCACAGCCTTAGCAGTACTTTTGGCTATAGAATTACAAATCTTCCTTAGACTGAAAGCTGAATTGGCAACTTTAGTTATCTGTCTAAGAGCTGAATAATAACCATCTCGCCGAGTGCCCATTTCCCCCCAGAACCTACTCACATTTGGTAAAGCCACAGTTGGGACAAATATTACATCCCTCCTGGTAAATCAAAGGGCTGCCACAGTCAGGACATTGTCCTGCCCAGCTTTTGACCACCCGGGGTTCTCTAACATCGCTGGCAGCCTCATCTTTGACATATTTCTGCAGGACCCTAGCAATGGCATCAGCGCAGGACAAAACGGCGCGCCCTTGCTCCCACGCAATAGAGGGACAACGAATGCCACGCAGATGCGTTACAATGGACTCCAGCTCCACTCCAGACCTTAGCGCTATAGAAATGAGACGGGAAATGGCCTCAAGCTGGGCTGCAGCACAACCTCCGGCTTTCCCTAAGGTAGAGAAGACCTCAGCTATTCCTTGATTATCAAAATTTACCGTTACATAAATGTATCCGCACCCGGTATTCACCCTCTCAGTTACACCCCTGGTAATTTTAGGCCTTCTCCGGGGAGCCAATTTAGCTTCAGCTCTTTTTGCCTCTCCACCTACAGTTAGAACCTGGCTTTCCCTGCTTCTATCTCGGTAAATGGTTATTCCTTTTAAGCCTTCCTGATAGGCCAGCATATATACCTTGGCTATGTCCTCAGGTGTCGCTTCATAGGGGAAATTAACCGTCTTGGAGACAGCACTATCAGTAAACTTCTGAAAAGCTGCTTGCATCTTAACATGCCACTCCGGAGAGATATCATGAGCAGTGACAAAGAGTTTCTTCAGTTCCTCAGGAACGTTAGCCATATCTCTCAGCCTCTTGCCCTCAGCCAAGTCCTTCATTAACTCTGGTGAGTAAAATCCACCCCTGTTAGCCACCTCCTCAAAATAAGGATTTGCCTCTACAAATTCCTCACCTTCTAGAATATGGCGCATATAACTCAAGGCAAAGATTGGCTCAATGCCACTGGAACAATTGGCAATTATGCTTAAGCTACCTGTAGGAGCAATTGTAGTTCGAGAGGCATTTCGAAACCGCGGGCCACCAGAAACATCATAGACGCTCCCCGCAAAGGCGGGGAAAACGCCTCTCTCTTTAGCTAACTCTAGCGAAGCTCTGTCCGCCTCTTCAGATATGAAACGCATGACCTCTCTAGCTACACTAAGCCCTTGTTCACCATCATAAGAAACTCCAAGTTGAAACAGCATATCAGCAAAGCCCATCACTCCCAAACCTATTTTCCTGGTGTCTTTCGTCCTCTCGTCTATTTGAGGCAGAGGAAATTGGTTAACATCAATAACATCATCGAGAAAACGTACTGCCAGCTTGACTGTGTCAGCCACTTTCTCATAATCAATATGCGCTTGGTCATCCGTGCGAATTACCATATTAGATAGGTTCACAGAGCCCAAATTGCAAGATTCAAATGGAAGCAAGGGTTGCTCACCACAAGGATTGGTGCTTTCTATCCTGCCCAATTGAGGCGTGGGATTACGCCTATTTATTTCGTCTATGAACACGATGCCCGGATCACCAGTGCGCCAGGCCATATTAACTATCTTGTCAAATACTTCCCTGGCATTAAGCTTACCCCTCACTTCTCCGGTTCGAGGGTTTACCAAATTGTAATCAGAACCTTGCTTCACCGCCTCCATAAAACTATCAGTTACAGCCACCGATAGGTTAAAGTTAGTCAGAGCCTTTGGGTCTTCCTTAGCCTCAATGAACTTTAAAATATCAGGATGGTCAACACTAAGAATGGCCATGTTAGCTCCACGGCGCATACCACCCTGCTTTATAACATCTGTGGTAGTATCAAAGGCTCGCATAAAGGAAACAGGTCCACTGGCAATACCTCCTGTAGAGCCAACCCTGTCCCTCTCCGGCCTGAGTCGGGAAAAGGCAAAACCAGTACCTCCCCCACTTTTATGAATCAAAGCAGTATTTTTGACAGCATCGAAAATGGATTCCATAGAATCCTCAATGGGGAGAACAAAGCAAGCTGATAGCTGCCCCAACTCGCGACCAGCATTCATTAATGTGGGCGAATTAGGTAGAAATTCCAAATTTGCCATCAACTGATAGAATTTCTCTTCCCAGAAAGAAACATCTGCCTTGGCATCGTAAGGAAGCTCAGCTAAGGCGATATGCCTGGCGACACGATGAAACAATTCATGCGGAGTTTCAATAACATTCCCCTCCGCGTCTTTCCGCAAATATCTCCTTTCCAGGACTCTCAGGGCATTATCACTAAGTTTAATCCCGGAAACAATCTGGATGCTTGCCTGTGGAGAAAATTCATCCTCAGTTAGAACTTCACCGACCACTGTCCTGAGTTGGGAAGGAGATATAGGACGCCTAGGGTGTAGTGAGACAAATTCCTCCATACCCGGCAATGGTTGAGCTACTTCCAGGCGTTGGCTTACTTGCTGTGTTAAGCTCTCCAGCATCTCTCTATCAGTTATACCCATGGACTCAGCGGCAGCAAAAACAGCTTGTGCCACCTTATTGCGACTAAGAGATTTAGCCCGTCTGGTTTTCTTAGTGGATTTAGCCACCTTCACCTCCTCCGACCCTGAACCGCAAAATTCACTGCTTCTGGAGGCAATAATGATAGCTGATTTGGCAGAGGTTCAGCACCACCTTCTACCAATCCATCTACTGCTTGTTTCAAATCACCGATATCAGCAAACTCACGGTAAACGCTGGAAAAACGAATATACGCAATATAGTCTAGCTTCCTCAAGCCCTCCATGACCAAATCACCGATAAGGGAACTGGGAACTTCAGCCTTGCCCAGGCGATACAATTCAGCTTCAATATCATCCAAAAACTTATCAATGACCCCTGTAGGCAGAGGGCGTTTTTCACAGGCCTTGCGGATACCAGAAGAGATTTTGGCTCGGCTCAACTCCTCACGCCGACCATCTTTCTTGATAACGAAAATACTATGCGGCTGTATACGCTCGTAAGTAGTAAAACGAGCACCGCAGGCAAGGCACTTCCTCCGCCGCCTTACTCCCTCGTCCAAACTTCGAGAATCTATCACCTTTGATTCTAGCTCACCACAGTAAGGACATTTCATGTCTCTTCCCAAAAATTGTACCCTGAGGAAATATTACCACTATATGTAGTAAAACGCAAGGGAAAAGCGGTGTAACCACACCGCCTTTTCCCTTAATGAGGACCGAGGCTTACTGCCAAGAGATTTTGGTAGACTGAGGGGCAACATTTACCCTACCCCTAACAGCATCTGTCAGATGAGAAGTGGTATGACGTGGAACACGACGCATAAAAGAGGGAACGTCCAGGGTATCACTGCCTGACCTCAGTAAGTAACGAAGCTCATCTGCACTGGCCGCGCCCTTGCCATATTGGCTTATGAAACCCGTAGCAATGATAGTGATGCGGACTTCGCTATCCATATCGGTGTCAAACACTACGCCAAATATGATGTTGGCCCTGGGATCAACTGCCTGGCTAATTACTTGAGCTGCCTCATTACACTCGAAGAGAGTGAGACTGGAGCCACCGGTGATATTGAATAGCACACCTTTAGCTCCACTTACGGCAACATCGAGCAATGGGCTAGCCAAGGCAGCCTTAGCAGCCTCAGCAGCTCGATTTTGACCACTGCCTTTCCCCACAGACATCCAAGCGGGACCAGAATCCTTCATTACTGACTTGATATCAGCAAAGTCAAGATTGATTAATCCAGGCACGGTGACCACCTCAGAGATAGCTTGAACTCCCAATTTAAGGGCGTCATCTGCCAGCCTGAAGGCACTGTCCACAGTTGTCTTGGCATCACAGAGCTGCAGCAGACGATCATTAGGTATAATAATCAGTGTATCTAGCTTGTCACTCAACGTAACTATGCCTTCCTCAGCCACTTCAGTTCGGTGTCCACCTTCAAAACCGAAGGGCTTAGTCACTACGCCAATGGTAAGCGCCCCGGACTCCTTGGCTATCTGAGCCACAACAGGGATGCCACCGGTGCCAGTGCCACCACCCATGCCAGCACTAACAAACACCATGTCAGCACCCTCGACAAGCTCTGCAACTACCTGGCGACTTTCTTCAGCAGCCTTGTGTCCAGTCTTATCATCACCACCCACACCCAAACCCCGGGTCAGCTTCTCACCCAGTTGAATGCGGGTGGGCGCCTCAGCTAAGGATAGAGCCTGAGCATCCGTATTCATAGCGATGAAGTCAACACCTTTGATGTCCTGACGAACCATTCGAGTGATGGCATTGCAGCCACCACCACCTATACCTATAGCTTTAATTCTTGCCGGTGTAGGAGCAAAGATCGTTTTTGCCATTTATACCTCCTTTCCAAAACTAATCGGTCAACACAGTCTAACCACGAAATAGTTTCCTGACCAGACTAATGAGCCCACCAAAAATGCCTCCTCTTTTCACTTGCCAAGTTGACTTTTCCTTGTCTCTAGCTTGCCATAGAATCATTCCCACGGTAGTGGCATAAGCTGGATCACGAAGGACATCAGTAATACCATAAGTGCCTGTCCCTAAAGGCTGACCTCTTCGTACTGGAATTCGTAACGCCGCTCGGCCTAGCTCATCAAGACCCTCCAGATTGGCTGTGCCTCCTGTAAGCACCAACCCACAAGGAGCTAAAGATTGATAATCAGTACTGGGCATTTCTAGGAGTATCAGTTCAAACAGTTCCTCCATCCGCGATCGAACAATGTCACAGAGATCACGATAGGAGGCGCTATGACCATTCTCTATGCCCACTTCAGCCGCTCTATCAGTATCTTGTGGACTTGGCTTCACGTTCCCATATCTCCTCTTCATCTTCTCCGCCACATTGAAGGGTAAGCCTAAGCCAATAGAAAGATCGCTAGTTACCTGATAACCAGCCACCGGGATGATAGAGGTATGGTAGATGGCATCATTTCTAAACACAGCTATATCTGTGGTGCCACCACCAATATCCGCCATCACAACCCCAGTTTCTCTTTCCTGGGGAGTTAATACCGCCTCGCCACTAGCCAGAGGCTCCAATATCAAGTCGTCAACCTCAACGCCAGCACTGCGGACGCACTTAACTAGATTTTGCACCGAAGACACCGAGGCAGTAATAATGTGAGTTTCCACATCCAACCTGGTGCCATGCATGCCTACTGGCTTCTTTACCCTCTCTTCACCATCCAAAGCAAAGTAGCGAGGAATAGCATGAAGTACCTTCTTACCCTCAGGAACAGGAACACTACGAGCCGCAGATAATGCCCGTTTAAGATCTTGAGGACGGACTAACCGGTCGTCACGCGGAATAGCTACTACCCCTTTGTTGTTAATACTGCTCACGTGTCTGCCAGTAACCCCTACACAAGCGGAATCTATCCTCACACCACTAATCCTCTCAGCCTCTTTGATAGATTCAGCAATGGTCACCTTAGCTTCATCCATATTAACCACAGTGCCCTTGTGTAGCCCCTGAGAAGAAACAACACCCACTCCTAAAACTTCAATGTCGTTCTCTGATTTAACATCAGCTACGATAGTGGCTATCTTGGTTGTGCCTATATCAATAGCCGAAACAATTTTCTTGGCCATTTTCACCTCCTCGCTTGTTAATATTTAAATGTTCTGTCCTTACTTGAGGCGTTCAGCTATTCTGAGTTTGGCGCTGCGGCTGCGCGGGTTGGATTTCACCTCCAACGTAGACGGCTTAATAACCTTCTTTGTTATAAGCCTCAAAGTGGGGATATGTCCACAGCGACAAACTACCGTTCCTGGTGGACATATGCAACTGCTGGCTTCACGTCGCATGAATTCCTTAACTATGCGGTCTTCAAGAGAATGATAACTGATAGCTACTAATCTCCCTCCGGGGCGGAGGAGGTTGATAGCTTGGTTGAGCGCAGCCTTTAGGTTCTGCAACTCACTATTAACCGCAATGCGAAGTGCCATAAAAGTCCTGGTGGCAGGGTGAATTCCCGCACGCTTGCCACCCAGAACTTGGCCCAGCACCTGGGCAAGCTCGGTGGTGGTGGTAATAGGGCGACTATGCACTATGAGCTGAGCTACTCGCCGACTGTGACGCTCCTCCCCATACTCCCTGATAATGCGGGCTAACTCCTCCTCAGAAAAAGTATTAACAATGTCAGCCGCAGTTAGCCCCTGCCTGGAATCGAATCGCATATCTAGAGAAGCGTCTCGCTGAAAACTGAACCCACGTTGGGCTGTATCCAGCTGCAAGGAGGAGACACCCAGGTCAAAAAGGATGCCATCAACTGGATAAAATTTGTATTCATGACATATATCCTCGAGCATGGCGAAGTTGTCATTGACCAAAGTAACTGCTTCGCCATAGCCTCCAAGTTTATCTTGGGCTATACTAATAGCCTCAGGGTCAGCATCAATGCCTAAGAGCCTTCCCTGAGGCAAAATCCTTGCCAAAATATTCGCAGCATGTCCACCCAAACCTACAGTGCAATCAACAAAAACCCCCCCAGGCCGCGCTTGCAACCCCTCCACAGCTTCTTCAGCCATAACAGATATATGGGTTGGCACAGACATAGTCAAACTCATTAGCTATACTCCAAAACTCTCAATAATCTGAGATGCCTGTTCATCAGCCGAAGCTTTCTCTGCTTTCCACAACTCTTCATTCCACAGCTCAACATAGTTATTGGCACCTATGACGACTGCAGATTCTCCAATCTCGGCATAACTACGTAAGGAGGGAGGCAATGCCATCCTGCCCTGCCCGTCAAGGGAAACGCTGAAGGCAGAACCAAAAATAGCCCGATTCAATTTCCTTAAGTTAGCCGGGGCCACGACTTTAGCAGCCAGACTATCGGCCAACCTCTTCCACTCAGCTTGAGGATAAACAAGGATGCATTTCTCCCTTCCCCGAGCTAACACCACCTCAACCTTCATCTCCCGTCTGAATTTCGGCGGCAGAGGTAGCCTCCCCTTCTCATCAACCCGGTACGGGTATTCCCCAAAGAACATCCTACACCCCCGTTCCTACCTTCATCACCGCTCCCCCTTTAGCACCTTTTTTCACCATTTCTCCCCACTTTCTCTATTGTAATCCTTCACCCCCACATTTTGTCAATACCCCTCTACCCTTTTTTTGCGCTTTTTAACAAATTTTCTAACCAAAAAAGACTAAAAACCACTAAAAGGGGCCATATAAGGCAAGATAAAGCTGGCCAAAAAGCAAGCAATTTCCTCTACGTCTCCGTATGTGATAAGATAAATAGCCATAAAAATAAAGGTCCTAACATGCGATTTGATGTACTGTGCCTTTTCCCTGAGATGCTTAGCTCCCCGCTTGACCAGAGTATCATCAAGCGAGCCAGGGAGCGGGGAATAGTGGAAATCGTGGTTCACGATATCCGCGACTATTCTCACGATAAACACCGCACTGTAGATGATTATCCTTACGGTGGCGGACCTGGAATGGTACTTAAACCTGAGCCTATCTTTGAAGCAGTGGAGACAATAAGACAGGAGGCTAAGCCAGGCGAAGTGCCCATCATTTTGCTTACCCCTCAAGGCAGGCTTTTCACCCAACAGGTTGCCCAAGACCTAGCTCTCTATCCCCGCCTTATATTGATTTGTGGCCATTACGAGGGTATAGATGAAAGAGTGCGGGAGCATTTAGCCACTGATGAAATCAGCATCGGTGATTATGTGCTTAGTGGCGGAGAACTAGCCGCCACGGTGGTGATAGATGCTGTAGTTCGGCTTATACCAGGAGCTCTGGGCTCGCAGATGTCACCAAGCACGGATTCTCATACCGCTGGGCTTTTAGAATATCCCCAATACACCAGGCCCCAGACATATCGAGGTTGGTCAGTGCCTTCAGTCCTGCTTTCAGGAAATCATGGTGAAATTGCCCGGTGGAGGCATCATCAGGCTATCTTGCGAACTGCGAACAGACGCCCCGACCTCCTTGAGAACTTTAAGAAGACAACACTATCTGACGAGGAGAAAGATGGATATAAGGTTACTTGTTGAGCCCAAAATAAATCTCTCTATTCCTAAAATCTCTCCCGGTGACTCAGTCAAGGTTAGCTTGAAGACCATCGAGGGAGATAAGGAACGCCTTCAACACTTCCAGGGAGTAGTAATCAGGATGAGAAAAAGTGTTGACGGTGGAAGCTTCACCGTAAGACGTGTGAGCCATGGCATCGGAGTGGAACGTACCTTCCCCTTCCAATCTCCCATGATACAGGGAGTCGAGGTGCTCAGGCACGGCAAAGTGCGGCGAGCTAAACTCTATTACATGCGTGGACTCAGTGCCAAGCAGGCTCGGCTCAAGGAAAGAAGAGAGCCAACAGAAACACCTTAAATGAAATATGCTGAGGTGGCAGTTAACTCACCGGGGAGCCTATCCACCTTTAGTTATGCCATCCCACCGCAGCTAAATATTGATATAGGCCAAGCTGTATGGGTCCCCTTTGGCCACAGGGTCATCCAGGGCATCGTTATCGAGCTACGCCATCAGCCATCACTTGAGGCAGACAAAGAGATAAAGGAAATATCCAGTACCATAAGTGCCCATCCCCTACTCTCCCCCATACAAATCGAGCTTGCCAAATGGATAAGCACGCACTACCTCTGCCCTCTGTTTGATGCCATAGCCTTAATGCTACCCCCCGGCTTTGAGCGCAGACTTGTTACTTACTTACAACCAGCAAATTCTGATAAGGAATCACCATCCCTTAGCTCGGAGCAAACACAAGTCCTCCAGTTCATAGAACATGGCGGGATGGTAAGCTTGAAAGATATAGAGAGGAAATTCGGGGTAAATAAAGCTAAGCGAATCACTAACCAGCTTCTTCGTCTCCGCTTAATAATCAAAAGACAGGAGCTTGAAAAAGATAAAGTGAAACCAAAATCACCTCCCTGTGTTAAGTTGGCAATTAAGCACGATGAGCTTGAGGATGAAATAGCCCGCTTGAACAAGCCCAGAGCCTATAAGCAAGCAGAGTTGTTAAAATTTCTAAGCGAGCAAACTCAACCCGTCCCGGTTAGCGAGGTAAGAAAACGCCTCAAATGCTCCACTGCCACCATCAGAGCTCTGGAAAACCGCCGATTGCTTTCCATAGAAAGGATTAACATAAGGCGTGATCCATTGGCTGGTCTCACCCTCACATCCACTCCACCACCAACCCTCACCCCACCACAACAGGCAGCCTTAAAATCAATTTACTATGTCATTGCAAGGAGCCTGAGCAATGTCATTGCGAGCAAAGCGAAGCAACCTCATAGTGAAGGGGAAACGAAACAAGCTCAATCACCACCGGCTTTCCTCCTCTTTGGTGTCACTGGCAGTGGCAAAACTGAAATCTACCTGCGAGCTTTGGCCCGGGTTATCACCGCAGGCAAGCGAGGCATCTGCCTCATCCCTGAAATCGCTCTTACCCCACAAACAACAGAGAGATTTGCTAACCGCTTCCCCGGGCGTGTGGCGGTACTACACAGCGGCCTCTCCTTAGGAGAACAATTCGATGAATGGCAGTGGATACGCCAGGGAAACTGCGATGTAGTTATTGGGCCGAGGAGCGCTCTATTTGCTCCCCAGCCTGAACTCGGCCTTATCATAATTGATGAAGAACATGAATGGACCTATAAACAGGAGGATAAATCGCCCCGCTATCATGCTCGGAAAGTAGCCCTGAAGCTAGCTGAACTCAGCGGTGCTGCTGTTATCCTGGGTAGTGCCACGCCTGACATTGATAGCTTCCACAAAGCACAACTAGGCGAGTATCAACTGCTAGAACTAAAAGAGAGGATCACCCCCCGTGGTTATTCACCCCTCCCCAAAGTAAGCATAGTAGATATGAGGCAAGAACTCAAAGCCGGGAACACTAGCTTATTCAGCCGCTCCCTGGCCACTGCCATAAAGGAAACTTTGAGGCGAGATGAACAGATAATTCTTTTTCTCAACCGTCGTGGCACAGCTACCTTTATTCAATGCCACAACTGTGGCTTCGTCTTCCGCTGCCCCCGTTGCTCAGTAGCCCTTACTTATCACTCAGTGGAAAAAACCCTTGCCTGCCATCGCTGTCACTATTCCATTCCAGTGCCTCAAGCTTGCCCCCGGTGCTCTAGCCGCCGCCTTAAGTTTTTCGGCATTGGTACACAGAGAGTGGAGGACGAGCTGAGGCATCTCTTCCCCGAAGCGAGATTGCTCAGGTGGGATAAAGATGTAGTTACCAGGAGACATGCTCATGAAGAACTGCTAAGGAGCTTTCGTAACCATGAAGCCGACATACTTATCGGCACTCAAATGATAGCCAAGGGATTAGACCTGCCACAGGTAACTCTGGCCGGGATAATTAGCGCCGATACTGGTCTCAATTTTCCCGATTTTCGTGCTGGAGAACGCACCTTCCAGCTTTTGTGTCAGGTAGCTGGCAGGGCTGGACGCGGCGTTAAGGCAGGAAAAGTTATCATACAAACATACTCCCCTGAGAACTACGCTATTCAGGCTGCCGCCAAACATGACTATACCAGCTTCTACAACCAGGAACTGAGCTACCGACGGGAGTATAACTATCCCCCATTTAGTCATCTCATCCGCCTGGTCTATACCCATACCAATGAAGAGGCATGTCATCGCGAGGCAGAAAGAATGAGCCAGGTCATCCTCAAAGAAAAAGAGACCCAAGACCTGGCTGACTTGAGCCTGATTGGTCCTGTGCCTGCTTTTGCCTCCAGGGTCAGAGGTAGATATCGCTGGCAGATTATCCTCCGAGGCTCCGACCCCGCCCGAGCTCTCCCAGGTGTAACCCTTCCACGGGGCTGGACTGTAGATGTTGAGCCGGTGAGAATGACCTAGCTTTACAGCGCAGGATAATAAAGATGCCCGGCAGGCAGCAAAGAGCTAGAGTTCCATCTGACCAATCAACAAACAGCCAAAAATTCGTTCATTTGACAATCCTTTTCTTTGATATACAATTAAGTAACTAACAACTATTTGCCCACTTAATTCGCCCTGACTCTTTATCTGAAATATAGGGTAAGGACAGCTAGATGCGAAAAAGAGGCAAAGACATCAGAAAAGCTTGTAATAAAAAGAGCTTCCAAACCCTTCACGGGCTTTAGAAGCTTCTTGCTTTGGTCAAGACCGAGAGGCAGCAGGGGCAGGGCATTGCCTATTGGAAATTGCAGGGAAATCGAGGTCAAGGTCAGGTAATTTTATAACCCTTGCCCTGCCTCGCTGCTCGAAGACTTGAGAGCAAAAAAAGACTAAATCTAGGAGGTGATAAATGAATTTAAGAGCTCTGCGCAAATTGAGGTACGGCCTATACCTGGTAAGTTCCAAAAAAGACGATAGACTTAATGGCATGATTGTCAATGGAATAACCCAGGTCAGCGCTGTGCCAGCTAACTTCGTCGTCTCCATAAACAAGGAGAACCTTACCCACGAATTTATCAAAGCAAGCAAGGTGTTATCATTTGCAGTTCTCTCTAAAGACACACCCTTGGACTTCATCGGCCGCTTCGGCTTCAAATCAGGAAGAGAGATAGATAAGTTTGAGGGCATAAATTATAAGGTAGGCAAAACCGGGGCACCCATAGTTCTGGATAACACTCTGTCCTACGTAGAAGCCAACGTTATCAATGAAGCAGACCTGGGAACTCACACTATATTTATAGTGCAAATGGTGGACACCGATGTCATCAAGGAAGGTGAGCCCATGACATACGACTACTACAGCGATGTTCTGCGGGGACCCACGTCTAAGAGAGCACCAATTTACTTCGAAGAGATGTGGTAAAGAGCTGGCAATGCCCTATCCGCGGGGCTAGTAAGGACTTCTGGGACAAATTTACCGGGCTTCCCGGGAAAAGGAGGGAGTGATGGATGCCAAGGCACTGCATCAGATAAGTTATGGTTTATACGTAATAAGCTCATTCAGGGGAGACAAGCTTAACGGGCAAATTGCCAACACCCTGTTTCAAGTTGCCTCCGAACCACCCAGCGTTGCAGTGAGCATCAACAAACAGAACCTCACCCACAGCTTTATCCATGACAGCCGTGTTTTCGCAGCCTCGATTCTATCCCACGACACCCCTCTACGTTTTATAGGGGACTTCGGTTTCAGGTCGGGAAGGGATGTGGTGAAATTTGCGCAGGTGAATTACAAGATAGGAAAGACCGGAGCTCCTATCGTCCTGGATCATGCCCTGGCCTATGTGGAGGCAGAGCTTATAAACGAAACGGATGCTGGAAGCCATACTATTTTCCTGGGGAGATTGATAGACGCGCAAATCCTGAGCAGTGGTGAGCCTATGACCTATACCTACTACCATGAGGTGAAGCGTGGCTCTACACCGAAGACCGCCCCCGTATATATAGAAGAAGAGAAAAAGGTCAAGAAATTAGCCAGCTACAGATGTACTGTCTGCGGCTACATATATGACCCTGAAGAAGGCGACCCCGATGGTGGAATAGCTCCCGGGACTCCCTTTGAGGAGATACCAGATGATTGGGTATGCCCCGTGTGCGGTGCTGCCAAGAGCGATTTCGAAAAGCTGGAGGAGTAAGGGGAAAAACGATGGAACTTAAGGGGAGCAAGACCAAGGAGACATTACAAATCGCCTTTGCTTCAGAACTACAGGCTCACAGCAGATACCTATACTTTGCCTCAGAAGCCAAAAAGGCGGGCCTGGAACAAGCAGCCGATATATTTCTAGAGATAGCCAGAAATGAAGCTGAACATGCCAGGCACGAGTTTGACTTCCTTGGCGGTGTCAAAGACACCGGGGAAAACCTGAAAGCGGCGGCCAGACGTGAGCACTACGAATGGACTGAGATGTATCCCGGATTTGAGAAAGTGGCCCGGGAAGAGGGCTTTACCGAAGTTGCTGACTTCTTCCACAGAATGGGCAAAGTCGAGGAGACACACCAGAAATTGTTGCTCCAACTTCTGGAGGCCCTGGAGAAGAACCAGGCCTTTGAAGGAAGGACAGTAGGGCATTCTGCTGTTGACATGGCTCAGGTCATGTTACCCCATCAGGCCAATCCAGCAGGCTATGTCCACGGTGGTGAAATGATGAAGATGATGGACAATGCCGCTTATGTCGTGGCCTGCCGCCATGCTCGCACCAACACAGTGACAGCCAATGTCCAGAAAATAGACTTCCACCAGCCTGTACGCGTCGGAGAGCTGGTGCTGATACATGGTCAAATCATTTTTATCAGTCGCTCATCCATGGAGGTCCGCATAGAGGTTGAGACAGAAGACCTTTTCACAGGACAGAGGCTCACAGCCCTGACCGCCTACTATAATATGGTAGCACTGGATGCCGAGGGAAAGCCCGCTCAGGTGCCACACCTGATAATGAGCACCGAAGAAGGTCAGAAGCTTTTCGACGAGGGGTTGGCGAGATACGAGAACCGAAAGGAGAAAAAAGGAGGTTCGAGTTAAAACTATGGAGGTAAGACCTAAAATTTACTGGGTTGGAGCGATTGACTGGGACAGACGCTTATTTGACGAACTCATACCTCTCCCTGATGGCACGAGTTACAATTCATATCTACTTAAGGGTAGCGAGAAGACAGCGCTTATTGACACGGTAGACCCCACCACGGAGGATGTGCTGATAAATCACCTGAAACAACTTGGGGTTGAGAATATAGATTATGTTATTGCCAATCACGCAGAGCAAGACCACTCCGGCACTATCCCCCAGGTTCTGAAGAAGTATCCCAATGCCAAAGTTGTCACTACGCCCAGAGGCAAGGATATGCTCATGGATCTCTTGCTTATCCCTGAAGACAGGTTCATTGCTGTAAGTGATGGTGAGACTTTATCCCTGGGAGATAAAACTTTGGAATTTATCCATGCTCCCTGGGTTCACTGGCCTGAGACCATGCTCACATACCTTCGAGAGGACAAAATACTCTTTCCCTGTGACCTTTTTGGCTCTCATCTGGCCACCACAGACTTATATGTGATTGATGAAGGGCAAGCCTATGAAGCAGCCAAGAGGTATTACGCCGAAATAATGATGCCATTTCGCACTAACATACAAAAACACCTGGAGAAGATAAAGGGTTATCAAATCGACATCATTGCCCCTAGTCATGGCCCTATGTACGATAAACCTAGCTTCATTCTGGAGGCATATCGAAGCTGGGTCTTCGATAAACCCAAAAACATCGTGGTATTGCCTTACATCTCCATGCATGGCAGCACCCGGAAAATGGTGGAATATTTTGTTGAAGCTTTAGTCGAAAGAGGTATTACTGTAAAACAATTCAATCTGGCCAGAACAGACATAGGGAAACTGGCTATAGCATTGGTGGATGCAGCTACTATGGTCATCGGCACGCCTGCTGTTCTAGTTGGTCCACATCCCAATGTTGCTTATGCTGCGTTTCTAGCCAATGCCCTAAGACCTAAACTCCAGCTTGTCTCTATTATCGGCTCCTATGGCTGGGGCAGCAAGACTGTGGAACAACTTCAAGGAATGGTTCCCAATCTTAAGGTAGAAGTGCTAGACCCTGTAATCAGCAAGGGGTTTCCCAAAGAAGCCGATTTCCAGGCTCTGGATAACCTGGCCGAGGCCATTGTAGAAAAGCATAAGGAGCATGGCTTTGCTTGATAACGTTTCTCCTACAAGGGGCAGTAGCTAATTATGGATAAGAAAGTGGCTATCTTTGCCTTCAATGGAGAGGCCACAAGAAAAGGAGGTGTATAACGCAAGGATTTAGCAAGGTGGTAGCACAATAAAAATAATAAAGGAGGAAAGCAAAAATGGGTGACAAAGGAAGACAGATTGTCAAGATGAATGTAGGGGAGTTAATCGAAAAACTGAACAGTGCTTTTGCCGATGAGTGGCTGGCTTATTATCAATACTGGGTTTCAGCCAGGATAGCTAGCGGCTGGAGGAGAGAGGCAGCAGCGGGAGAATTTGAGGAGCATGCCCAGGACGAGCTCAAGCATGCCGGTATGCTTGCCGACAGAATAATACAACTGGGTGGAACTCCTATCAGCAACTTTCTGGAGGTAAATGATAAAGCTAACTGCAAATACATAAACCCCTCAGACTCCGACACCATGGCACTGCTAAAGCAAGGGGTGGACGGTGAGAGATGCGCTATAGAGGTCTATAACAAGTTGTTGGGCGAACTTAAGGACAAAGACCCGATAACATACCACATTATTCTAGAGATCCTTGAGGACGAGGTTGACCATGAAGAGGACTTCCAGAGCCTTCTGGAGGAGTCAAAGAAAAGGGGAGCTAGACGGTGAAAAGGTTAGCCGAGCAGTATCAAACTGCAGACTGGAAACAAGAGAAACATGTGTCTGCAATTGAGTGCCCTTCTGAGGTTAAATCAGGGGAGTTGTTCGAGGTTAAGCTGAGCTTGGGCAAGGGCATAGCTCATCTCAACACCACGGAACACCACATCCGCTGGATAAGCGTATTCTTTCATCCTGAAGGTGAAAAGTTTACCTACCAGGTGGGTCACTTTGAATTTACAGCACATGGGGAATCAGTCCAAGGCCCTAACCAGGGTCCTGTCTATACTCATCACGAAGTGTCGTTCTCCATGAAGCTCAGCAAACCCGGCACTCTCTATGCTTTAGCCCTGTGTAACATCCACGGCCTGTGGGAGAACGCCCAGGAAATCAAAGTGGTAGCATAACCATTTGTAATAATAAGGGAGTGTGCTAAGATTAAGCAAGTATGGCAGTCCTGAAGATTCGCACCTCGCCCGACCCCGTGCTGAGACAAAAAGCCAAGCGGGTGACCAAAATTGATGGCTCAATCCAGAAGCTAATTAACGACATGATTGATACTATGCGGGCCTCCTCGGGGGTGGGCTTAGCTGCCCCCCAGATAGGAGTGCCGCTACGCATAGCGGTTATCGAGCTACCGGGAGAGGAAGTCATCACCCTGATAAATCCTCAAATAATAAAGAGGCAAGGTGAGCGTGTATTGGAAGAGGCCTGTTTATCCGTGCCCGGCTATGAAGGCGAGATTAAGAGGGCGGTAACAGTCAAGGTCAAGGCTCAGGATAGACAGGGCAGGGAACTCCGTCTCAAAGGCGAAGGGCTTCTAGCACAAGCCCTGGAACACGAGACAGACCATCTCAACGGCACGCTGTATATTGACCACGCAGAAAGCTCGGATAAGCTGTTTCGGATAAACAGGAAAGGGGAGGAATAACCGACCCTGAGGCTCGGTTATTCACTCCGTGTTGCTTTCTGTCTTCTTCTGCTCCAGACCACCCCCCCGGTAATTAAAGCAACGGCAGCTATTATGCCAAGGATAAGCAACCAGTTGATGCTTCGTGACACTGTAAACTCGCCGTTCAATTGGGCAACATCTACCTCATACTGTCCGTAATCCATTCCAGATAAGGCGAAGCTCACCTGCTGGTTTTCTCCCGCACTCAGTGTCACTTCCTCAGTATCTACTGTTTCCCCGTTTAGCTTTAGCTCAACAAGGTAGCTGCCTTCCTGCTCACCATCATTGGCTACATTAGCACTGATGGTAACGCTTTCACCCGTTTTTGCCACGAAACTTACAGGGTGCCACACGCTCCCTTGGCTTAGCACGATGCTCAGGTTGCTGGCCACGAAATTGGCAGGTACGGGAGGTGATGGCGGACTCAGCTCTGCCAGTATACCAACAGTGCTGAAGTGGTTTACCAGCCCAGTTGCCTTGCCAATCTCGGCCACGCGGCCCGTGTCAGGTGGCAGTTCAACCCAGGAGCCTTCATCATCATAGTAAGCGATAGCCAGCGCATAGGCATCTTCAGGTACCTCATCGGGGTCGTAGTCCAGCACAATTACTATCGGCTCATCGAAGGTAACAGAAGTACAGGCTGTTCCAGTGTACGTATATCCTATGAAGTCGTAAACCGGGCCTACTAATGCCATGCCTTCAGGCACCGGTGGTGTTTCTTCAGCCAGGCTCATCACTATCACGTGCGGCGCTCGTGAGCCACAGGTAAGACACCCGTGACCGCAAATTACCTGAGTACCTTTTTCGAGCTCCAGGAAATGGATTTCATCGGGGTCAGGAGCCACGTAGGATTTGAGAGTCACACTATCACCGCACGTGATTCTCACCTTGGTTATCTCACCCATCATATCTATATTGAAATAACACTCAGCACCTCCAGGGCCTGCACCACCAGACGGTGGAGGGGGAGGAGTAGTCACCGTCACCATCATACTATCGCTGTCCTGACAATCATTGTCATCGGTTACCGTCACAGTATAGGTTGTAGTGCTGCTCGGTGAAGCAGTAGGATTGGCAATAGTAGCATCATCCAAATCTGTATCAGGAATCCAGCTATAAGTGTATGGTGGTGTGCCACCTGAGCCAGTGGGACTGCCTCCTATCACTACAGAGCCACCAGTATAGATACTCTGATCAGGCCCAGCGTCGGCTGTGGGACTGGGGTTTACCGTTACATCCACATTGTTGCTGCATTGACACTGACTACCATCAGTCACCGTGACCCCTATGGTCACCGGCGAGGTGCTTCCCGCATCCCAGCTAATGCTGTTCGTATATGGCGTGCCAGAGGTGATCGTACCGTTGGTTATCGTCCAGCTATAA
>Ga0209121_10002111_pt1 | contig 20403 bp, 17 predicted proteins | sample Cruoilmetagenom3_FD_187292 | JGI IMG/M metagenome (GOLD analysis project Ga0209121, IMG submission 187292) | Oil polluted marine microbial communities from Coal Oil Point, Santa Barbara, California, USA - Sample 3 (SPAdes) (version 2) | ecosystem: Environmental > Aquatic > Marine > Oil seeps ...
AAATTTATGGTTATCTGCATTCATAAATCCACTTTGTAAAAGACCATGATCTATGTAACAAACAGCGGTTTCTGTCTGTATTTTGGTAATACCCATAGATTCCAGTTCTAAATAAACAAGCATACCTGTACCATCGTGGATAAGGGTCTGATCTATTTTAATGCCTATAGTTTCTCCTAATATCATTTTACCATCCACTAAATGACTTTTAATAATTTTTTGAAATATTCCCAATCCCATATTCTTTTAGACCTCCTTAATTTTTCATTATATTAATGTAAATTATTCAAATATATTAAATGAAATACAGAAAATGGTTTCTTAAAGAATTATTTAAAAAAATAAAAGAGTAAATCTTATAAAAAAATAATAATTTTGATATTATTAAATAGTCTTTTTTTTGTCTTTCCTAATTTGCATAAACGAGGTCACAAATGATAAAATAATTAAACCTATAAGAATAATACATATTGGGCGCATAAGTATAGTATACATTTTTCCTTTAAATAGTAATAATGTACGAAGCAATTCCGATTCTGCAATTGGCCCTAAGACTATTGCAAGAACAATTGGTACTGCAGGGAAATCGTATTTCCTCATAATATAACCTATTAACCCAAAGACAAACATTAAATATACATGAAAGATATCGTTAGTCAGAGAATAAGAACCGATAGTGCCTAATATAATAATAAGTGGTGCTAAAATATCTGCGGGTGCCTTAACAACTTTGCAAAATATTTTCGCTCCTGCTAATCCAAAAATTAATAGACATAAATTAGATAAAAATAAAGAAACCATTAAGGTATAAGTAATAGGACCATAGTTTGTAAAAAGCTCCGGACCTGGAACTAGACCATGGATCAATAAACCCCCTAAAAAAACAGCGGAAACAGCATTACCCGGAATGCTAAGAGTTAATAGAGGTATTAATGATCCCCCTGTTACTGCATTATTGCCTGCTTCAGAAGCTGCAATACCAACAATAGTGCCTTTACCAAATTGCTCGGGATTTTTGGAAACACGTTTAGCTTGATCATAACTAACATAAGACCCTATGCTAGTTCCCGCACCAGGAATTATTCCAACAATAGTACCAATTATTGAAGAAGAGAGAATAGTAGTCTGTATTCTTTTAAAATCTTTTAATGTAGGTAAAATTCTATCTTTAATATTGGTTTTAACCCTTTGTATCTTTGCTTTTTTTGTTTCTATGAGAATAAGAGCTTCTGATATTGAAAAAAGTCCTATAAGTGCAGGAATAAGAGGAATTCCTGAAATAAGTGATGTTTGATTAAAAGTAAAACGGATATCACCTGTCACAAGTTGCATTCCTGTTGTAGTAATAAGCAATCCAAAAAATCCAGAAATTAATCCTTTAAGAAGTGATTTACTAGAAAGAGTAATAATAATAGTAAGCCCAAATACTGCAAGAAGAAAACGTTCAGGTGGACCAAATCTTAAAGAGAACATAGCTAAAGGAGGTGCGATAAGTAATAAACATAAAGCACTAAATTCTCCACCAAAAAACGAAGAAATCGTAGATATTCCTAAAGCTTTTCCTGGTAAACCTTTTTTAGTCAATTCATATCCATCCCACATAGTTGCAACTGATGCTGAGGTACCTGGTGTATGAATTAATATGGCAGAAATTGAACCTCCATATATAGCACCACAATAAATAGCACCTAACATACACAATCCAGCTGATGGATCCATTTTAAAAGTTATTGGTATTAATAAAGCTACCCCCATAGTTGCTGTTAAACCAGGCGCTGCTCCAATTAAAATACCAAGGACTGTTCCTAGAATAATAAAAATTAAATTATTTAAATGAAAAACATTATTTATTCCAATTAATATTAGGGAAAACATTTTTTTCTTTCCTCCAACTTCTATTTAATTTTACATGGCATTTAAGGGATATAAAAGCAGCAAAATCTAATCTAATTAAAAGAAAATCCCCCTCGGAGTGGGAATTTGTAAAAATATTCTAAATCCAACGTAAAGAAATAAAGTAGAAATAATTGGAACGGTTAATAAAATATTTAAATTTCTTATACCTAAAAAATACATAATAATTAATAAAAATAGAGCAGTCATTACATAAAAACCAATTATCTGAATTAAACTCATATAGATGAATGATATTGCAATAGCTCCAAATAATCGGGGTAAAATAATTTTATTCTGAATCTCAGTAGATTGTAATTTTTTCCCTCTTCTATAGGTATTTAATAATAAAGTAACAGATAATATAAATAATGATATTATCATAATTCGAGGAAAAAATTTTGATTCTGGTAGAAAATTACGCGACAAATAAAAATATAATCCACAAAACATGATCAATACAATCGCAATTATTCTCTCTCCTTTTTTCATTTTAACTTAAATATTTCCTTTCACAAGTATTTTTACAAAATATAAATTGAATATTTACATAATATTGTCCTTAAAATAAAAATGTTTAATGTGGAGTGAAGAAAATCAATACTTAATTATTAGCCACTTCTATAGTATCTTAAAATTTTTGATAATCATTTACTTCTTAACTTTTTCCCAGATTATTCTTGTTAATTTATCTTGTTCTTTCAAAAATTCTACATACTCATCTCCAGCTATATAATCTATAGGCATTTTCAATTTTGTTTGCGCTTTCTCAACAAATTCTGGACTAGCTACTACTTTTGCAATAGCATCAGCTAATATTTTTCTTATTTCTACAGACAATCCCTTTGGTCCAACCACCCCCCGAGCAGAAAATGCAAACACAGGATATCCTTGTTCCTCAAAAGTAGGTACATCTGGTAAAAAAGATACACGTTTTTTAGTCATTACTCCAAGGACTCTCATTGTACCTTCTTTTACATAAGGATAAGCCTCAGAACCCTTTATCCCACAAGCAGCAATATGACCTCCTAATACAGCTGCTCTCTGAGGTGCATCTCCTGCAAAGGGCACCTTATTAAGTTCAATACCTGCCACGTATTCAAACACTAATTGATTTAAGTGACTACTAGCTCCAATACCATCATTTGCTATAGGTAATGCACCTGGATGTTCTTTAGCATACTCAACAAAATCTTCTAATGTATCGAAAGGGCTATCGGCTCTCACTGTTACTGTCCCTGGATCAGTAATAATATTTGCAATTGGAGTAAAGCTTTCTATAGTATATTTACAGGCTTCTGGTCTGAATAAATAAGGAGTAATAGCAGCTGGTATATTAATCATTCCAATTCTATATCCATCAGGTTTTGCTAAAGCAATTTCTGTAAAGCCAATTTCTCCTCCTGCACCTGGTTTATTAATAACTAGGAAGCGTTGTCCTAACACCTTTTCCAATCTTTCACATAATATTCGTGCAACTACATCAGTACTTCCTCCTGCAGACCATGCTACAATTACTTCTACAGGTTTTGTGGGATATTTATCTGCAAAAACTGTAATCTGAAATACAATAATCAACAAAATTAACAAAACTAGCACTAGTTGAAGAAGCTTTTTAGTTCTAAACATAAAAAATTTCCCCCTTTTTTAATTTTTGAATAATAATATTTTCTTCACTCCCCAAACAATATATTGCTCACAACATATTTAATTCAAGTTTGATATAAAAATTTTGAATAACTAATAAACTAATACCTTTCCAAGTCTGTAAACTAGGAATAACATTAAGATATACTACTTATATAATTTAGTTATTAGGAAATTATTTGTATTTCTAATATTGGCCTAAATCTAATGTTTTAAATGTCTTATAAGCTTTAGTTTAAGTTCTGTTCTAAAAAGATATATCTTTTCTACCAATTTCATCTTTATTACTTTTAATTTGTAAAAGCTGCGTTCCTTAGTTTTGTATTTTTAGTTATTACATCAAAGAGACAATTGAAAATATAGAGAATAGTTCTTATCCTCACCCTTTCTTTTTCAGAGATAGGTAATTCTTTCTAAATCAAATATATAATTCTATTACTAATATAGAATTTCAAATTATTAAAATCTTATACCCTTATTTTGGAAACTTTATATCCCTGGGCAAAGGACTTTCTGAAATATCATAACCATAATCAGGAGTAGGCCATCCATACTTTTTCCTCTGAAGTAAACGATACACTCCAGCATGCTTTTTAGCCTCCCATCCCATACCGCTAGCAGGTATTAAATCTGCATTATGTTCAGTAAAATTTATATACTTTTTATCAATAGCTAATTTAATTAATTCCTCTCCTATTTTAGTTCTAATTAATGTAGCAACCCATTGTTTCTCTTTATAATCAATATCTTGAAATATATCTCCACAAGAAATATCCGCTAATTCAGCTGTAAAATCAACACACATTAAACAACGATCTCGCTTATAAGTTGCGGCACCTAACATATGCCATGTATAATCATGTTTACTAGCAACAAAACGAATTTTTCCGTCTTTAGTTAAAACATACAATCCTCCAGGTTTTTCGCCTCCTCTGTAATCCATAGCTCTAATACTATCTATGTTTTTAATTTTCCCAAATTCTTGCAAAAGATGTTTTGTTCCTTCCCAATAGTAAGTTGCTGAACAAAATAATCCAAAAGTTAATTTAATTGAATTAGCTATTCTTTTAGATACTCCACAAATTTGCAATTTTCTTATACCGTGAATATGGCAAGGTAAACCAACAACCGCAATTTTATTATATTTTTCATCCACTATTGCTTTATATAAGAGTTCATTAACTGGAACAATCATCATTCCACCTCTTACGCCCTGCAATACTTCCTCGCGATTAGTCGCTATATATGGTTTACAACGCCAAGGTTCATCTTTTCTCCAGCCAACGATAATGGCAGCATCTATAATTCCTTCTTCCAATGCACAAATTAATAAAGAAGAAATTATTCCACCACTTGTCGAGCCACCCTTAATATCTTCATTTTCAGTATATCCTTTACCACAATATCTATAAATTCCTAACTTGTCTTTTTCAAAATCCCGCTCTCTTCCAAAAAAATATTTATCTAACTTGGGGAGAGGAATATCCTTTCCTGGGCAGATATCGTAGCACATCTCACAAGAAATACAATCACCTATTAATTTTGGTTCTGGTTCATCTTTTTTATAGTCAATAACTATAGCTTTAGAAGCACATATTCCCACACAGATCCCACAAGAAGTACATAGTCCAACATCAATAACCTCTTTTTTTAAATCACTAAACCCTTTTTTTGACATAAAAATTATCTCCATTCTCACTATATTGATTAACCTAGATTCAATAACCGAATAGGATTATCCTTGAACATATAATGTAATGCTTGCTCTGAAATGCCTTCATCTAAAAGCATACCAATGAATAATCTTAAACCTTCTGGAGGAGAAGGAAGTCTTAGTTGACCACAATCAGAACCTATTACTACATTTTTATAGCCAACTTCATTAATCATATGAGCTACTTCTTTAGCAGAAACTAAAAACCTGTTTTTAAAACTATATAGCGCGACATGTTCTATCGTAGTTCCCTTTTTAATAAGTTCTTTCTGCTCCTCAGTTGACCAATTCCAAAGCTCAGTAAATGTGACATGAGTAAGTATTATCTTCTTTATCCCTATCTTACTTGCCTCATCAATTAAAATTTTTATTTCTTTTTTAGCTAAATGACCAGTTGCTAAAACAACATCGTTCTTTTTAATTATTTCTAAAACCTGTTTAGTCTCAGAAGTAAGTAATCCATCTTCATCTAATATTGTTATACCCTTTCTAGGCAAATCTGCTACAGCAGAAGTTTGTTTCATGTGTTTGTATTCTGGTTTACCAAAGACATCAATATGGTGTTGAGCCCATTGTGTAGGCATCCAAATAATTTTTGCCCCAAAACGAATGGCTATTTCCACAGCATACGGATTTATCCCTCCTATATATCGATTAAGAACAACTCCTCCATAAATACTAATATCGGGTACCACTTTATCTACTAGAATTGCGCGATCTGAGGTTATACCTTGGTGACATTTTAAAACCATTGCTCTCATTCCATAAGCTCTAGCTTGTCGAGCAATATCAATTGAATCCCCAACTCTATCAAATATACCAGGACCAGTATGAACATGGCAATCAATGGCTCCTGCTAAAATTCTATTTACTTGATCTATTCTATCCATTTTTTTCTCCTTATCAAATTATTAATATAAATGTTTTTTTCTTCTAACTGCACCATCAAAGTTTACACTAACATGCAAATTACAATTTCAAGACTTAAATTTTTTCTTTATTACACCTCCTCATATAAAATCAATTATCAAGATAATAACACTAATATTATTTTGGTTATATTTCAATTACAAACTCAATATCATTATCAAATAGCACTAATTCAACATCTGGAGGAAAATTGCCTCCTCGCATTATTAGTACATATTCTGTTTCTCCTTCTAAGGGGAACAGAGTATGATGCCATGTCTTACGATAGAAACTAATCCCTTGATTACCTTTCATTAAAAAAACTTCTACTTTATTTGGGTCAGGCCTTTTTTCACTTGATGGAGCAACAGTAACCAAACTCCTCTTACCACCCAAAGGAATAAAAATTTGTGATGTAAAAAAATGTCGCTCCATTTGATTAAAAGAAAATTCTAAGTTTTTAGTCCTCAATATACCTAAATTCACTTTTCCTCCATTTTGTAACATGTCAAGCTCTACTAAATTATTCCATTTTTTACTATTACTTTGATTGATAATTTTAAAATCTCCTATTGGAGCAATAACTTCTCCATATATTTTAAAATTTTCAGAAGTTAGTAGTTTAGGCTTTATTTTTCTTATATTCATAAATTACAAACTCTCCTTCTTTTAATTAAAATCTTATTGTTATAATTTTAAAATGTTAATTATTTAGGCTTTTCAGCCTTCTTACTACTCTTTAAATTTTATTTTTCCTTTTACCCAGACCATTTTTATACCTGAAGGATATACCTTGGGTTCCAAATAAGAATTTCTCTCTCCAATAGTCTCTGGTTCAAATAAAACTAAGTCAGCTGACATTCTTTCTCTAATTAAACCCCTATCCCATAATCTTAATCTTCTGGCCGATTCCATAGTCATTCTTCTAATAGCCTCTTCTAAACTCAATATTTTTAATTCTCTACAATAATAACCTAATACTCTTGGAAAAGAGGCATAAGTTCGAGGATGAGGATGAGACCCCATAATACCATCAGTACATATGGTTTGAAGAGAATTTTTCATTATAGTTTTCACATCTTTGTCACTTATAGAAAAATAAACTGCTACTACTGAAGGGCCTTCTACTTTTAAGATCTCCAAAACAGTCTTACCGGGTTCTAAATTCATTTTTTTAGAGATAACTTTTAAGTTCTTTCCTGCCATCCATGCATTTTCTTTAGTTGTAACTGTAGCAATAAGAATTTTATCCGCCCCTCCTCTTGCTTTAATATTTTTATTTACCCCATCTAATATTTTTTCATATTCTGCTTTATTGTTAAGTCTATTTTGAAAACCTTGTTCCCCACCTTCGTAAGCCCAGCCCGGACTAACTACTTTTAACCCCGTGCAGGAAGCAGCATAAGGATATTGACCAAAAAAAATCTCATAACCTTCTTTTCTTAAAGTTGTTATTTTTTCTAACGCCTGAGTAACTTTTCCCCAGTTTTTAGGACCCAAGGCTTTTAGATGAGAAATGTGTAATCTTACTTTACTTTTTTTAACTACTTGAATCATCTCATCGATAGACTCTAATAATTTATCTTGTTCATTTCTCATATGCACCATCACAATACCATCATATTCAGCGACAACTTTACAAACTTCTATTAATTCTTCAGTCTCTGCATAACTTCCCGGTGGATAGATTAATCCTAAGGATAATCCCTTCGCTCCCTCTTCCATTGATTTAGCAATTAATTTCTTCATTTCCTCTAATTCATCATCGGTTGGCTTTCGGTTATCATTTCCCATAATACACATTCGAACTGTTCCATGTCCCACCAAACTCTCAATTCTTACTGGTGACTCTAATTTTCTAACTTCCCCTAAATATTCACCGAAACTTCTCCACCAGTAAGGCCTATTTATTACACCCGCTAATGGAGACATATTATTTGCTAATTCATTTTTAATCTCGTCATAAACTGGGGCAACAGAAGAACCATCTTGGCCAACTAATTCAGTAGTGATTCCCTGCCTAATTACATGAAGCATATCTTTATTCTTAAATACCTCTAAATCTGAATGACTATGGACATTAATAAAACCAGGTGCTAAAGCTAATCTTGAACCATCTACTATTTCACAATCTTCTACTTTTAATTCCCTACCAATAACAGCTATTTCTTCTCCTTTAATTAATACATCTGAAAAAAATGGTTTATTACCACATCCATCATAAACTTTTACTCTTTTTATTAATGTCTTGCTCATATAAATTCTCCTTTCTACTTATCATACTACATATTCTAAAACGCAAACAATCTATTTTAAAATAATATATTTTAATTATTACTTTACAAATCTACTCAACAAATATAGCTAAATCTGGACAACTCATTTCACAAAGTTTACATTTAATGCAATTTTCGGGATGAATAACTGAAACAACATTAAACCCCTTACTATTAATTTCATCACTAATTTTAAAGACATCTTTTGGGCAGTAATAAATACAAAGTTTACAACCTTTACATATTTCTTTATCAATATAAATAGCCATTCTATTTCTCTCTAATCTGTTTAATAATTTGAACTATTTCTTTAGGGGTATTTGCTATATAAGAACCAGCCTTGGATAATGCTTCAATTTTTGATTGCACAGTTCCTTTAGTTCCTTCAATTATTGCACCAGCATGGCCTAATGATTTTCCTTTGGGCGCTGATTTACCTACAACCAAGGAAATTATTGGTTTATCCACATAACATGATATAAATTCAGCTGCCTTCTCTTCCATTCTCCCGCCAATCTCACCTAAAAGTATAATTTCCTTGGTTTCTTCATCTTCTTGATACAACTTAATTACTTCCTTTTGAGTTAAACCCCAAAAAGGTCCTCCGCCAATAGAAACCACCGTAGATTGCCCAATACCTGCATTAGTTAAAGTCTTTCCTACTTCATAAGATAAAGCTCCACTTTTGGAAACAATTCCAACATGTCCCTCTAAAAACACTCGGGACGGATGAGCTCCTAATTTACTTTTACCAGGTGCTATTATTCCAGCACTCCCTGGTCCTAAAATTCTAGTTCCTTTTAATTTGGCATAAGAAATAATATCAACAGCATCATGGTCAGGTATTCCCTCAGCAGTAATAACAAGAAATTCAATACCATTATCGATAACTTCGAAACAAGAGTCTTTGGCAAAACGAGGAGGAACAAAGCTAATTGCGCTATTTATCTGATAATCTCTTACTGCTTCTACTACAAAATCGTATACAGGAATACCTTCTGCCGTTAATCCGCCCTTCCCCGGAGTGACGCCAGCTACCACTTTTGTTCCATATTCTATCATTGTCTTTGTTTGCAATACTCCAGCTCTTCCAGTAATTGCCAAAACTAGCACGTTAGTATTTTTATCTATCAAAATAGACACCTTAGTCCTCCTTATATTACTGCTACTGCTTCATTTACTGCTTCAAGTAAATCATCATAGGTAGGTATGCCTGCTTTATTCATCATTCTTTTCCCTACTTCTTCAAAGGTCCCACACATTCTTACAAACATTGGTATTTTAATATCATTTTCCTTTCGGTATTTAATTATTCCTGCTGCCATTTCATCCATACGATTAAAACCCCCAATTAACACTATCAATAAACTTTCTATACCAGGTTTCGCTAAAACCATTTCCATTGCTTTATAAATAACTTCTGGGTTGGTAATACCTCCCATTTCACAGAAATTAGCAGCTTCGCCTCCTGCATCTTTAATAAGATCAAGGGTAAGCATACCAGTTCCCGCTCCATCAGAAATTAATCCTATTGTTCCCGAAAGAGGAATGTAACTTATTGTGTCTAATTCAAATTTTTTAAAATCTTTTTTAATACCTTGAAGAGCTCTTTGCTCTTTAAGTAGACTATCATAAAGTTGTTTATGTCTATAATAAGATTTTTCGTCTAAATCAATCTTTGAATCCAAGGCTATCATCCCTTTTGGGGTTACCACTAAAGGATTAACTTCAACCAATGTGGCATCATAATTCTTAAATATTTTATATAACGCATCTATAATATTTTTTAATTCTTGATAGTTTCTATAAATTATTGCTTTTGCAATATATCGAATTTGATATTCTGTCGGTCCGATAAAAGGGTCAAGTAGAATAGTTAAAATTTTCTCTGGATCTTTTTTCGCAATTTCTTCAATTCCTACACCACCTTCAGAGCTAACAATTAGTACAGGAGTAGCCTTTTCACATTCAAAAGTAATAGAAAGATAAATTTCTCGTATTATTTCAACTTTCTCTAATACCAACACGGCTGCAACAGCTTCCCCTTTTATTTTTTTTGTAAACATGTCGCAGATAAGTTCAGAAATTTCTAAAGATCCATCCCATATCCTTATTCCACCAGCCTTGCCTCTACCTCCAGATAAAATCTGAGCTTTTAAAACCGCTGGAGGGGGAACCTTATTGATCTGCTCTACAGAAGTAAGAAGATTTCCTTTTTGAATCGGTATTCCATTTTCTTTAAAAATACGCTTTCCTTGGAACTCATATAACTTCATAAATTATTTCTCCGTTATAAAACTTATTCCTTTAGCAAATTCAATACCAGCATCAATCGCCCTGAGATTTAAATTAAGATATTTCTCTGGTACAAAATCGGTAACAACTTCTATCAAATCATTTCTTGTAATTAGTCTTGAAGTATGTTGAATAAACCCTAAGATTACCATATTGGCAGCAATTTTATCCCCCAGCTTTATAGCAGTTTCTGTAGCTGGTATTTTATATATCATAGCTTCCGTTGGAGGGATATTTTTTACTAATTTAGAATCAATGATAAGTTTACCTTTCGCATGAAGTGCTGGTAGATATTTTTCCAATGCTGTCTGGAACATAGCAACTAAAATATCTTTTTTTTCTGTAGTTGGAGAATTTATTGGTTTATTTGAAATAATTAATTCAGATTGACATTGTCCGCCTCTTGCTTCTGAACCATATGATTGAGTTTGAACAGCATATAGACCACGTTTTATAACTACTGCAGTACCTAAAATTACTGCAGACAAAATAATTCCCTGTCCTCCAAAACCACAAAACCTAATATTTAAAGGTTTCATTTGTATCTCACCCATATACACTACTCCCCTCGAAAACATCTTTTCTAACATTAATAAATTCCCCAATAATAAACTTCTCAGCTTTTTCTGCCTCGGTAAGTCTCTTAGATCGAGTAATACTTATTGACCGTTCTTTAATCCAGTTAAGTACTTTTTCTGGATCATCTGTTTTCAAAGCATAGCGTCCAAAATTTGTAGGACATTGCGACAAAATTTCTATAAAAGAAAATCCTCTGTGTTGAAGCGCTTTTTTAATGGATTTTATTGTTTGAATAGGTTTATGGGTAGACCAACGACTAACATAACTTGCTCCAGCAGTAATAGCAAGTTTGCAAACATCAAAAGGATGTTCTCTACTGCCATAAGGAGTAGTCATAGTAATAAAGTCATATGGAGTTGTTGGTGCAACTTGGCCACCGGTCATGGCAAAATTAAAATTATTCACCATAATCACTACTACATCAAGATTACGCCTTGCGGCTTGTATAAAATGATTCCCACCAATGGATAATAAATCTCCATCTCCAGCAAATATTACCACTCTCAGATCAGGTCTATACATTTTAATACCAGTAGCCCAGGCTAACGTTCTCCCATGAACTCCGTGTAAAGAGTCAGTATTTAAGTAAATTGGAATCCTGGCAGTACATCCAACACCACCAATAGTTACTATTTTATTCAGATCAAGATTTAGTTCATCTACAGCTCTTAAAAAAAAGTTAAGTATTTGACCACAACCACAACCGGGACAAAAAAAGTGAGGAAGTTTTCCCTCGCGAATGTGTTTTCTTTGCTTATTTTCCATTTGATTCATGACCAAACCTCTTTTATAGTTTTATAAATTTCTTCCGGAGAGTGAATTAGCCCACGATTTTTAGTTGCCTGTATTACCTGGCACTGCCCAACACATAATCGCTCAATTTCACCTGCATATTTCCCTATATTCATCTCTGCTACAATTACCCCATTTACTTGTTTGGCTACTTCCTGAATTTGCCTTTCTGGCACGGGCCAAACAGTCGCCAATTTTAATAATCCGACTTTCATATGACTATTCCGAGCCATCTCTATAGCATCAAGAGCTGGCCGTACTTCACTACCATAAGCAATAATAGCAATTTCTGCGTCATCCATAAAATAAGATTCCGTCTTACAGATTTTATCTTTATTTTCCTTAATCTTTCCTGTAATTCGTTGATATAGTTTGTCATAAATTTCTGAATTCCATTCAATATTTCCTTGCTCATCGTGAAAATTAAGGGTATAAAGTGTATTGTATCCCTTCCCTAAGGGCGCAAAATCTGGCACACCATTTTCCCTGCCTTTAAACGGAATATATTTCTCCGTTGATAGATTAGTATACTTACGATTAAAAACAGGTATCTTCTCTGGCAATGGTATTTCAACCCTCTCTCTCATTAAGGCAATAGTAGTTTCTGACATGATTATAACTGGATTACGAAATTCCTCAGCTAGATTGAAGGCAAGAATGGTATAATCAAATAGTTCCTGTGCCGAAGAAGGAGCAAGACATATTGTTTCATAATCACCACTGGCTCCCCAACGCATTTGCATAACATCAGCCTGGGTGGCAAAATTTTCTCCACGACACCTCTGCACATCTACAATCACACAAGGAGCTTCTACAGCCGAAGCATAACCAATTCCTTCTTGCATATAATTGAATCCTGCGCTTGCGGTAGCGGTCATAGCTTTTGCCCCAGCAAGAGAAGCACCAATAACAGCATAAATAGAACAAAGCTCATCTTCTCCTTGTACAAATTTACCTCCTACTGCCGGCAAACGTTGAGACATTCTTTCCGATATTTCATTAGCTGGTGTTATGGGGTATCCAGCAAAAAAATTACAACCTGCAGCTAAAGCCCCTTCTACAACTGCGTAATTTCCTATCATAAAATGCACTCCACTATGAACTCGTTCCTTTATAGCTCCTTTTTCTACAACCATCTTAAATCCCCTCTCGCTAATAATAGTTAAATCTCCACAGATTTAAATTAAATTTAAACTTTATTGTATATTATTAACGATAATTAAATTAACATAATCATTTATCTCGGGTATTAATCTTTCTTATTCGCCTATTAATAGCAATCATTACAGCTATAAAAGCCAAAATCCCTATAATATCACTTAATATTTCCGGCATAATTAATATTATTGAAGCTCCTAAAAGGATTATTCTCTCAAATATTCTAAGTGTTGCTTTCCAGTAACCTCTTTCTGCTATAGCAAAACAAAAAACAGCTAAGAAAGTAGTTAGTAATAGTATCAATAAATCTGGAAATTTTGCCCCTTGAAGAAGAAGCTGAGGAGAAAAAACAAATACATAAGGAAGAACAAAAGAGGCAAAAGTTAAACGAAGTCCTGTCCATGCGACTTTCGAAGGTTCTGCTCCAGCTATTCCTGCAGCAGTATAAGATGCTAAAGCTACTGGTGGTGTCAGATTAGATAAACATCCAAAGAAAAATACAAAAAAATGAGCGACAAGTGGAGCTACTCCCATCCGCATTAAAGCAGGCGCACAAATTGTAGCCACTACAATATAACAAGCAGTGGCAGGTAATCCCATACTAAGAAAAATCGAAGCAAACATGCTAAAAAGTAAAGCTAAAATTATAATATTATGCGATAAACTTACAATATTATATGCAATAACTTGTCCTACTCCAGTTATGGCTACTATCCCGACAACAATACCACATGCAACACATGCTATTCCTACACTTAAAATAGTATGTCCACCCTCATTTAAAGCTTTAAAAATAGTAGTTATGTTCATTCTGGTCTCCCGACTAATTTGACTAATTACTACTGTCGAGATAAGGGCCGTAAAAGCTGAAAAGATAGGAGATCTACCACTAATCAAACTATATACTAATATAACTAGTGGTAAAGCAAGATACCCTCTCTTCAAAAGAACATCCTTTGTCTTTGGTAAATCCTTCTTAGGTACCCCTTTTAAATGTAATCTAAGTGCTTCTATATGAACTTCCGAAAAAACTGCAAAATAATAAAGAACAGCTGGAATTGCACCAGCAATGATTATCTTTAGATAGCTTATCCCTAAAAATTCCGCCATAACAAAAGCTGCTGTCCCCATAATAGGAGGCATTAGTAATCCACCACTAGAAGCAGCTGCCTCTACTGCCCCCGCAAAGGTAGGCTTATATCCCATCTTCTTCATCAAAGGAATTGTAAAGCTGCCTGTAGTAGCAACATTTGCCACCCCACTTCCGCTTATAGTTCCAGTTATCGCACTAGCAATTACTGCTACTTTAGCTGGTCCTCCAACTGCTCCTCCGGCTAATGACAAAGCTATCTTATTAAAAAACTCTGCTACCCCACTAGCTTTTAAAAAGGCACCAAAGAGGATAAAAAGAAAAATATAGGTAACTGCCACCCTACCAGTTACTCCATAAATTCCTTCATCAACTAAATACATTCTTATCAAAATTCTCTCTAAGCTAAATCCCCTATGAGCAAAAACTCCGGGGAAATAATTTCCAAAAAAAGCGTAAAATAAAAAAAACATACAAATTATGCTAATCCATTTTCCTGCTGCTCGTCTGGTTCCTTCTAATACTAAGGAAATAGTCATAATCCCAAATATATAATCCATTATATTTGGAGTAAGAAAAGGACGCATTGCGAATGATTCTGCGAAAAAAAAAGTATAAAGACCTCCTGCAGCTCCAAGTATAGCCAATACCCAATCAATAATAGTTACTTTATCTTTCGGAGAATTTTTTGTAGCTGGATACAAAAGAAAAATTAAAAAAAGCAAAAAACCTACAAATAAACCTATCTGACGTACAGCTAAGATAGCGCCAAAGCTATTTGTCCATAATCCCATAAGCGAGAAGGCTACCGCAGTAATGGTTACTAATACTCCAACTTTTCCGTTTAACCGTCTCTGAGTAATTAATTTAGATTCTAAATCTTTTAAAATATCTTGTTTCTTATTTTCCATAAAGTCTTTTTCTTTTCTTATATATTTGTATATTTATTGTTAGTATTAGCTTAATATTTCAATAATTTATAAAAATCCACTTTAGAAAAGGGAGGATTTATAACTAAATTATTTACTTAACTATTCCTAACTCCCGGTAATACTTTAATGCTCCTTCGTGCACTGGTACTATAAAATTTAAATAGGACTCATCTACTTTATCAAGTGACAATTTTTTCCATGCTCCGTATGATTGCTGAAGCCAACCTAAATTTTCAAATATAGCTTTAACAACCTGATAAGCAAGTTCCTCTGGCATATCTACCGTTGTTGTAATATAGACATTATGTCCAACTGTCTTTAAATCCTCTGGTTGCCTAAGGTAGGTACCAGCTGGAATAGTTACAGGACTCATCCACGGTTCTGCTTTGTTTATTGTTGATATTTCCTCATCAGATAAGCTTAGGAATTTAAATCGTTTACTTGGAGTGGCCATTAAATCAGAAACAGCTGCAATCGGATAACCTCCTACCATATTAATACCATCAACTAAACCATTTCTTAATGCATCAGCCGCTTCTGACTGCCCTAAAAATTCTGGTTGAAAATCATCATAGGTTAATCCAAGAGCTTCAAGTACAAGTTTACTTGAAGTCTCCGTTCCACTTCCCGGTCTTCCAACCACAAACTTTTTCTTACGCATATCCCGTAGACTATCTATTTCTTTGCCAACAAAAAAATGGTATTGACTACTAAACAAGGGAGTTAAAGTTCGTAATTTTTCGTAGGGCTTTCCCTCATACTTATGGGTACCTTCATATGCCCATAATATAACATTGTTCTGTATGAAGGCAATTTCTGCTTCTTTCTTTTGAAGAATATCTATATTTTCCACAGATCCTGCAGAACTTTGAGCTGAAAAGCTTGTATCCAATTTATCACCTAATTGTTCATTAAGAAGCTGAGCAAGAGCAACACCCGCAGGGTAGAAACTTCCTCCAGTAGTAGCAGTAGTTATAGTAACAAATTCTTTTCCAAAAGCAGAAGTTCCACCAAATATAAGTAGACATACGATAAGAATTATAAGATATCGTTTTAACATTTTAATAATCTCCTTTCTCATTTAAAATTAATTTTTAGTTTTACTTCCTCCAAAATAAACTTCAATAAGAGTAAATTTACTGTTAAATTAGAAAAATCCCCCCTTTTGTATTATTTAATTGCAAATGTTTTTGATAAAAAAACCATGTTAAAGAGAGCTAAGCTAACATATATCATCTTAAACTATTAATAATACCGCCCTGAAAAAACACTATATTAATCCAAGATTTCAAATCATCATATAAATAGCCTATAAATCGCCATAGTTAGTTAATATACCCCTAATACATTATATTAAATATTAAGAACTTATATTAAATATAATATTCAAACAATAGATGACAGTTTTATAAATATTACTTAATTACCAAAAAGATTTCTGCTAGTTCTTTAGACTAAACTTGTAAAAACATCTCCTAACTCTAATTTTAAGAGAATAGAACAAAAAATGCAAATAAACATACAACGTTTGCTAATTTTTCCCTTATGTTCTTTCTTATGAATATTAGTTACCTCCCTCTATTACCGTTACAGAAACTCATTGATAATATAAAAATGGTTTGGCTACTAAAGTCTGATGGTCTAACTTTCTTAACATTTATAGGATCAATTCTGTATTTTATTAATGAGTAAATTAGAATTTCTTAGTTCTTAGAAGAAATAAGACTATAATTTAACCTGGTACTTAGCTTTTCCCTCTTCGTAAAGGTCATTGCCATAAATATCATTTATTACTGTAACTGGAAAGTCTTCTACCTCTAAACGTTGGAATGCATTAGAACCAAGATCCTTATAAGCTATTACTTCTGCTTTCTTAATACACTTAGAAAGAAGAGCACCAGCACCACCTATAGCCCCAAAATAGACTGCTTTATATTTTTTTATGGCATCCTTTACTTCTTTCGATCTTGGCCCTTTACCTATCATCCCTTTTAGTCCTTTAGCCAACAAATAAGGTGTATAACTATCCATCCGACCACTAGTAGTAGGACTAGCAGAACCTATTGGCCTCCCTGGTCTTGCTGGAGAAGGACCAAGGTAATATATTATTTGCCCTTTAAGGTTAACTGGCAATATTTCTCCTCGTTTCAAGGCTTCAACCATCCTCTTATGGGCAGTATCCTTTGCAGCATAAATAACACCAGTAATTAAAAGACTATCACCAGTTCTAAAATTTTTAACAATCTCATCAGTTAATGGAAGTATTACTTTCCTTTGCATTATTAGTATTTCCAATTACTTCTCAATTTATTTGTTCCCTTTTTTAAAGAATTGCTTCTTTACGACGAGCACTATGACACTGAAAATTAACTGCTACTGGTAAACTACCAGCTTCACAAGGATAAGTCTCAATATGAACTGCTAAAGCAGTAATCTTGCCACCATATCCCATAGCCCCTATACCCAAATTATTAATTCTTTTTAAAATCTCTTTCTCTAACTCAGCAACTTCAGTATTTGAACTTGGTCCACCTACTTTGCGTAATAATGCTTTTTTAGCTATCATCATTGCTACCTCAGTCGTCCCCCCTATACCTACACCAACTATTATTGGAGGACAAAGATTAGCTCCAGAATCATTAACAAGATTTACTACATAATCTATAATCCCCTGACGACCTTGTGCCGGAGATAACACAGTAAGACGACTCATATTCTCACTACCTCCACCCTTGGGTAAGGCAATGATTTTTAGTTTATCACCAGGAACTATCTCAGTATGAATCATTGCAGGGGTATTATATTTAGCCTTTATTCTATCAGAAGTAGGCCTAGATACTATTAAATTATTTAAATAACCTTTATCATAACCCAAGCGAACTCCTTCATTAATTGCTGCATAAAGACCACCACCTGTTATATGTACTTCTTGCCCCAATTCTAGAAAAACTACTGCAACTCCTGTATCCTGACATAAAGGTATTTCTCCATTAGCAGCAATTTCAGCATTTTGTAAAATTTTATCTAATACATTGCGCGCAACAGATGATTCTTCTCTTGCTTTTGCTTTCTTAATTGCAACATACACATCTTTAGGAAGATAATAACAAGCTTCCTCAAAAAGTTGAGCTATAGTCCTAATAATATCACTCGTTTTAATTTCTCTCACTTTTCTCTTTTCCTTTTCAAATCTATTATTGAAAATTATGTATTTTACAGATTTTTTAACTTAATTATTTGCAAAAAGAATATAATTATATATTTAGAAATTTATCTTTAAGTTTATATATTTTTTATTCAGTCAAAATCTGACAAATTACTTTTTTCTATATTTTATATGACATATCACATATCATATAAATAAAGGTATACTTCACTTTATTCCTTCTCTTTCAAGAGATTCAATTATTTTCATATACATATAATAGGAAAACTCCAAGATAATTTTCTCTATTCTGTTTTTAATATCTACATCAAAAATCTTTTTTAAGAATTTTACTTTAGATAAATAATGGATAACAAACAAAACTTATATACAATATTCACTTAGTTAATCTTATTTTATAAACATAATCAATAAACTATATTATATAATATTATAATAATATAATAGAATTGCTTAGCCATTTTTCTTAATTTCGGTATATCATTAATAGACTTATAGAAGTTTATCAGACTTTATTATGTTATTTTTAATAGTACTAATTGCATAATTTGTAAATCTCAATTATTTGTCTATTAATTTATCAAAGTTACATCGCAGCTACAATTCCATCTGCTCTGGGTTCAGTGCCTCCAGCTAAAATTCCGTCTTCATTCTTCCAAATAATTTGCCCACGTCCAAATCCTCCTAAATCTAAATCTGTATGTATATCATGCCCTCTTTTTGCCAAAGATTCTGCTATATATTTTGGAAATTTAGACTCAATTTTTATTGTTCTCCCTTTTATCCATTGCCACCTAGGAGCATCAAAAGCGGCTTGCGGGTTTAAATTAAAATCAATCATATTCATAACTATTTGTATATGTCCTTGTGGTTGCATAAATCCACCCGTTATACCAAAAGATCCAATAGGTTGATCATTTTTAGTTAAGAATCCAGGAATTATTGTATGATAAGTTCGTTTTCCAGGTTGTAGACAGTTGTCATGTAAAGGATCAAGCGAAAAATTCTTTCCTCTATTTTGTAAACTAATACCTGTACCGGGAACAACTAATCCAGAACCAAACCCCACATAATTACTTTGAATATAGGAAACCATATTACCTTCTTTATCTGCTGTTGATAAATAAACGGTACCTCCTTTTAGCGGATGACCTGATAATGGTTGCAGAGCTTCTTTGCTAATTAATTTCCTTCTTTCATTTGCATAATCGTCAGATAACAAATCTTTTACTTTAACCCTCATCTTATCTAACTCGGTTATATATCTTTTGCCATCAGAAAACGCCAATTTTGTAGCTTCAATCTGTTTATGATAAGTATTAATGGAGTCCTTCTTATTAAATTTAAAGCCTTTTAAAATATTTAAAGCCATCAGAACAACTAAGCCTTGACCATTGGGAGGAATTTCCCATATATCATACCCTCTATAGTTAATTTTAATTGGAGTTACCCATTCAGATCTGAACTTTTCCAGATCTTTCTTTCTTAAATATCCACCATACTTTACTGAAAAATTATCAATTTTGTCAGCTATTTCTCCTTTATAAAATGACTCTGCTTCGGTTTCGGCGATTAATTGCAATGTTCTTGCATGATCAGGTGAATTCCACATCTCTCCTGCTTCTGGAGGCCTCCCTTTTGGAGCAAAGGTTTTAAACCAATATTTAAACATTTCACCTTTAAGATTTTTTTTATATCTTTGATAGGCCATTTTCCATAGATTACTAACTATAGGAGAAATCGGATATCCCTTTTCTGCATATTCTATTGATGGTTTTAGAACTTCTTTAAATGGTAGTTTACCAAAAGATTTTGAAAGCTCCTTCCATGCCCCCGGTACCCCTGGAACAGTGACTGGAGCCCATCCGAAATTAGGCATCTCTTTATAACCAGCTTTTTTAATAACTTTTATTGAAATATCCTGTGGAGCCGGACCACTAGAATTTAAGCCA
>Ga0209121_10002112_pt1 | contig 20402 bp, 18 predicted proteins | sample Cruoilmetagenom3_FD_187292 | JGI IMG/M metagenome (GOLD analysis project Ga0209121, IMG submission 187292) | Oil polluted marine microbial communities from Coal Oil Point, Santa Barbara, California, USA - Sample 3 (SPAdes) (version 2) | ecosystem: Environmental > Aquatic > Marine > Oil seeps ...
GGATTGCGAACCCATGACAAATGGCAGCCCTTCCCCGAAGAAGTCAACCGACGAATTGCAGGTGTGGTTGCGGACTTGCATTTTGCGCCTACCGACAATAATCGACAAAACTTATTACGAGAGGGTATCCCTGATGAAATCATCAATGTAACCGGCAACCCGGCAATAGATGCCCTGCGCATCATTACCCAGCAAACACCACCATCCGAAGCCATCAAACTTCTTGATCTTGCAGATGTAACTTCCGGTAAACGCCGGTTGGTACTGGTAACGGCGCACCGCCGTGAGAACTTCGGTCAGCCCATCAAAGACATCTGCACTGCCTTAAAACAACTGGCTCAAAACTATCAGGATGAAATCACACTGATCTACCCGGTACACCTGAACCCCAATATCCAGAAACCCGTTTATGAAATACTTTCAGGGATTGAGAACATCATACTGCTGGGCCCGTTGGATTACCTCCCCCTTGTGCATCTAATGAAGAAAGCGGCTCTGATCTTGACCGATTCTGGAGGAATACAGGAAGAAGCCCCTTCTTTAGGTGTACCAACCCTTGTGCTGAGAGAAATCACTGAAAGGCAAGAGGGTATGGAAGCAGGCACCCTCAAACTCGTCGGAACAAACACCCAAAGGATTTTTACCGAAGCAAAGTTACTGCTGGATGATCCTCAAGCCCATGCCCAAATGGCCGGAGCGGTGAATCCATATGGGGATGGTTATGCCGCGCAGCGAATCGTTGAAGCCCTGCTTGAAACCCGGGGGGAGATGTGATGGAAAACAAAAAAGATTTTTATACCCGCCTGGTTTATGCACGACAATTGCCTGTTATTGGTAAATTATTTTATTATCTTTTAAAATTATTGGGTTCAGAAATCCCTCTTTCTGTGCCCATTGGACCTGGATTCCTGCTCGAACATGGGGGGCATGGGGTTGTTATCCACAGCAAAGCCAGGATCGGTGCCCGGGTGCACATCTACCAGGGAGTCACGTTGGGGCGTGCGGATATCTACTTGCCAATGTCCCAATCGAGGTTTGAAGGCATCGATATCGGTGATGATGTCATCCTCTCTCCCGGGTGCAAAATATTATGCAAAGAAGGTATGCTCAAAGTTGGCAATGGAACCGTCATTGGGGCAAATGCGGTGCTCTTACAATCCACAGGTGATAATGAAATCTGGGCAGGGTCACCAGCACGTTGCGTTGGCAAACGGCCGCTAATTGAGGATGTGACAGCATGAAACCCCAGATTTGCCTTGTACCAAAATTGGAAGGATTGGGCGGCATGGTGTCCTTTCAAGGGAAATTTATCCAGGGCTTGAAAGACCGGGAGATTACATATACCTTTGATATCACCGATCCAAAAAACACCGCTATTCTGGTCATCGGGGGCACACGCCACATTTTGCAGCTATGGCGTGCTAAACGCCGTGGGGTGCGCATTGTCCAGCGGTTGAACGGCATGAACTGGATGCACAAGGTCGAAAAAACGCCGTTGCCGGCGGCTTTTAAAGCAGAACTCAACAACCAGACCCTGGCTTTTATCCGCCATTTTCTGGCAAATCACATCATTTATCAAAGTAAATTCAGCCGTGATTGGTGGCAGCGTGAATTTGGCAAAAATTCCACACCTGTGAATGTAGTTTATAACGGGGTTGACCTTTTACAATATGCACCACAAGGTCCAGAAGAACTCCCAAAAGATCATTTTCGCCTGTTACTGGTCGAAGGTCATCTTAATCTTGCCAATGGTCGGGGGCTGGAAACAGCCGTCAGGCTGACACAAAGTTTGAAACACAAGCATGGTCTAAATGTAGAAATGGTGGTCGTTGGCGATGTCGCTGATGCGCTTAAAGCACATGCCCACAGCATGGCACCCGATCTCTGGATCACGTGGCGCGGCATCGTGCCCCACGCTTTGATCCCATCCATTGATCGAACAGCTCATGTATTGTTCAGCGCAGACTTAAATGCAGCTTGCCCTAACAGCGTGATTGAAGCCATGGCTTGCGGTGTGCCAATTGCTGCATATGACACCGGTGCATTAAAAGAATTGGTTCAGGGAGGTGCTGGTGAAGTTGTTCCTTACGGTGCAGACCACTGGCAGCTTGAAACACCTAATATCGCACCCCTGGCAAAAGCCTGTGTCAAAATAATGGAAAACAACTCCCGTTATCGGCGAGCAGCACGTGAGCGGGCTGAAACCGCCTTCGGTTTAAACACAATGATAACCTCCTACCTGGAAGCCTTGGTGGGTTGATGAATACCTTTCCAGGGAAAGTTGGCTTAATTCAACGGGTTCTCCCGCATTATCGAAAACCATTCTTCGACGCCCTGGGAAAAGCCTGCACAGGTGGTCTCAGTATTTTTTCTGGAAGTCCCCGAACTGTCGAAGGCATAAAACCTGTGGACGAACTGGATCATGCCCAAATTACACAGGGCAAGAACCTCCACATTTTTAGGGGCCGATTATACACATGCATTCAACTGGGCTTGATGAATTGGTTGAAGACCTGCGATCCGGACATCCTGATTGTGGAAGCCAACCCCAGGTACTTACGCACGCCCTTTGCAATCCGCTGGATGCGCAAAAGGGAACGACCTGTGATCGGTTGGGGCTTAGGTGCGCCACCCATCTCTGGGCCCTTAGCATCCCTGAGATCGCAAAGCCGTAAAAAATTTATTCAACGTTTTGACACATTGATTACTTACAGTAAGACTGGCGCATCAGAGTACGCCCATTTGGAATTCCCAAAAGAACGCATCTTTATTGCTGCAAACGCTGTTACCCCACCACCCACTCACCCTTTGCCGGAACGCCCAAATCCGGAGGAGGTCCATAAAGCGCAAGTCCTTTTTGTCGGCCGATTGCAAGAAAGAAAAAAACTTGACAACCTCATGACTGCCTGTTCACAACTGCCAGAAGCTTTGCAGCCCAATCTTGTGATCGTTGGCGACGGCCCTGATAGGAGCCGTCTTGCAAAAATAGCAGAAAAAATCTATCCGGGGACAATTTTCACCGGCGCTCTCTATAGCGAAAATTTAGCCAAACAATTTCGACTGGCCGACCTTTTCGTATTGCCTGGTACCGGCGGCCTGGCAATTCAACAGGCAATGAGTTATGGTCTGCCGGTCATTGCTGCCCAGGCGGACGGCACACAGGCAGACCTTCTTCGTGAGGCGAATGGTTGGCAGATACCTGCTGATGACATCACAGCTTTAAAAAACACCCTTGAAAAAGCCCTCACAGATAAAACCGCTTTGCGTGAAATGGGTGCAGAGAGCTATCGAATTGTCTCAGAAGAAATCAATGTGAATCAGATGGTCCGTGTTTTTATTGAAGCCTTAAACCAGAGCCAATCATGAAGAGCCATATTCTTATTGTGGCTGATGGGCGCAGCCCCACTGCACTAAGCTGGATTGACAATGTCCTTTCATTAGGTTTCCGAGTCAGTTTGATATCCACTTTTCATTGTGAAAAGCCAGAGGGTATCGCACATTTTTATGTCCTGCCTGTTGCTTTCAGCCGATTCAGCACAGGATCAAAAGACAAAAAGAAAGAAACCACCCATGACGTAAGAAAGTTCGTCAAGCGTTTTGCGCCGCTCCTCCAAAAATTTCGCTACACCCTTGGCCCCCTATCTCTGCTGAGATACTCAAGGCAATACCAAACACTGGTAGGAGAGATTGCACCGGATCTCGTCCATGCCCTGCGCATCCCCTACGAGGGGATGCTTGCAAGCTACACCCCAAAACATATTCCATTGATTCTCGCGATCTGGGGGAATGATTTGACCTTGCATGCTAAAGGCTCCTGGATGATGCGTCATTTTACACGACAGAGCTTATCACGAGCGAATGGTCTCACATCAGACACCCAGCGTGATATCCGTTTGGCAACCAACTGGGGTTTAAAACCGGATTCCCCCGTGTTAACTCTGCCGGGTTCCGGCGGATTGGATTTGGCTGCCATCGAAAATACACAGGCCTTTAATAATCGTTATGGAATTCCCGAAAACACCACCTGGGTAGTTAACCCGCGCGGTTTGCGTCCGGGCTCCGTACACCAGGAAATATTTTTTGAAGCCATTCCCAAAGTGCTTAAAGAACGACGGGATATCAGCTTTATTTGTCCCAGCCTTGATGGACAACCGCAAGCCCTGGCATGGGTAAAGCAGTTCGATGTTGGAAAACATAGCTTCCTCTTACCTAAGCTACCTCAATCACAATTATGGAGTTTGTTCAAAAAATCAGCCTTGTTTATCTCCCCCAGCAGCCATGACGGTACACCCAACACATTGCTTGAAGCAATGGCTTGCGGCTGTTTCCCCATCCTTGGTGATATCGAATCGCTGCGCGAATGGATCAATCACGGCAAAAACGGCTTACTGGTAGACCCCCGTGATCCACATGCGCTTGCCCATAGTATTCTTACTGGGCTCAACCAGCCCAATTTACGTCACACCGCTGCTGAAACAAACTATGAAATAATAAAAAATCGAGCATCAAAAAACATAACACGTCCAAAGATTGAAGACTATTATTCCAAATTCCTCGACTGACGTGCATTTACTAATAATTCCGTGATCCTGACTCCCCCACATAGTACGGTCTTCCCTTTTTTTATAAGTTTTTTCAGGGAACTCATTTACCAAATTAAAAAATGCTTCCCCACACAAAAAGTAGGTGATTAATCGATTTTAAGAACATTTCGTTTATAATTTGAACGACACTTCAATTAAGGACAGTTGACCAATTTACAAAGGATGGAAAATGACACAAATAAACTTCCCAAAGGATTTTATATGGGGCGCAGCCACTGCTTCATACCAGATTGAAGGCGCATGGGATGAAGATGGTAAAGGCGAAAGCATCTGGGACCATTTCTCCCATCAGCCTTATCGAATTTTCAACGACGACACCGGCGATATTGCTTGCGATCATTATCATCACATGCCGCAGGATGTGGCATTAATGAAGGACCTGGGACTTAAGTCCTATCGGTTCTCGATTAGCTGGCCGCGCATCTTGCCGGACGGCGTCGGAAGGGTAGAACCACGTGGACTGGATTTCTATGATCGTTTAGTAGACAGATTGTTAGAATCTGGGATCACGCCGATGGCAACCCTGAACCATTGGGACTTTCCCCAGGCATTAGAAACAATGGGTGGATGGACAAACCGGGATAGTGTGGATTGGTTCACTGACTATGCCGGGGTTGTTTTTGAAAAACTGGGCGATCGCGTATCTTACTGGGCAACCCATAACGAGCCTTTCGTTATCGCCATGTTAGGATATGCTCATGGTATTTTTGCGCCAGGAATTGCCAGCTTCCCACAAGCGTTCCAGGCAACCCACTATTTGCACCTGGCACACGGGAAGACAGTACAGCTTTATCGCCAGATGGGATTAAAAGGTCAAATTGGGATTGTGCTCAATTTAGGCACATTTAAACCAAAAACAAACCAGCCCGAGGATATCGCTGCTGCCAGACGCATGGAAGATATGACCAATAACCTATACCTGGATCCAATCTTCAAGGGAAAATACCCGGATGAATTTATCGCGTGGATTGGCAAGAGTGGTCCCGAAATCCAGAATGGCGATATGGCAGTCATCAGCCAGCCTATCGATTTTCTTGGCATAAATTACTATTTTGGCCAAATTGCCAGCTACAGCCCCCAAGGCTATATGAAATTTCAGGCACAACCAAATATTGACCCGGGTTGGGGAATAACTCAAAAAGGTTGGGGGATATGCCCATCTCAGCTTAAAGCTTTATTACTGCACCTTAAAGAAAATTACGGCAATCCACCCATGTATATTACAGAAAATGGAACAGCGCTCAATGAACCTGTTGACGAAAGCAGATACGTAAATGACCAGGGACGGATCAACTACTTGCGAGCCCATTTCCAGGCAGCGCACCAGGCTATTCAGCTAGGTGCCAACCTCAAAGGCTATTTTATTTGGAGCCTTATGGACAATTTTGAGTGGGCGGATGGTTATGACCAGCGATTTGGTTTGATCCATGTCAACTTCGGGGATCCAGACCGAAAACGGACTCCTAAGGCCAGCTTCAACTGGTATCGGGATGTGATCAAAACGAACGGCTTCACTAACTAAGAAAAACAAAACCAAAAAAAGAAGGCAGTCCTGAGTTCTGGACCGCCTTCTTTTCACTTTTAAGTCTTTTTGCTTAATTACTCTTGCCGCCCTGACGTAAGCCCTGTGACACACCAGTGCCGTCACAAATACCCTCAGCAGACAAATTCAACTGACGCTGAGCACCGTAGCCTGTTCCTTCATTGAGTCGGCTTTGTTGAGGAACACAATCACCCGTGCAATCAAATTCACCCGTATTCAGTCGTTTTTGCTGCATGACACCGGCCTCATTCAAACCAAGTTGTTCCCGTAATTGCTGAGGGTCACAATCTGCATCGCATTCACCTTCCTGCATCTCAAATAATCGAGTTCGGGTTTGTGTCAGCATAGAATCTGCTTCACCATTTTGAATGCCGTTTTGATACCCATATTCATATTCCAATGTTTCAGGCTCAGGAACTGCAGCGCCCGCCTGTGGTTCAACATCATCCTGGGCATAAGTTGTTTTTACGACGCCAAAGACTCCGATGGCTAAAATTAGCGTTAATGTTAATCCTACAAAAATTTTCTTAATCATGTTTACTCCTTTTTCATAACTGAATTTTTCAACTTCTAAATTGGATCTTACAATACCCATTTTAAAGGAGCGGCATATAAAAAGAATGAACAGCCTGTGAAGTTTTTATGAAGGTTAAGGAATATCCCGGCTGAGTGCTTCACACCAGGTAATCTATAAAAAAGTCGTCGATTTATCCTGGCAAAACAAACGACGACCAAAATCGGCCGTCATATGGCTAAGCTTTTCAGCTTACTTGCAAAATAACTTTGATTGACTATGAATGTTTTTCAAATCGTAAGAGGTTAATTCTCTCAAAAAACAAAGGTCCCCACCAGGACACCCACAAACCAATCAATGTGTAGCGGACAAATCTCAAGAAATAGCTGATTAGATCAGCCTCATCAGGGAAAATTTGTCCCAAACCAAAATACAGGATCAGCAGACCAACCAGACCAACCAGGAAACGAGCAAGACGCTTCCAGTCTCCCTCCCCTGCTAAGAAATAACCTTTATTTGCCGTTAACAGCACATAACCGCCCAACATGCCAAACCACGTGCCGCATAAAGTCAAAGCGCCTTCTAGACTATAAGGATCAACATCGCCAGCTCTTTCAGTCCATGCAGCAGGCATCTCCCACGGGCCAATCATCCAGCGGGCACCAAGGATCAAAGCCAGAAGAACACATGCACTGACCACCACAAGGACCAGCTTGCTGGTCGTGCTTATATTGCTGACCCAATTTCCAATCTTTTTATGCCAAACTGAAAATGCCCACACCAATAAAGCACCAAGGATCCAACCTAGAAGCACATCGCTTAAGAAATGCACGCCAAGGTAGAGCCTGGATACACCGATAAGAAAAATAAAGATTATCGACAGGATTTTAAACCAGCGTTTCTTGACCTCAACAGCCAACCACCCCCACATCGTTGCGGCTATTTGTGCATGCCCCGAAGGCAGCCCAAAGGATGTTTCAAAAGAATACGCTTGCACACGATTGCTAACCCAGTAAGGTCTGGGACTGTGAAATATAAATTTAAAGAATGCGTTTAAGCTGCTGCCCAACAAAAATATTATACCTACACGAAGGCCAAGCATCTGATCAAAGCACCAATAAATGGTGGGCAATAACAGGATAAAAAATTGCTCGTACCCAAGGGCAGTGATGGCTTGCATCGGCACAACCAGCCATTCTCCTAAACCTTGCAATAAGATGTTTACGACAATCTCGATTTCGTTGATAAATGGCATGGTCACACCCTCCAGGTAACAAATGGCTCAATGATCAATTTCCTTCCAATTTTATCCTATTAAAAAACCAAGCCACAAAAATTTTTGGCCTGATTAAAGGTTTCTTGCAAGGAAAAATATTATTGAAATTTTAAAATTTTACAATTCTTCCTCAAACAAACGCTGGATAATATCCTGTCCTTCGTCAAGTATTTTTTGCAGATGATCTTCTCCCTTGAAGCTCTCTGCATAAACTTTGTAAATATCTTCTGTGCCAGATGGGCGCACAGCCACCCAGCCATTTTCTGTCTCAATCTTCAATCCACCAATATCCGCCCCATTCCCTCTAGCTTTGGTGAGTTTTGCTTCAATCTTATCGCCTGCCAAACGATCGGCTTTGACCATTTGCGGTGTTAGCTTTTTGAAAACAGCTTTTTGTTCCCTGGTCGCTTTTGCTTCCAACCGACGATAAAAAGCATGCCCAAATTTTGATTCGAGCTCTTCGTAATGGGTCATTGGATCTTTTCCTGTGATGGCTAACAATTCTGCAGCAAGCAGATCTAATATGATCCCATCCTTGTCTGTGGTCCAGACAGTGCCATTTTTCCTTAAGAAGGACGCTCCAGCACTTTCTTCGCCGCCAAAACCCAGTGTGCCATCCAGCAAACCGGGCACAAACCACTTAAATCCCACCGGTACTTCTGTCACTTTTCTGCCAAGGGATTTTGCCACACGGTCCAACATAGCGCTCGTTACCACAGTTTTCCCGACAGCTACACCTTCCAGCCAATCCATTCGGGTCTGAAATAGATATTCTACAGCAACCGATAGGTAATGGTTTGGGGTCATAAGCCCACCTTTTGGGGTAACAATCCCGTGTCGGTCATAATCCGGGTCGTTCCCAAAAGCGATGTCAAACTTGTCTTTAAGCTCAATCAAGCCCGCCATTGCATAGGGTGAAGAGCAATCCATCCGGATTTTTCCATCATGATCCACTGTCATAAACCGGAAAGTAGGATCTACAGCAGTGTTGACCACTTCAAGATTAAGCCCGTAAGTCTCTACAATCGGCATCCAATATTCAACGCCTGCACCACCGAGAGGATCGACACCAATTCTAATGCCCGCCCCTTTTATCGCGCCCATGTTGACGACATTTTCCAGGTCATCGACATAAGGTTTGACGTAATCAAAAAAGTGTGTGCTGACTTTTTTGATTGCCGTTTTCCATGGAATACGTTTAATGTCTTTTAAATTGTTTTCCAGGATCTCATTTGCGCGATCTTGAATTGTCCGGGTTACTTCTGTTCCAGCCGGTCCACCATCAGGTGGATTATATTTAATGCCGCCATCTCGCGGTGGGTTATGGGAGGGCGTGATCACGACCCCGTCTGCTTTACCTTCACTGCGAGCACGATTATATGTCAGTATTGCATGCGAAATAACAGGCGTTGGGGTATACCCCATACCCTCTTGAAGCATAATTTCAACATCATTAGCAGCAAAGACTTCTACCGCCGTCCTGAGGGCAGCTTCCGACAGAGCATGGGTATCCTTACCAATATAAAGCGGACCCGTCGTGCCCTGGCTCGCACGGTATTCAACAAGAGCCTGGCTTATTGCTAAAATATGGTTCTCATTGAAATCATGGTCAAATGACGAACCACGGTGACCAGAAGTGCCAAAAGAAACCCGTTGTGCAGGATCCTTTGGATTTGGCGATTCTGTATAATAAGCGGCAAGCAATTTGGGAACGTCAATCAATAAATCAGGGGGGGCAGGTTTTCCAGCTAAAGGGCTTTTCGTCATCTTACCTTCCTTTTCGATATCAACTGATCGATATTCAAATTATACCTGAGAGCAACACTCGTTACACAACGGAAACCGGGTATTGGGTAGTAAACATCAGGTATTCACTGTTTTCTATTCACTATTAATTTCTCATCAGATTACCCAACCAGAACTGGTCAATTTAGACCTATCAAGTATAATAATGGGGTTGTTCAGCTAATAATGTGAAATTAGACTGGGTTTTGTCAAAAACACAGGTGATACGGAGCAAAAGAAATAATGGCATATGAAGATAAATTAACGGTTGAAAAAGATCTTGTTGTAACTATAGATTACAGCCTTGAAGTTAACGGCAGTGAGATCGATTCAGGACCCATCCAATTTATTCAAGGACATGGGAATATAATCCCTGGATTGGAAAATCAAATCGAAGGTATGCGCCTTGGTGATAAGAAAGAGGTTTGGGTCAAAGCAGAAGAGGCTTACGGTCATTACAATCCCGAATTAGAGTTTGAGGTTTCGCGTGAGAGCTTTCCGGAAGACTTTGAAATTAAACTCGGTCAACCCATGCGCATGCAGGATGGTCAGGGGAACATCTTCACAGGCGTGGCAGTAGCGATTTCAGATGAGTCGGTCAAAATGAACCTCAATCATCCACTGGCAGGCAAAGACCTTTTATTCAAAACCAAAGTGACAAATCTGCGGCCAGCAACAGAAGAGGAAATCAAGCAAGGCTCGCTGGCTCAGGGCTGCAGCGGTTGTTCTTCGGGTGATTGCGGCGATTGCGGTTAAGCCCACACAAATGAAATGAATAAGGTTGGTTAAAACAAGCCAGCCTTATTGACGACCAATTGTGATATATTGACTCATTGACGTTACTTTTGGTCTGTGATAAAATTTTTTCCACCCGCCCCCATCGTCTAGTGGCCTAGGACGTGGCCCTCTCAAGGCCAAAACCGGGATTCGAATTCCCGTGGGGGCATTTTTTATTTAATACGTAGTTGAAAATATAGTCCATATCACCAGCTAAAACTTGCACAGTTCAATAGAGAAGTCTGGATACCATTTTATTTTTACTGCTGTAAAAAAATCACTGAAAAGAGCAGCTATTTCCAACCTGTAGCAAAGCGCCGGTCAATATACTTAAATTCACAAAATTTGCAATATAATTAGACCATGAAACCCAAAACTTTTTCTCGCCCAGATGGGCGGAAACTCGATCAACTTCGAAAAATATCATTTCTACCGGATTTTATTTCTTATCCAGAAGGCTCAGTATTGGTGACCTGGGGGGGAACCCGGGTCCTTTGTAATTTAAGCATCCAGGAAGACGTCCCAGCCTGGATGTCAGGCAGAGGTCGGGGATGGATGACCGCAGAATATGCCCTTTTACCTCGCAGTACCCAGACCCGAACGCCCCGGGAAACCAGGGGATTGAAGGGACGGACTCAGGAGATTCAGCGGCTAATTGGCCGTTCATTGCGAATGGCTGTTGACCTGGAGAAAATTGGAGAACGCACGCTCCTTCTGGACTGCGACGTCATCCAGGCAGACGGCGGTACCCGGGTTGCCTCCGTAACTGGCGGTTATGTCGCGCTGGCGCTGGGGCTTAAACCCCTGATCCAATCCGGGGAGATATCCCCGGATGCCCTGCAGCCACCGGTTGCCGCAGTCAGTGTCGGGATTGTTCAAGGTCACCCCATCCTTGACCTGAATTATGCTGAAGACAGCCAGGCGGAAGTCGATCTAAATCTTGTCATGACATCTGAAGGACAGATTATTGAGATCCAGGGCACTGCTGAAGGTAAACCATTTTCAAAAACTGAATTAGATAAAATGCTCGCTTTGGCTGAAAATGGCATTCATCAAATCATCACTTTACAGAAAAGGCTGCTTGTGTAACAAAGTTTCCTTTAAGAAAAATTCGCCCTGTCATAAACTTGTACAGGGCGAATTTGATTTCTGGCGTAGTAAATTATTTTTTCAAAGAACGATAAATCACATAACCACCGGCAATCAACAATGCCAGGGGCCAAACATAATTCAACACGTTTACTTCGCCCAGGGTGACAAGAGCTCCGATCAAAAGCAAAATCCCTGCCGGATATAAAGCCCATTTCGATTTACCGGATGGTTTTGGAAGGATATAGATCAACCCAAAGGTTAGTGCCATTCCCAGGAAAAACAATCCACCCGAAAGCAAATCATTTTCCGATAAAAGGCTAACACCTGCTAGTGTAAGCAATACACCCCCAGGAATGACAGCCCACCAATGTTCAGAATGGAAAATGTAAATCAATAAAAAGCTTGACCCTAATAACCCGAGGAATACCGCTCCAGCCCATTGATCTGCTGCAGCGCCCATCATATGATCCATAAAAATGTTACTGCCGATGCCAAACAAAACAAAAGCCGGGATCAGTGCCCACCAGTCATCGGTGTTGAGCACAAAGACGATTAAGAATACAAGACCACCCAAGCCAAACAGTGGTCCCATCAACATTTCCCAATCCAGTTTGATCAAATCGAGATTAACCAGTAAAAAAATGACACCTGCTGCAACAAGTAAAACACCACTAACGACGGATAACCAGAAACTTTTTTTCGAAGATCTCATTTTATCTCCTATATATTCTGTTTTACGAACAGTTCTTCTAAGTCATATTATAATAGATTCACCTTTAACATTTCAATTGGGTGTTAAAAAAATTTAGGCTAATTCATACAATCAGTAGACTTTTTGCTTATTAATAATGTAAGATAAGCATATGACCTTTTTGAAAAACTTAAACCTCACCTAAAGAAAAAGGAGTCTGAACATGCAGGTCTTGGTGAAAGATTGGATGATAGATTTGGTTGTTTTCATTGACCCAGATAAAACCGTACTGGAGGCTTTATCAATAATGCGGCGTCGGTATCTTAACAGCCTGATCGTCAATAAATCACAGAACAATCCTGAATATGGCATCATCACCTCCACGGACATCTGTGACAAAATCGTCGCCCAAGGACAAGATCCAGCCAAAACTAAGGTTCGGGATGTGATGACAAGCCCCCTTGTCACCCTTGACCCCGAGCAAACTGTTTATCAGTGCGCTAAAACAATGAGTGATCAACATATTCACCACATGCCGGTTATGGATAAAAAAGGACAAATCGTGGGAATGATCTCAGCGACCGATTTCCTGGTTGTGGCAGAAGCACTTGGTCATGGTTTCGAGGATCAAAAACTGCGTTAATTTTATGAATGCAGGGTCCTCGATGAAGGACCATATATGACTTCACTAAAAAAGCCCTCATTGCAAAGGAGAATAGCACTATGTGGGGTCTTTCCTTTTTCAGGAGTTTTTTCAGGAGACTCGTATAAATAATTTGGATTATTAATCCAGGCAGGACTCATGCTATAATCAAAGCCTGGGATCATATGAATAAAAAATGTTTTAAACCCTATCGCGTACTTATTGGGGTGCTGTTTTCTACTGGGATAATTTTTTCTCTGTTTGGGATACAAGGGTGTCAAAGGCAGACACCTGTTATAGATAAACCACAAATATCTGAAACACCGACAAAACTTTTATCACCAACATCCGAAGCAAATGGTATGCCAGCAGAATTAACGCCTACCATTTCAGCTGCCACCTCACAACCTGGGGCCGATTACAATCCTGTTTGGGGTGATTTCTTGCCGCCAAGCATTGATCCTGCCACTCCTGTTCCCCCACCACAAACAAAACTGAACATACCAGATGAGGTTTTAGTTTGGGTTTTATTGGGGTCAGACAAGGAACCGCCTTTTATTGGGCGAACACAGGCAATTCACTTGTTGTTCATCCATCCAAGGTTTTCAAAGGCAAGCCTGGTATCGATACCTGGCGATCTTTACGTCTATATTCCAGGTTACACCATGCAGCGAATCAATACGGCCTATGCCCTGGGAGGGATTGAGACCCTGCGACAGACCTTTGCGTATAATTTTGGTGTCTCGCCAGACCGTTTCATCCTTGCGCACCCGGGTGATTTCCAATGGTTGGTGGATGACATAAGCGGGATTGAGGTGACCGTCTTTCTCCCAATACCCCAGGCTTGCGGCGGCATACGGGCAGGTTTGGTTGAAATGGACGGTACATTAGCACTTTGCTATGCTTCTTACCGAGATGGCATTGATGAAGTTGACCGAATGCGCCGGCAGCAGCAGCTTCTCCGGGTAATCTTCCATAAGCTCACTCAGGATGGCAACCTGATTCAGCTTCCGGTGCTTTACGCCAGCTTTGAAGGATGGGTTAAGACGGATATTTCACTTGGGGAGTTACTGGGTCATATCTCTCTTGCTTTACGCCTGGCTGATGCTGATCGGATTGGTTACTATATGATCGGTTGGGATCAAATGTCAGTTTGGGAAATTCCCGGATTTAGTCAAGCCCAGGTCTTCCTTCCAAAGGAAAAAGATGTTAAAATATTGTTAGAAGAAGCGATCGATCAAATTCTAACGCCATCTCCATTGACGGACCAGGTGCGAACCCTGGAAGCACAATTGACAGCAGCATATCAAGCGACTGCCTCATCGTTAATCACGGACACGCCAACGCCCACATCACCACCAAGCATCACACCAACAGGATTAACACCCAGCCCAAGTCTGACCCCGTCACCAACAGATGCAAAAGCTGTCCCAAGCTTAACGCCAACACCAACGACACAGGGATATCCATAAGAGATAGGCTTTATGTTAAAAAACAAGCTCAAACACATATGGATCATTTTTCTTACCATCGCCATTTTGGCAGGTGTTTTGGCTGGCTTAATATTTACACATCCCAAACAAGTCGAAGCCTATGGATTCAAAGCGAATAGCCCTGAACGAAAAGCCCAAATTACTGTATCCTTTACTACTTATGAATGGTGGCTCCTTACCTGGGCTCACTCACAGGTAATTTGCCAAATTTATGTAGAACACGAGGGCTTACCAGACCCAAGTGAAGTTGGCTACTATTGTGGCGAACAGGTGAAGCGAGATTGGCTTAGAACAAACCCATGTGAGTTCTCAGATGAAATTACCAGGGCTGAGCATTGTTCCGGGTTTTACCTTCACTTAGTCAATGTAACGCCCGGCGAAAGACAGATCGAAGTCGATCTAATGCCGCCAGAAGTTTTTATTGATGTCGCAAATTGTAATCCCCAACCCCCTGAAAACCGCTGTGAAACACTGCCGAGCCTGTACTTTACAGCTCTTGAACCCCTGCCAAATGAACAAATCATCAATATTCAAGGTTACATCGGGGCAGAGCCCTTCTCCTGTGAGGGATCCGAATGTACGGTACCATTGCCAGCGACCGGTTCTGAGGGGATCAAAGCCACCTTCTGGGCGGAATCGAGCTTTGGTGATGCGTCATCCCCTTTCACCGCAAGGATCAGGGTGATCCCATGGGGAGACTTTGCTGCACCTGACACTCAGTCTTCAGATCAACCGCAGTGGTATGTGGATATTTTAAGCAGCCAATATTTGGGAGGTACAGAATCGACAGCTTCACAAATATGGTCATCATTCCCCGCCGTTGGTGGGCCACCGCTTTGGCTTTCCTCACCTGAGCACCCGGACGCGTTGATCTCTACGCAAGCCTATTACTATTTGGCGGGTTCTTTAATAAAACAGGGTTTGGTGGATATTCAGGGTTGTCCTGATGGTGGGCTTGAAGGGGACAATATTGCCAATCAATGTGGGCTGGAAGCGGCGCGGCCGTTAATTAACCAATGGCAAAACCAGTTTAATTCTGAAATAATCCGGGTAGCAAATGAAACCGGCATTCCCGCGCAATTGATGAAAAACATTTTCAGCCGTGAAAGTCAATTTTGGCCGGGATTTTCGTCAAATTACAATGAAGCAGGATTGGGTCATCTCAGTGACATCGGCGCAGACACTGTCTTGTTATGGAACCCCAGTTTCTTCAGCCAGTTTTGCCCCCTCATACTCGACACAAGTGTCTGCCAGAGGGGTTTTGGCAATCTTGATATTGCCGAGCAGGAAATGCTCAGGGGTGCCCTGGTGCAGAAAGTCAACGCTGCCTGCCCTGAGTGTCCAATGGGCATCGATTTAAGCCAGGCGAATTTTAGTATAAGCATCTTCGCTCGCAGCCTTTTGGCTAATTGCGAACAGGTTAACCAAATTATTTACAACGCCACACGACAAATAGCAGGGGAAGCCAGTACCTATGAGGACTTATGGCGATTCACCCTGGTCAACTACAATGCTGGCCCGGGCTGCCTTTCAAATGCAATCCAACAAGCAGCCAATGCGCGTTACTCCCTGACCTGGGAAAACGTTATTCAATTTCTTGAGCCAGGCATATGTCAAACCAGCATTGATTATGTAGAGGACATTGCATATATGCCCGGTGTTCCCACAGAAACACCTGTTCCTACTGAAGAGCAGCCCCTCCCAACCCAACCTGCGATGACAAGCACACCGACAAGTACACCAGGTAGTGTTCCCCAACCAACACCGACCCCCACAGCTACCATTTCTGACTACCCGGCACCGGAGCCTACCGCCACCGACCCCAGTTACCCAATCGCTGAACCCACTGACACCGGCCCTTACCCCTAAATCAACCGGGGCAATCTGTTTTCCCAATCATCTCCCTGAAAACCTTTAGGGAGATTTTCGATTAGGCAATGATAACATCCAGCTTAAATCAAAACACCCTCCACATTCTCGGAGGGTGATAAGATTTATGCCTAAGCTCTTTCTCGAATCCTTACTTTACACTTTCGTCAATCGCGATATTATCACCAGATCTAAGCTGCTGCAACTCCAATTCTAATTCTGCACGTTTTTCATCCGCAGCGCGACTCACCTCATCCTTGATATTTGAAAAGTAGGCTCTGATTTCATTTCGGGCTTTTTCACCAGACGCCGGTGCTAATAAAAGCGCTAACGCACTGCCAACGATGCCGCCCAACATGGCTCCCATCATAAAACTACCAAATTTTCGCATTTTAGCCTCCAATTATTCTTCTTTTGCCTGTTTAATTAATTATAGCGCATCTCTACGACATATGAAATTAAAAACTCACATGTAATCTGCACCAACAAAAATAATTAGTATAGAAGCAAACCTTGAAAATTTCTATCTCCGCCGCAAGCAGCCGGGGCATTACAAAATTTTCTCCTTCGGATCAGGTTTTGCCTTGTCCATAGAACCCACGCAGCAAGCTGCGTGGTATGCTGCGAGGCAGAATAAAATCATCTTCAGTACATGGTCATGATCAAGTAGATGAAAAGCCTTTGTCACAATTCATCTTGGATTTCACAACAAGCTTTCTACAATATAATGATAGCCAACAAGGAATTAGCTATAAAACCAGAAGAAGCAATTTTTCGATTAAACAAGGAGATCGCTATGAACTGGCATAAAAGTGCCTTCACAATCAGGACCAGTGGGCGTGGGTTTTATGATATTACAGAAAATATCAACGGGTTCCTTCACGAATCAGGTGTAAAAGAAGGCATCGCCTTTATATTTCTTCAACACACAAGTGCGTCTTTGGTCATCAATGAGAATTATGCGGCATCCTCACGGTACGACATGGAAAACTTCCTAAAAAATCTCGCACCGGAAGGCCAAAGCTGGTATACCCATACCATGGAAGGGGCGGATGATTCCCCCTCTCATTTACGGACAATGGTGACACATACTGACCTGACCATCCCGGTAGATGCTGGTCAATTGTCACTCGGCACCTGGCAGGGGATTTTCCTGGCAGAGCACCGCCAGAAGGGCTACAAACGTCGGATTTTATTGCGCGTTTTATCCATTTAAGAAAAAAGATTTCATTAAACACTCGGGGATTAAATTAATAATACTTCGTGAGCTGATATTTTTTCCATTTATATTTCAATAAATATAAGGAATAAGCGCCCAGGTGCGCTTTTTATAGTTTATATAATCGGGAACATGCTGCTGCATAAAGCTTTCCTCAATGGAAATGCGCAAAATCACACCCAGAACGCCAATCAATGCAGGTATCCATGAGGGACCAGCTGCCAAAAATAGTGGACAGGCGATGCAAAAAAGGATATTCGCCAGGGAGATCGGGTGCCGGATGACGTGATAAAGACCCGTTACAACGATGCTTGTATCCTCAATTTCAATGGCTTTAGCAAAGCCATGCTGTAAATCCTGATAACCCTTAATAGACAAGAAGCCAGCGGCGACAAACAAAATACCACCAAGAATCATCTCCCATAAATCAGGCCTGTAACCCAGAAAAATGAATTCGAGGACAGGACCAAATAAGACCATCCACATCGGGATGAGGATCAAATACACTGTCCAGTCTCCCCACTCTTTGCGAATCGTTTTGTCTGTATGAGAGAGGGCAAGGTGCTCGCTAATTTTCAAGCCGCCAAATAATGCCGCAAAAATCAACAAAGGAAAGTATTCGAGTATTTCTTCCATCATATATGACCTTTATTAAAAATAATAACAAGTCCTTTTACCAGTATAAAATTTTAACTTGATATCTCAAAAAAATATCGTCCAAACCATATCATAAATAACCCGTTTTGAGCATACCATATTTCAAAGTATTATTCATCAAACAAGCACTGGGTCAAAAGAATTTTAGATGAGATTTATAATGAAATCTTTTCTTTACCCAAAACTTGAGTTGGTTAATCATTGAAATCATAAATCAAAAGGAATTCGACCAGGAATACCTGGAAAAAATACAGCGGTTATGTAAAAGGGACAGCAGGGAAAAATTATTTCAGAAAGCCATAACCATAGCGATGATTGCCCACATTCAACTCGAGCAAAGAGATTATGATGCTTATCTTGCTAAAGGGGTGGAGAAATATAAAGTTCCCTATTATGTTGGATATAAAATCTTATGTCACATGTGCCCATTAGGGTATTGCGACAAGCTGCATGCCAGCAAGTCATATCAGCAAAGTGTCTGGCATCCTGTCTACGAAGTGTCCTGTAAGGAAAGGAAGCAATCCCGCTTTTGACATACCAGCACGGTGAAACAAATTTAATACTGATATGCCACCTAAAAAGGGAATGTAAAGATTCGATGGTTAGAAAGATTTCCGATCATGCAAATAAACCCATCACAGACTCCAGCTTTCAAATACTATCTACTCAGTATCAAGTTTTACCGTTTTGATGCTCATCGCTAATGCTTCGTTCAGCTTTTTTCTTGCCTTAGGCTTTGAAAGTGATGGGTTTGTCAGTATCCATTCATTGATAAAGTGATTTTCAGCTTTTTCATAGGTTTCTTTCTCATCATAACTGAGCCCTTTGATGCTGTCTCTCCCATGAAGATCCCGGATTAATGCAGCTCTGGCAGATAAGGAACCATCCAGCCAGCGTTCATAAATCAACCTTTTATACCGATTATGCGGTTCTGTCATTGTTTTTGGTGGTTCAGAAATAATTTTTATAGCTTGTTTAAATTCTTTCTCTGACCGGATCGGCATAATATGTTCTGCATCAGCCTTATCAACCGGAAGCCAGTATTCAATTTCTTCAGTGGAAACCTTAAAAAACGATTCTTTTTGTCCATCCATATCCTTATCAACGATGTCAACAACCTTACCCACCCCATAAGAGGTATGGACAATCCAATCCCCTATATTAAACCTAAGCGCTTGTTTTTCTACCATCGTTTTCCTCATTTCATCAAGTGCGAACACACAAAGAATTTTACAAATAAAATATTTCGATGAACAGTAAAATGATAATAATTGCCAACTCATGATGGTTTCAATAAATTTACTCGCCCCTTGAAAATTATTAAGCCAATACTGAGTTGTTTTTAATTATACCCCAGTAGATGTGCTTTTAGGCGCTGTTAAGGTTTTTGCAACCTGGGAATATAGTACATCTTTGATTGGTAATTCCCTGCTCACCTGGATTGGACGAAATGCCCATGAATCTGATGCCAGGCGGGGGATTATTTGGGCACTATGCGTTTATGATGCAATCGGCTTTGCAGCCACATTGATCTTTGCCCTTTCAGGCGTACCAAATGTGTTAATCTGGATGCCGGTGGCACTCTACCTGTTTCTGGCAATCGCATATGGCTATTTCCTGATTAAACCGCCCCAACCATAAGTCGTACTGAACAGAAAAATAAACTTAAAGCAGCCCCTTACGTGATTCAGAAGGGGTTTGCTTTATGTATCGATTAACTTATAAGATTTACAAAAAAATATATTCTTTTATATTGAGCTATTTAATAATGAGTTTCCTGAAAATTCTCGATATAATTATGAGGGTATTGGAAATTATTCCCAAAAGGCTGTTATTTGTTTTTTAACACTCTCACTAAATTGTTCAATTTGTAATCATCAGAAAATTTAAATTATAGAATCCGATGCCCCCATAAAAATGTGCTATCATTGTCTCGAGGAGGCACGATGAGACCAGACTGGGATACTTATTTCATGAAAATTGCATATGCCGTTTCCGAGCGCAGCACCTGTGACCGTGCTTTTGTGGGATGCGTATTGGTGCGTGAAAAACGCATCCTGACCACCGGTTTTAACGGCTCTCCATCAGGGCAGCCTCATTGTGATGAAGTTGGACATTTGCTTGTAGATGGTCATTGCATTCGAACCATTCATGCTGAAACCAATGCCATCATCCAGGCAGCGCTGCATGGGATCTCCATTAAAAACAGCACCTGTTATGTGACCCATTTCCCATGCCT
>Ga0209121_10002113_pt1 | contig 20401 bp, 18 predicted proteins | sample Cruoilmetagenom3_FD_187292 | JGI IMG/M metagenome (GOLD analysis project Ga0209121, IMG submission 187292) | Oil polluted marine microbial communities from Coal Oil Point, Santa Barbara, California, USA - Sample 3 (SPAdes) (version 2) | ecosystem: Environmental > Aquatic > Marine > Oil seeps ...
TCAATTATCCCCTATCCCTCTCGCCAGGTAGATATTATAGTCTCGAGCTGTTCAATGGCGAGCCATTTTTTCTCCCCGGGGGTGAAGACATACACATCAATGAAATAGAAGGCACTTTCTGTGGAGAAGATATATGTTCTGAATGGTCCTCCCATAACAAGTTCGTCATTTTTCCATATACCATCAAGTTTCTGTGCATTCATATTGTGGAAGTCCACATTGAACATTCGGCTTCTCTGCCTGTTCACCATATCTCCATCGTGAAGGACAGAACAGATGCTATCTCTCAAATCGCATGCCTCCTTGTAGGTGAGTAGCACCCTCGGTGAATATTCCCAGCACACGGTGATAAACCTATCGGGATAGTGCCGTAATATCTTTATAAGCCTTTTACCTCCGTGTTCCTCCACCATCCAGCCCGGCGGAATGTTGAAGGTAAAGTTGTAAGACAGAAGAAGTCTATCTGCAATTTCCTCCTGGTAGCCATCCTTGTAAAGCACATCCTTAACACGGTTTTTTACAGACTGATAAAAGTATGAGAATATCGCATCACTCTTCTCTCCCAATACTTTCTTCAGTTCATCCATATCTCTCGCAGTCACGATACAGACAGATTGTCCCTTTGCGAATATGTCTTCGTCTCCAAAAACGAAATTCTTCCCGGCTCCCGCTTTTCTCCTGGCAGACGGCGCAAGAATAGAATCTATAAGTGGATTATCGATCACACCCACTACGAGTACGTTCCTTCTCCTGTTATACATCGTAAATTTGGATGGAGATTTCGGTATTAATGTAAATATCTTCTCCCTCGTGGGAGTGAATATCTCACGCTCCAATATAGAAGATAGCTCATCTCCAACCATCTCGTATGTCTCATCGTCTGCAAATACTATTATTTCTGTTTGGTCACCACCCGCCACATCCAATTTGGGAATACAACTCAAGGTGAACAGCAAAAGGCAAAAAGTGCCAAGCAACCTCGATACCAATTTCATCCAAGCCTCCTTATTGAATAGATGAGTTTTCGTACCTCGTTTCTGGGTATTACCCCTTTATCTTTCTCGAGCCTGAAAAAATGCAGATAGATATTACCCATACACACACTTGAACTCGTAGATCTATAAGGGGACATAAGTTCTATTATATCGGCAAGGATGTCCCTCGTGGTTGATATACCGAGGAGAACAAACCCATGATTTAACGGGAGTCGTCTCGCCGCTATATGTAACACATCGGGATATTTCAGGTATCTCTTGTATAGAGAATATCCCATCCTCACAAGTGAAACAACCTCCTCTGGAGATGCACTCACTCTATAGAAGTCCTCCAAACTACAATATATATGCCTGAGAAAATGTTTTGGGATAGATGATTTTGTAACTTTCTCGACCTCTCCCAATTTTTTGACGCTCTGGGTACGCATACCCTCATCAAAGTCTCGGAAATTACCTATCACCTCCCTTATAACAGATTTCATCATGGGATATACCTCTTCCCTGCTCTCAAATATCTCTCTGGGAACCTCTATATTCATAATATCCAGTTTTGTGTTCCCCACATTTCTCGTTGGTTGGACGGTCTTCACACTGAAATTATATCTATTATGAAGGCCGTGGAGTATATCCTTGATCTCCCCCTTCTTGTGAACGATGATCAACTTGAACGATACGGCCTCTTTCGTGAGGGTGGGAGAGATAAAAACCTGGGGCATACCAGATATGGAAATTTCCTTTAAAAGATGAGGAATTATCACCCTTGCATACTGTTCGATACCTCCCATGCTTTCAAGGAATAGCGAGCGCCTTATCATTCTACCGCTTATCACATCTCTAAGAGCCCTTTCCAACTTCACCCTGTTTTTTTTATCTTTAAGTTCCACCCTGTATTTTGCTATCCCATCATATGTGATAAATTCATGACTATATACGATAGCACATCCGGGAAATATATCCTCTATGGTTTTGAGACAGTCTGTTAATGAAAGGTCCCTTAAAAAACCCGCAATGGATATGCCGGTAAATGGACCCTCCTTTGTACTAAATGTATCAACACTCACCTGTGGCATTCCCCCCGAGTCTCTCACCTTCTTTTTTATCCTGTAGTTCGCAAATATCTGTTTCGCGAGGTGTGTCGGGCTTCTCTTCTCAAGGTAGTTCTCTGTCCTGCCGGCAAAGAATTTCAGAGCCTCCTCCTCGATTTCTCCCTCTATCGCACTTCCCGTCTGTTCTCTCATGCATTGCAGGGTCTCCTCAAGCTTGGGCAATTTTTCGAGCTCCTTCAGTAAGACCATTTGTTTAGCAGCTATTTTACTCTCCGCTATCAATCTCAAGGTCCTCTTTATAGACCCTTTATTTCTTTTAAATTTTTGAAGCATCTCCGCAGAAACCACCTCCACCCCCAGGAGTAATATAAAGAGTTTCTTAGAACCATAGTTCGAAGTGAAACCGCGAATATAACAGAGGTTCCAATCCATGTTGTGAACCACACTTACCACGGTTTCGAGAATACCCGGCCAATCAACACCCAGAATACCAAAAGGATAAATACCGGGAAAGGTCTTTATTTCCTCTCGCGGTATATGTAGAATAAGGTTTTTCCCGTCCTTTTCGTGCCGCCAGGCATCAAAAAGATACGCGATAATTCCATCTTCTTTCTCTGGAGATATGTATAGATCGCCCCGCATATCGGTAAAATCTCAAATGATTTGTCCCTTTAAAATCACCATACTAATCTATTATAACCCAAAAATCCAAAAATTGCAAGTTTTTTATTTCCCGTTCTCGAACTTTACTTCATTCCTTCATTCCCGATTTCATATGGCTCTCTATTATCTGCCGTTGGAAGAAGAAAAAGAGTATAACGACGGGAAGAATGACGAAGGTGGATGCGGCAGAAAGCAGTGTGTAGTTTGTTGATTGCTCTTGTATAAAATATGCGAGACCAACTTGAACGGGTCTTATCGCATCACGATTTGTCATAACAAGCGGCCATATAAAGGAGTTCCAGGAAGCAAGGAGGGAGAATATCGATATTGTAACAAGTGCTGGTTTGGACAGGGGCATTGCCACCCTCCATAGAAATCCCAAATCCGAGCATCCATCCACGGTGGCCGCGTCGTAGAGCGCCTTTGGTATATTCCTGAAGTGCTGTCTCAATAGAAATATCGAGAAGACACTCACCAGCCACGGGACGATAAGGGCATAATATGTATCTATCCAGCCAAATGAGGCAAGTATGAGATAACCGGGAACTATATATACGGGCATCGGGACCATCATCATCCCGAGGAATAGAGTGAATATCGTCTCCCTTCCCTTGAACTCCATCCTGGCAAAGGCGTATGCTGCGAGGGACGAAGTAACTATAACGCCAAAAAGCGCCGACAGGGCTATAAATATGGTATTCAAGAAATACCTGGCAAAGGGAGCGGCTCTCCATGCGTCGGCATAGTTTTCGGGTCTTGGATGTGCGGGGACCCAGGTGGGGGGGAATTGGACCGCCTCAACCGGTGTCTTGAGAGATGTCGCTATCATCCAGTAGAACGGAACCAGGGCAATAATTGTCCCCAGAAATAAAACTATATATATATAAGTCTTCTTCATCTTACCAGCTCACTCATAATAAACCCTTCTCTCAACCATCCTCCTCTGAATCACCGTGAGAGACAATATTACAATGAATAATATCATAGAGAGTGCACTCGCATATCCGTAACTTGAGTAGTTGAATGCCGCATCGTAAAGATAGTATACGAGTACATTTGTGGTTCCAAGTGGCCCCCCCGCCGGCGGTCCCGTCATAAGCCAAACCGGGGCAAAGACTTGAAAGGAGACTATGGTGGTCATAATGAGAACATAAAATGTGGTTGAGGAGAGAAGTGGCCATGTAATATTTCTAAAGACGGTAAACCTGCCTGCACCATCCACCTCTGCAGCTTCGTAGTAGTGTCGAGGTATATTTTGAAGTCCCGCAAGAAATATTATCATATTATAGCCTATACTTTTCCAGACCATCATAATTATTATTGAAAGAAGGGCTAATGATGGTCCAGCCAATGCATTCGGAAGATTCCTGCCCGACATTATCTCGAATATTCCCCTCCACTCAGATAGCCATCCCTGTGGAGGAATGCGGAGAATGGAAAGGATGTGATTGGCAAGTCCTATTCTCGGATGGTATATCCATTTCCATACCATGGATATGGCAACTATGGAGGTAACCACGGGAAGAAAATAAGTCGTTCTGTAGAAACCGAGCGCCCTTATTTTGGAGTTTAGAAGCAATGCAATGAGGAGGGAGAAAAGGATGGTGAGCGGAACGACGAATATAACATACCACATGGTGTTTGTAAGTGATTGCCAGAAGTATAAATCGCCGAACGCCCTGAGATAATTGCCCAATCCGACGAACTTCTCCGCCCCTCCCATACCCCACTTATAAAGGCTCACCCTCATCACATAGAGTATGGGAAGAAACCTGAAAACTGCAATTATTATAATGGCTGGAAGAAGATAGAGGAATGGTCTTATGAATAATTTCTTTTTATTCATATCCTTTTAGGACGCAGATTTACGCAGAAAAACAGGATGAAAAATTTAATTACGAAGGTCATATAAATTTTCTATGCGTAACATCGAATTTCCTTTTTCTTATTTTTGGTTCTATGTTGAAGAGTAAAAAAATATAAAAAATCTTGATAATCTGCGTTTACCCCGTTAAATAGAACCGTTTTAAGAACACTCTGATATTTATCATTATATTATTTAACGGGGTCAATCTGCGTCCAATTTCCCTTGAACATGAGGGAAATTCGGGTCAGGTAAATATTCTCCCTCGAGGAGCATAAATGTTTCGTGTTTGTATCCGGCAATTTTCCTCGTGAGAGGGTCTATTCCGAGTGTAAATCTTCCAACAGAGGAGAGGTTGGGGTAAAGTCTGACTATGAGGGTATGTGTGACGGGGTCTTCGTAAGGGACGCGAAGTGCCCGCCCGAGATAACCACCAATTATTATATCTATTCCCTCAACCTCCCTGGCGAGTTTTTTGTCTTGTTCGAATCCTATAGATGTTCGGGATTCATAAATGTCGCCCGTGTTGGAGAAACCCCCCCGAGTATATCATTCGTGTGATAAATTACGATCTTCTGCAAAAGAGAAAATATTGCAAGTAGTATAAGCACAATCACTCCTTTTGCATTATTATTAGATATTTAAACCCTCTCAAATAGAAATTGTACCTTCTTGCCCTTTCATGCCAGATAGGTGTGTTGGATGTCTGATTATGTCGTGTTACACAAATAATATCAACGGGCTTAAAGTATTTTTCAAGAATAGAATAGAGTTTAAACCCTACAGGTACTAACTTTTTCTTCTTTGCCTGGTCGGCGATAAGCCAGGCGATGTATTTTTGTGGTCTTAAAATCCTGTATATCTCTTTTGCTACCTTTTCAAGTTCTTCAAAAAATCTCACATTTTCACATGAAATATTACCAATATTACCCGGATGGTCATTGTATTTTATGTTATCTGAATAAGGAGAATCAATGAAAACAAAATCTGCAACTTCGTTATCTAATGGTAAACTTCTGGCATCTGCTTGTTGTATATCTGCTCTATGGGGAACTATATCATAACCCAGGACCTCTCGGTTTTCTTCCTTACAAACATCAATAGTAGTCCCACTTCCACACATAGGGTCAACTACTAAATCTCCCTCTTTTGTATATCTCTGAATCAAATTCCAGATAATGAATGCGGGTGTTACGCCACGATATTTATTATCGCCATGGGGTTTATCCCCATAATTTTGGGTTGGAAAGTCCCAGAGGGTTGTAGATTCTAGTATTAAATCTTCGTGTATCTTTCTGCTCATCATAATGTTTAACTATGATTGGGTATGATTCATAATTTCTTTAAGAACTCTAATTTCTTACGATTTACAATTGACATTACCTTTATCATTTCCTCGGCAAGTTCTATCAGTGATACCCCTTGATTTTCGTAAACCACAGTTTCTTTCGCGACGATTATTAAAATATACTCTAACCTTGTTTCATCCTTTTGCTTTGCTTTAATGTAGTCAGGATGGATATCGTTGATGTAAATTACCTTCTCGATTTCATCTCTATAACTATGTAGTCGTTTTTGTTCATTTTCAAAGGGTTTATAATAAACTGTTGGTAATGCAACATACTTCCCTTTTATAGAAGGCTTACTAATATCTGGTCTTATGATGGGGAGTTGAGGAAAACTATCATAATTAGTATCATTGTGTTTTGTGCCACTAGGAACTTTTCTGTTTTCGTCAATCTCTCCTGCAATATCTTCATTCCCGCGATCTGTTTTGGCGGGTGTACTAAAGGGACTATCTTCAAGTTGCAATTCTTTAAATACTTCTTTAAAAATCTGGCTAACTATGTTATCCATCTTTGCTCTTCTTTTTTCTTCTTCTTTACTCTGTAATTTCTTTACTTCTTCTGCTAAAGCTTTTTCTATAGTTTTAACTTTTTCTACAAAAGTAGGATAATATTTTTTATCGGGAACTATTCTATTTTTTGTAGTAGTTGGTTTTAGTAATTCATATTTAATAGAACCGAAAACCTGATTAGAATTCCAAGGGAAACAATCAAAATTACTATCAAGAGCAATATCATCAAGGATTTTTAGATTGCCACGCGTTTTAATTTGGACTCTTTTTTGACCAGAATCTTTTGGCCATAGATAAAGGTCGAAGAGAACAAAACCGTATCTTGTTCTTATTTGGGGAATCGGATAAGGAATTCCTTTCGAAATATCTTCAGGGTTAATATACTTCTCTTTTTTACCTTCTTCCAAGACAATCCTAATCTTTTGCTCTCTGATGTCGTCGCTGAATTTTCTTTGTAAGTGTTCATAAATACGATTAAATGTAATTTGTCTTATTATATTCCCGTCTATATTTGATATAATAACTTCCGTGCCATAAGAACCCTGCATTTTCTTATATTGTGCATCATAATCAGCCGCTTTAAATAGATTAGTTTCTTCATCTTTCTCTAATGTAAGTTTATGTAAATAGCTTTCGTTATCAAGTTTTGAAAGAATTTCGCATTTCCCTGCAAATTGGAAAAAACTCAACATTCCTATTGCTTTTTGTCCTCTTTGGTTTATCTTTTTAAGTTTATCTGAACTTGTTAGCTCTTGTGGCAACCTTTCCATTTTTTCAACATTCATTCCTCGCCCAAAGTCTTTAATACTAACACGCGGATATTTACCTGTTCGTGATTTTAGAACGACAACTATTAAACCATTATCTGCATTCGTTTCTGCATAGATATCTCTAGAGTTTTCAACATATTGCTCAATAGCATCCCGTGGATGTCCATAGATACTTGCGATATAACTAATGATCTGGCTTATATTACCATTTTTAACATTTAGAGGAATTTTTTTAGCCATAATTGTTATTTCAAAAATTCATTATTCTTTTTCCATTCTTGAAATTTATATTCGTCAAACACAAGACGTAAAAGATTATTTATATACGCAACCTTATGTCTTTTGCTATCTAAACTATTCCTTAAAATCTCCCTTTCTTCTGGAGTCGCTTCCTCAAAATATTTTAAAAGAGCTATTAACTCCTCAAATGTATCAATAAATTTATCTATTTTGCTAATATTCACTTTTTTATCATTCTTTCTATCCTTAGAATCTATAAAGCAGTCTAATCTTGTTATTAAATACAACGATTTTCTATATCTCTTAGATATTTTAGAATCTCTATTTAACCATCCCCAAACTGTTGCATTCGGAGCACCCACATATCTAGCAAATTCATTATAGTTATGTTTGAATTTGCTGTTAGTTAACCACTTTTTGAGTTGCTTATTTTCATTCATGATAGTTTAAACTGAAAATAATTTTAATGATTTGCACTCCAATTATAATAAATTTCTATTACTTTGTTATACATCTCAGTTTCAAATCTTTCGTCCCATTTATCTTTTTTCAACTTAGCATCAAGAATATTACTCAAATGAACTTGTGCAAAGAGTAAGAACTCTCTTCTTTTGACCAATTCAGGAGGATATGGCGCAAAATCAGGCTTGTTGAACCTAAGTTCATAATCAATTTTTTTGAACTCCTGTTCTATTTGTTTTTTATTCATTTTATTGTCTCTCGTCTAACAATCTCTTCAAATCTTCTACGAAATGCTCAAATAGTTTAACCTTATCACTTTCCTCTACCTCCTCTTCAGATAAAACATAACTCCCATCTAAGTCAATTTCTACAATTGCTCTACCCTTTTTTGTGGGTTTCTTGTGAGTTAGTGTTCCATCTTCGTCGGGTGTGATAAAATAAACCTTAATATGTTTTGTAGCCTCATCTTGTAAAAGTTTAAGTTTCCAATATCCTGTTTGTGCAATTCGTTCCCTCAAGGTAACTTTACTGGAAATAGCAGCTAAGACTTTGTAACTTTGAGGATTATAAATAATGATATCCACATCAGGTAGATGCAAACCGAATTCTCCATAATCAATAGCCAGATTCCTTTTTACTTGGCTTAATTCTCTAGAGAGATTTGTAGTTCTTTCCAATTTGTTACCATTAATAACTTGCAACCCGAGTTCTTCAACTTCGTCTGTAATAATATATTGGACTAATTTCTCTAAATTCTTCCCTTTGAAAGCACGCCAACTTTGCTCGTGGTCTCTATTTGGAGTAGGATGTTTGAGCCAATCTCGTTTGTGAATTTCCTTAGCTTCTTCCAATAGTTCTGAAATATGCTTGTATGTCTCATCCCCCAACTGCTCTCTTTTCTTTAGATATAATCTTTTTAAGTCTTCAAATGTCATATTTTTTATTCCTTTAAGCCAATTACAATATATTCTATCGGATAGGCTTCTGAATTTGCGTTATCGTTACTAGCAAATCTACCTGTTTTTTCATCTCTTTTCTGTGGGAGTATTTTTAAAGGGATTTCCCTTTTTATAATTCTATCAAGTCTAAACCCAGAGTGCTGTAAACTCTCGGCAAAGACCTCAGCGTTGAGTATATCCACTCCCTTTAATCGTGTATCACCGATGACATAGCAACATCGACCGCCATGTTTTAAAATTCTGCGGCTCTCATCAAATACCTCTTCCGTATCAATAAAAAATGCTTCAATCTCTTTCGCCATTTTCTTGCTTTTTTTAAACATTTCGCAAACTATATCCATAGCAATTTCACTTCTTAACTTTTTACCCTCGTACTTTTTGTAAGATGTTCCGATAAATTCTTTTTTATACTCTGTTAAATCATTTGCCAAATCAAGCCAGATGGTCGATAACTGATGTAAATCTGCGTACTCATAACTGGTAACATACGGGCTTGAACTCACAATTAAATCAACGGAGCCATCAGAGACAGGCTGTCTCTTGGCATCTACAGGCTTAATGTTTAAGTACTTATCGACATTCTCTCGTACCTTTCTCGGAACGACGTGGTAAAATGCCTCATTTCCTCTTTGCATTTTCTTTAGATGTTTCCGTAATGTATCGTAAGGTTTTGTTGGAATTTTCTTTAAATCTCTCGTTGGTTTTGTGCTACCCCGGAGCCAGATAGAACAATTTTTTAAAATGTGACTAAACGCAACAAGAAAAAAATCTCTGATATTCTTATCTTCTTCATTGTAAATCACTCTTAATATTTTCCCCAGTTCATTTTTATTCTCCTCGCTAAACCAGTAATTGATTCTATCAATGTGTTTTAGAGGAATTAAGGGCTCAATCTTTTCATCAAGTAGTGATTTTTGCGATTCATCCGAAAAACTCAATGTTGACAAAAATTGCTTTATTTTTTTATCAAGATAGGTGGGTTCTATTAGTGTTGATTTTACTTTGGTCATCAAATAAGCAATTTTGTTGATGTCTGTGCCGCTTGCCTTAAAACCCCTTGATATTGCAGTGACTACAGTGGTCCCACATCCCATAAAGGGATCGTTTATATGAGCATCTTCATTGAATATATACTCATCAATCAGCCTTTCAACCAACTGAGGAATAAACTTAGCAGGATAGCGATGATAACTATGTGTCCATTTTCCAGTATCCGATGGTTTGTATCCCTCAAATGACCATTCTCTGTCAATTTGCTTGGCTTTAAATAGATTAACTATGTCTTCTGACGAAACCATCTGTTGATACATTACATCCATATTTTTGTCCTCTATACGGCAATTAATTGGCGTGAACTGAAACTTCCTCTCAATTATACACCAAAATTTGAGTTTTGTCAACTAAAAAGAGAGGCTGGAATTTCCACCATGAAGCCACGATGGACAGGTGACCAGTAATCGGTTATCGGTAATCAGTAATTCGTGGTTCGTGTTCGTAGTTCGTGACTCGTGTCCGTAATCTACAATCTACAATCTGCAATCTGCAAATCCATTATCCCATCATCTATTATCGCGACCAGGAGGTCGCTCCTACCCTCACCCCATTATCCCATCACCCCATCATCCCATTACCCCATTATCCCATCATCCCATTACCCCATCATCCCATTACCCCATTACCCCATCACCCCATTTTTTATATCACATCTTCGTCCTCGGGTCGCCATGCAGAGTCTACTATGCACAAAAATTCGAGGTCGGAATTCCCGGTATTTTGAATATATTGTAATGAATTCGGTGGGATGTAAACAGCTTGTTGGGAGCGAACTTCTGCGGATTCGTCATCGATATACATTATCCCTTCTCCTTTCAGGATGTAGTATACCTCTGAAGTTTTCAACCTGTGTGGTCTTGAGGTCTCACCGGGCTTGAGAACTGCGTATGCGAGGCTATAGCGAAGTTCGAGGTTTTCTTTTTGGGGATGCAAAAGTTCGCGGAGGGCTGTATTATCACCGGCGACAATCTCCTTACAATTTCTCAGGTCCTTTATGAGCATTGCATGGGATTAACCTAAAATGCATTAACCACGGATGAACACGGATATTCACAAGACTATTTAAGGCACTAATCAGTTAGTTAGATAGTTTTTTAGATTCTAACAAACCAACTTTCTACTCTTGCTTGCCTGCCGGTAAGTAGGTGGCAGGCGGGTTCCCCATTTCTCCCTATTCTCCCTTTCTCCTTATCTATTTTTCACTGGGAACTGAGTAAGCGTACTCTCACTCTTTATACTCGATATCGAGTTTATCCGTCGATACCCCGAGGACATCGCGAAAATAGGACTCAAACTCCACGGCAAGTGGTTTTGATTTTATCAACACATTCGCCTCGTTGTTGTGAACGAGTGCATAGTATGTCCAGTTTGTTGAACCCACTATAACGGTGTGCACATCCACCACGATAAACTTGCAGTGTGAGGTAATATCGGGGGGGTCCCACCACACCTTGATACCGTTTGCCTCGAGGTACCCCTCGAGTTTTTCATTCTTCCCGGTATTATTGGGATTCCAATCGGATGCATCAAGTATCACCTTTATATCCACGCCCCTATCTTTTGCGGCAACAAGAGCGCGGTATACCCGTCTATTTATTCCCTCGGGATGGTCGGGATAATAACCACCCGAATACATTATGATGTGGATGGAGTCCTTTGCGCCACTTATAGCGTTGAAAAGTGCGGGTGTATAATCCCTGTTGCATATCATCTCAACACTTTCTGCGGGCTCGCCCATGCAGATAGAAACCGAGAATAAAAGAAAAACTAAAGCGATGTATGTCTTTTTCATAAAACCCCCATATAATAATATAAAATATTAAAAATCAAATATCAAAGATAAAGAACTAACCACGGAAGACCACGGATGTTCACAGATGATGGTAATCGGTTATCAGTAATCGGTTAACAGTTATTGGTTATCGGTGCCCAATGACTAACGACATCTGTAATCTAAAATAATCGGCGTAAAGAAAAAAACTAACCACAGATGTTCACGCCTGCCTGCCGTCAGGCAGGGAAGTTCACAGATGACGGTAATCGGTTATCAGTTATCGGTAATCAGTTATCGGTTGTCAAGAAACAAGGATAAAGCGAGCAAAAACCAATGCCCAATGACAAATGACCAATGACTAACGACATCTGTAATCTAAAACAATCGGCGTAAATCTGCGTCCAAGATATAAAAAGAATAAATTAGCGCCATCGGGATTTGAACCCGAGTCTCCTGGCTGAGAACCAGATGTCCTAGGCCAGACTAGACGATGGCGCCAATTCGCTCTGGGTAAAGAGTGAGTCGAATCCTCACGGAACGCTCCACATCGCACATTGTGCCGGAGGAGAGGCTCGAACTCTCACAGGTTTCCCCACTGGGTCCTAAACCCAGCGCGTCTGCCAATTCCGCCACTCCGGCAGAAGTCATTGGCGTACTTGCCTGTTCCCCCTGCCCGATGTTTTGTATTATAACATAAAATCCAGAGAATGTCAAGTGGAAAAGATTTAAAGTCTAAACTCCCCCGGGCTTTGTGAGTGGTACTCCCAGTTTGCACAACGGACAATCTTCTGGGTTAAAGTTTTCCACCCTTTTCCTGTATACTGAATAAAGGGGAATTCCAAAATCAGGTATCTCATTACTTCTGTCTATCAAAACGCCCACGGCATAGGGATTGGCGTTGTACCTCTTTATGGCGGATATAACATCTTTTACCGAAGCGCCCGTTGTGAGGACATCGTCAACCACGAGGATATTTTCATCCGGCTTCAGCCCGAAGCCCCTCAAAAAGTCTCTTCCTCCCTCTACCTTCTCCGCTATTATACATCTCTTTCTCAAAACTCTTGCGACTTCAAAGGCAATGATACTCCCCCCGGTGGTGGGACCGGCAACGGTATCTATAGGCTCTCCCTCGAATTGGCTCGCCAATAACTCAAACAGGGGGATTGCATACTCGGGATGCTCTATCAGTCGGAACTTCTCAAAATATATGCCCGAATGAAGCCCGGAGTGGAGGAGAAAATGTCCCTCTTTTATAACTCCTATCTCTTTAAACATCTTCTCTATATCTATCATATCCTATCCTCACTCTGATATTTCTACAATAAACCCGTCTATTTCGTGCCCATCCTTAAACTCAACCGCATTCTCCCTTGAGCTAAATCTTCCGATTAGAACCTTATAGAAAGCGCCATCAAACACTATATCCGTTACGACATCTGGATAATCGGACACAAGCTCGTCCGCATTCTTTGAATCTTTGAAGGCGCCAATTTGAATTGCAAAGAAGGAAGCCCCATCGAAACCCTTTATCCTATCCCTCCATTCTTTTGCCTCCTGTACACAGTCCCCATCTGGATAATCCGATATGATCTTTCGGCATATGGAGTCCGCTCTCGAATATTCTCCCGTAACATAGTAATACGATGCAAGCCTTGAAAGTGCATTATCGGCAACGGTGCTCGTGGGGCACGAGAGAGCAATGGTTCTGTAATAACCCATTGCCTCTTCAGGGTCTCTCGTGAGGTTCGCTACATAGAACATACAGTAAGACGCAATATCACCGTGTGGATATTTCTGCAGAAGATTTTCAAACTCGCCCTTCGCATCGGTAAAATTCCCTTCGTCATACAACTCTCTTACTGCACGATACTCATTCCATGGAGACAGTATGATAGAAAATATAAGTAAATACATAACCAGTAAATTTTTGCATATTATAACCCATAAATCTCAAAATGTCAAGATTTTTTACTTGACTTTTTCTGTTTTTGTGTTATAATAATGCGTCGGGAAAATATAGAACACAGTGGAAAAATTTGGACGCAGATGCGCGCAGATTGACACAGATAAATAAAAATCCTTGAAATAAAAAATCTGCGTTAATCTGCGTCCTAAAAAAAGAAATATTCAGCGTAAATCTGCGTCCGAAAATAACAACGAAATTAAAGTTCTTCGTGGGTGAGTTTTTCTCAATACTGCCCCATCAACAAGGAGGATAATGTGTCCGCATTCATACTGATGAAGGTTAAGCCAAGCAGTGCCGATAGGGTACTAAATGAAGCAAAAAATATCGAGGAGATAAAGGAAGTACATCTGGTAACGGGTATCTACGATATAATTGCGGTTGTGGAAGTTAATGACCTTAAGAAATTGGGAGAGACCGTAGCAGAAAAAATTCACTGCATCGATGGAGTCTCATCTACCATTACCTGTATAGTAGTCAGATAAGCTACATCATATCTCGAGGGTCCACCTCAACCGATACAGCCCTTGGAAGGCTCGTGTTATGAAAGAACTTCCTCGGGTCGCTGACCTTTACAAGTATATGGTATCTCCATCTGCCCTTTATTCTCTCTATCGGGCAGGGTGAGGCACCCAGAAATTGATATCCACATTTTCTCAGCTCCTCTGCCACCCCATTGATGAATTCCCTCGCCTTCTCCTTCTCTGTAGATGTCGACAATATCCTTATCAAATGCGAAGAGGGAGGGAGTTTAAACCTTCGCCTTTTTTTGAACTCTTCGGAGTAGAATGAAACATAGTCGTCATTTTTTATGTAATTGAATGTGGGATTCTGGGGATTGTATGTCTGAAGCACAATCTCTCCCTTCTTTATCATCTCCTTCGTTTTCATAATCTGGGAGAACACCCTTTCTGAAGTCCTGAAATCCGGAAACGATAATATCGGGTCGCAGGAGATCATCCCCACCAATGTGACCGATTCGGGCTGAGGTACCCTGATTACAAATTGGGTTCCGAGTAAAATATCTCCATTCTCTTTGAAGTCCCGGTATGCCCTTTCGCATTCAGCGGGTGTTCTTAGTATATCCTTATCCATCCGTATTATTCTCGCCCCCCTGAAGGCCGACTTGATGGTCATTTCCAACCGCTCGGTTCCCCCTCCGGGGTATGCGAATCTTATCCCACCACAATTCTCACACATCGTGGGGGCGGGTCGTTCATATCCGCAATAATGGCACTTGAGCTTATGCCCCTTTTTATAGTAATTGAGAGTCACAGAACACCTCGGACAATATGGTATCCATCCACAGTCCAAACACATACAAAATTGAGAGTAGCCCTTTCTCGGTAAAAACAGGACGACCTTCTCTCCCCTGTCAAGTGTCTCTCTCGTTCTCTTCATCAGATATCTGGAGAGGGCTCCGGTCTTTTCTTTGTGCATATCCACAATAGTCACGGGGAGAGTTCTCCCCGTCTTTCCCGTATGTAGCAACTCATACTTATCCCTCTTCGCATTATAAAACGATTCAAATGAGGGTGTGGAACTCCCGAGTATACAGGGAATCTTATCGATCTTTGCCCTCATAACTGCCACATCTCTCACATTGTGCCAGGGATGCTGTTCTGCCTTGTATGCGTCTGAATCTTCGCGGTCCACTATTATGAGACCAAGATTGGGAAAGGGAGCGAATACGGCGCTCATAGAACCAACACATACACCGAAGTTCCCCCTACGTATACCCTCCCATAAAATTGCCCTTTCCTTCTGCCTCAATTTGGAGTGTAGCACCGCTATACAATCCCCGAACTTAGATCTCATTTTCTCTACTACACCGAATGTAAGGGCTATCTCGGACTGTAAAAAAATCGCCTCCCTTCCCTCTCCGAGTGTACATTCTATAGATGCGAGGTAGGTATCCATCCTGCCTTCCCCAAATAGAAGAAATGTCTTGAAACGATGGGACGAAATTGCATTCTGTACTTCGGGATGTAATTTCTGTTCTTTGGGCTCGAAGGGTTCCTTACCTGCCTGACGGTGGTCGGGTACCCTGCTCTCATATACGAGTGGTTTGCCGTTTTTTATCCTCTCTCTCACCCAGGGCGGCAGCATAAGTTTTATGCACTTCCCCTGAGATGCACCATAATACTCCGCCATGATAGACGATAGGGATATCAATCCCCTGCCCAGGATTGGTTCCTCACTGAGGGCAGCCTTTACTGACTTTACCTTCTCTACGGTCGTTGTGGCCATCACCTTCACGACGATGCCCATCCTTGTGGAATTTCTGAATGGCACGAGAACGGGACATCCGGGGGATATCCACCCAAATTCATCCCCCAGAAAATATACAAAATTCCCCTGTGCGAGTGCTACTTCGGCATACATACCCTACTTTCTCCTTCCCAGTCGCGGCTCTTTCCCGGCGATAAGTCTCTTTATATTTTGCTTGTGTTTGAATATACTGATGAGCCCGGCAAACAGGGCAAAATAAGAGACCGGTGTATTCCCGTATAATATAAACGAGGCGACAGGCAGCACGACACCACTTGTTATGGAACCTACAGATACTATCCTCGTGATGGCAATGGCAATACCCCATGAGGCCGCCGCTATGAGGATTGCCTGTGGCGCAAGTGCGAGGAAGACACCGAGCCCGGTGGCAACCCCCTTTCCCCCTTTGAATTTTAACCACGCACTGAAGATGTGTCCAAGCATCGCAGAAGCCCCCGCAAGAATACCACATAACTGGGCAGAAGCCCCCACATGTGAGAATATATACGTCGGCAGGAATCCCTTTAAAACATCGAGAATACAGGTGAGGACACCGGGGACTACGCCGCAGGTTCGTAACACATTTGTAAACCCGATGTTTCCACTACCCACCTTTCTTATGTCAATACCCTTTACCCGCGCGATGAGAAATCCAAAGGGTATTGACCCGAGTAGATAGCCCACTATGATCGCGAGAATATACATAATTTCAGATTATGTGTTAAGAAACCATCTCAAGATCCGTATGGACAAGATTACACAAGATTATCATCTCAAGATCCGTATGGACGAGATACAAACTAATAAGTTATTAAGTAATTAAGTTATTTCCTAGCGTGTTCTTTTCTACCTGTCGGTAGACAGGAATTACTTAATTACACAATAACCTAATTACTGTTTTTGATATAATCTTGTGAACATCCCTGCCTGACGGCAGGCAGGTGTGCCCATCTGTGGTTAATATACCTGAAATAATCACTTCTGCCTAAACTCAATGGGTACTCCACGAAATCCAAATTTCTCTCTTATGTACCTCTCTACATACCTTAGATCACTTCCTTTCAATCTCTTACGCGCGCTTATCTTGAAGCGGGGTGGGGATATTGACACCTGATGGAGACCGGAAAGTCTCAAATATCGCATCTCACTTCTCAGGATATCGAGTCCATTTGCAGCCACCTTTTTTTTCCTCTCTTCGTATACCCTGAGTGCCTCCTTGAGCGGCTTATCTATACCCCTTTCCAAAAGTGCTGACATATATATGGTGGGAATATGCGAGGCAAAATGAACACTATGCCCAAGAAAATATTTGCCCAAATCACTTTTGTTTGCCGCAACTACGACCCCCTTTCCCCTCCTCAGGAGAAGTTCTATGATTTTCTTGTCCTCTTTTGTTAAAGCTGAATTTGATTCAATCATAACTATCCCGACATCGATCCTCTTCGTATTCGAGATCGTAAGTGCTGTTGACCCTTTCTCTACATCAGTTCTCACCTTTGACCTTTTCTTCAAACCAGGGGTATCTGCAAGAACGAGTTCTCTACCGCAAAATCTTAAAGTAACATCACACACATCTATCGTGGTTCCGGGCGATTTGTCGACGATCATCCTCTCCTTGCCCAAGAGTGTATTTATATAAGTGGACTTACCAACATTTGGTCTACCCATTATGGAGATAACTGGAAAAGAGTAAGAAGGGCCGGGAGAGGTGGAAATTTCTTTCAAGATATCATTTATAAGCGGCTCGATTCCGTAACCCCTCAAAGAAGAGACTGGATAAAGGTTGTCAAATCCAAGGGCATGAAAGTTTTGAGCGGTAGGAAGTCTTCTTCTCGTGTCTACCTTGTTTACAACAAGCCACACGGGCCTTTCGAGTTTTCTTAAGGTGATGGCGATGTCTTCATCGAGTGGCGTTATACCGTCCTTTACATCCACCATAAACAAAATAATTGAGGCATCACTCAAAACCTCCCTTAATTTGTCCTGAACCTTCTTTTTTATCCCCCTCTTACAGGGGAAAATTCCACCCGTATCAACCACCGTGAATACCCTGCCATCTCTTTCAACACATTTCTCCACAAAGTCCCTGGTTATTCCGGAGGTTTTGCCCACGACCGCAACATTCTTCCTCACGATGCGGTTGAGGAGTGTTGATTTTCCGACATTCTCTCTTCCGGTGATGACTACCATGGTTTGATTATCTTAAATTATGCGTTAAGGAAAAAATTGGACGTCCCGCCTTTGGCGGGATCCCGAAGAAAGCGGGACAGGTTGACCCCGTTAAGCAAAATCGTTTTAGTAATCACTCTAGCGTTTATTTCTATGTTATTTAACGGGGTGAACGCTGATTAACCATGATTCTTCAGGTAATTATAAAAGTTTTGACACTAAACTTTATTCTTATTGTGTTTTCCTGCCTGCCGGCAGGATAGATGAGTCTTTTATCTCTTAAGTTCTCTTACCTACCTGCCGGTAGGCAGGCAATCCCTGTTAAATTTCTTTTTTCTCTTGATAGGGACCTCTACAAGACTTGTAAAGGGTCAAGAAAGAAATAAATGTCAAATGTTTTATAATCGCCTTCTATAATTATTCTTGTGATACTACTTAATTTATATCAGAATACTATTTCAAAATCACGAGCTTCCTTGAGGCAGAATTCTCTCCCGCTTCTAACCTCGTAAAATACACCCCTGTTGCAACATTCCTCCCACCATTATCCTTCCCATCCCATCTTACCCTGTAATATCCCGCATTCCTTCTTCCATCTACAAGTGTTTTTATGAGTCTTCCGCATATATCATAAATCTTCAAGGAGACATTCGACCTCCTGGGTATCGAGTATCGAATTACAGTCTCTCCCCTTGTGGGATTTGGATAGTTCTGGGATAGACCGAATATCCTGTAGCCTCCCGCTGTCTGTGCACCTCCGTCATCTCCCTCTTCCTCGAACTCGTATATGATAATTCCCGAGCAGATGGCATAATCACCCACATTTTTTACGATACAAAGCGTAAGAGCACCATCCAGATAACCAAGTTCAGGTATCCACTGAGTCTCTGTAGTTGGTATATTTGAGGGGATAACGGTGTTAGCCTGCACATCACCAGAGAGTCCCATCTCCCAATCTTCTCCCGACTCCTGATAATATGTTATGGATATTCGGTATCTCTTACCCGGGTCAAGGCCCATAATGCGATATACAAGAGATGTTGGGTCTGTGTCCACACTCTCGTATGCCTCCTCTCCATACTCTACATATCCACCCCTCCCGATGGTGAACACTGATGGTTCTTCTTTTCCGAGGTCGAGGCAGATGTAAGGCACCCTTACCACCTTGTAGGATTTGAGTATAACATCATAAGGTGCACTCTCTCCCTCTGTCCAGGCAAGCCACATATCCGTTGAGTGGGGTGTCTGATAGAAGGCGACTTGTGGATACCTCGCATCCTGCGATGGAAACTGCAAGATATCACCCCAGTCCATAACATCCGGGTCGAACACCCTCGAAGAGGTAATACCTTTCTCAGACCACATAACAGCATTACCCCTGACATACGGGTCGCGGGAGACTCCGTCTGGTGTTTCGCTTATGTTTACAGTACCCTCCCCGGAGTACCCGAGCCACTTTGAATTGAACATAACCTCTCCATCATCCTCCCATACCACCCTCACCCTTCCTCCATACACATCAATGGAAGGATTTTTGGATAAACCAGTATTTGAAAGTGTATCATATACCCCACATACCATCCCAGCAAAGCTTGTACAGTATATATTTCCATTCTTTTCCCATACGATGTGCATGTTTCCAATCCTATCTCTTGACATTGAGACGGGAGATGTTATGGAGTCGGCATACAGGCTGTCTATTAGAGATTCTGTAAATCCATTATTTCTTTTAATTCCGTGCTTTATTCTCCACAAGTTTCCACTCCTCACCACCCTTCCAATATGGTATCCGTGATTTGACGATGCGACCACGAGCGGCATATTGTATGTTATATCTTCCGTGAGAATTGTATCTGGTTCACTCCATCCATCGGAGACTACAGAGGAATATATGCCACAACTGTCCTGCCAGACTATATTTGTATTACCACCGGATAAGAGAATCAGGGGATATTCACCGCCTCCCAGTCTCACGGGTTCATAAAGAGTGTCCCCGTACTCCGCATACATAACATCACTGCCGGATGTGAATGCAAGATAGACACCGCCGCTTACCGCGGAGAGCCTTTCCGCATTGCCGGGACCAGTGGCATCTCTGGAGGATGACGCCATCTTGCCGCCGGAGGAAGATACGACTTTTTTTATCATCTTTATCTTATATGGAACATCCCTCTGTATCCACACAACAAACAGGTTCGGATTTCCCAAAGGCGGGGCGTAATAAACCGAATATGGGCAGTATGCGTCAATATCTTCCGATAAATTTTCGGGTTCTCTTTGCTCAGACCCAACCTTGAAGTAGTAAATGGATGGA
>Ga0209121_10002114_pt1 | contig 20400 bp, 22 predicted proteins | sample Cruoilmetagenom3_FD_187292 | JGI IMG/M metagenome (GOLD analysis project Ga0209121, IMG submission 187292) | Oil polluted marine microbial communities from Coal Oil Point, Santa Barbara, California, USA - Sample 3 (SPAdes) (version 2) | ecosystem: Environmental > Aquatic > Marine > Oil seeps ...
AGACCTCACTAACTTCTCCAATCGAGCCTTGTTCTGATCAAACATTTCGACTGGAATTTCTCCCTTAAACTCCTTTGCCGACTCTACTTCGTCCATAAATTTTCTCAAAAACCTGAGAGTATCTTGAAGTTTTTTGCGTGCATTACTAAGTGGTTTAAATGGTTCGAACTCGGAGATTAATTTCTCAACATTGTTAGCAAGCAAATTCAGTTTTTCCTCTACATTCATGGAAATCTGTCTAATCTCCGATGCTTCCTCTGAAAGCTGTTTAAGCGTCTGAATTCGTTCGTTGATTTGTTTTAACAACTTCTGCCTATCGACTGTTTGTCCACAGAGAATACAAATGTTTCTTTCGTCTTGTTCCACAGCTTGCCGGCTTTTGACTAGAAATTCTGTCAATGATAGTTCTCTCTTCGACTTCTCAGCTAGAAGAGGCTTTAACTTCTCATTCAGGTCCCAAATAATTTGGGCAAATTCCTCATCGACATGAAGTAGCTTGAGTTCTTCTAGGATTTCACTGAGTTTTGTCACATGTTCAAAGGTTGCGGATTTTTTGAACGTTTTCAGCATATCTTCAGTAATTCTATCAACTTCATCGAAAGATGTCAGTGTGCTCAAATTGACTTCTTTGAGTTTTCTATTTACAGCATCTAAAACTTGTTTGGTTTTTACAACGTTTTCACCGAGTAATTCTGAAATCTTCTTAAATGCACTTTGAACTCTTTCTTGCTCAAAACGAACGTTAACATCTAACTCTTCATAAGCTCGTTTCATTGCGAGCTCGATGTTGTCTAATCGTTCGATTCCAATTATGCTTGCAATCGCTCTGAAACGATCCGCAGGCACACTTGCAATGAATTTGAGAATTTGAGATCTTCGCAAAATGAAAGTCCCTCTTTGAGCCGCTTCAAAGTATTCTTTAAGTTGTTTTGGAGGCACTGGTTGATCTGCAAATGTTCGCTCAAGAGTGATATTGTCTGGCTTAAATGTAACCTTAATAGATACATCATTTTTGTTGAAATTCTTATGAGGAGCATGCTTTTGCAAAGATAAGCTTTGAGTTCCTACGCCTTCAAAAACAGATAGCTTGTCAGTAAAGAAGAATTCAAATGCCTCAACGATAGAACTCTTCCCAGTCGCATTTTCTCCTTTAAGCAACAAACTCTTGCCGTCAAGTTCCAGCTCTAAATCCGGAATGCCTCTAAAAGCATGAACACTAATGGTCTTGATGCTTGGTAACATCTTAAATCTCCCTCTTTAACGCATTCAGTATGTTTTCCTTCGAATCTAACTCACTATTTTCCCAAAGTTTCCTTAACTCTCTTATTACGTTTGGTGGTAATTTGGTATCTTTAAGTCTATTAAAAAAAACCTCTAAGATATCCTCTTGTATACCCAACACATACTACGACCTTTATAACTTCTGATTTAATCCTTTTCCCTAAACTCTGTAAAAAATTTTACGATGTATGAATAAAGATTTAAATCGGTGTTATGCGCGCTACTTTTTGTTGGGTATTAGCCCAAGCAGGCTAATCCCGAGTGGTTCAAGTGCTCTATTGACGCGTTATATCATGCTGACTAAAAGTCTCGAGCTCTCGTCTGCATAGCGGAAACGATAGTTTTACTATCATTCTCACTATTAAGGTGAGGGGTCAAGATTTGTCCTGAAACTTAGCAAAAATAGAGGCATTCAACTCTATCATGATGCGTATCTGTGCTTTTTAGCCTGAGGGAGATTAAAACAGATCCGAGAGTGCTCATTATTTGAAACCAACCGAAAAACGAGTAGACTAACGTTGAAAGAACGATAGATATCCCTATAATTAGGAAAGCCAGACGGGGATAAGTAAAAAAGACCAACCCACCTAGAACGTTTATGCAGAGAAGAATAAGCCATAATGGAGCTTGTTCCTCAAGTATGAGTGTGCCATTAGATAAATAGTGTCCGTATATTACATTTGCAATCATTATGCAAAGAAAGGTTTCCAAGAAAAGCGTTTTAGAATGATATTTAATGCGAGTAATTTTTTGCACAATTAGAGTTAGTGTATAAATTGTTGTAGCGATCGCCATGGCATCCAGTAATCCCGAGATTAAGACTAAGATCATAAGTGGAGGATGCGGCAATAAGACAAACGTTGCGTAAAGCATGAAAAGCACAAAGCCCGCAATAACAGAAGAAGTGAATAAGAGTTTTGTTCCTCTAGACAATCGTGGTAAGAGTTCCCGCCGAAAAACCATGGCAAAAAAGGAAAGCCCAAGAATATTGTAGAAATAGAGCCCTGGAACAATTGTTAAAAGATCCATGAATTCTCCCCTAGCCAACGGACTCCATGCAAATGTGACAACGTTGCTGACGCTCAAAAAAGCTATCAGAAATTTGAAGTAGTCCCAGTAAATGTGAAAAGATCGCTCTCTAATTATCATCAAGACAGAAGACAGAACCGCAGGGATGGTCATATAATACATAGAATACGGGATTAAGAAATTCCCATAAGGTGTGGTCACCTCGGTATAGATTTTACCGGTGACTCTGGGCAGAAATAAAATGACACAAGCACTAAACAGAGCATTTAACAAAAGGAACGCCTTAAAATCCACGAAGAATCGATAATTAGCTTTTTTCTCCCTGATCGGGACTGCTTTGGCCTCATATCCCTTCAAGATCTTCAAAACCCGTAGATATATCTCATTATAAAAAAATTCAAAAAATGCAGCGATAGCTGGAGTAACCAAGGCTACAATGAAAGCCGCCAGTCCACTATATCCAATATCCCAAAAGAACCGCCAGAGTATTATCCTTATCGCGGTAATTGAGCTTTCTGAAGTGACCTCAACAGGTGCTCTTGAAAATGCCCCTTTCACGGAGCCTGTCATCAAGTATATCACCATGAGAAAGATACAAGATAACATCAGTGGAAACAGAAAGTAAGTGCCAAGAGCCGATAAGTGTTTTCGATACTTATCTACTTTCAATGATACCCAAAAGCCGAATTGGAGAATTGCAGTAGGTATAACAAGAAAGAAAAAACTATCGACTGACATGTCGATAAGGTCAACAATTCCCGATACGCTTAAGAGGCCAAGTCCTTCCACTATTAGGGAAGTTGCAAGGAAAGCCATAACCCCAGAACTCATGAATTTTTTTTTCTTCCTATCAATTTTTTCTTGCAATTCTGCCTCTTCCTCACTAAGTTAACTTTCGCAGGTCTGCTTGTTATTTCTTATCTTCGATTGTATTGTGGAGCGCGCGAAGTCTAAACACTGAAGGAGCAAGAGTTTGGATTAAATGAGTCCTACGTAAAAATCGCTTTACGCATCGTGAAGAACACCTTCAGAAACTTGTGAACTTAGCGCGCTAGGCTGTTTAGAAATTAATTTGTTGTTTGAGTATCTTGTGTTAGGAAGAAGCTTTGAGCATTAAACAACTGCTTAGGTCAGTGAATTTAGGTTGTATTCGGGGTTTCTTGACGTCTCTTTATCACCGAGCTGGGCGTGGCAGGAAGCCTTATCCTCCAGCTTCCATGTTGAAGGCTCAGCTGCTGAAGCATCTGCTTCGCGTTCCAAGCGACCGCCGGCTCGCATTGTTGCTGAAGAGGAATAAGCGGGTTGCTAGAGCATGCGGCTTCAGGCGTGAGACGCCTAGCCACGGCTTGTTCACTCAGTTTAGACATCGTTTAGGAAGGGAAGGTTATCACAGAATATTCTCTATGTTGCTGAAACAGGTCGTGGACAGTGGAGTAGTTAAGGGTGAGGTGGTGGCGGTGGACAGCACAGCCGTCAACGCTTACAGCCAAAGAAGCATAGATAACAAAACAGGGAAAAGCGACCGTGAAGCCAGAGTTGGAAGAGGAAGGCGCGGCTTTATACTCGGCTATAAAGTGCACACAGCATGTTGCACAAGCTCTGAACTGCCAATAGCGTTCATGGTTGAACCGTGCAACCGCAACGATAAACGCTTCATCAAACCGTTGCTGGAGAAGTTGAAAGCTAGGGGTATCGGCTTCAAAACTGTTGTGGCTGACGCTCAATACGACTCGGCGGAAGCTAGGAACATGGTAAGAGGGTATGGCGCTGAACCAGTTATACCATACAGGAAAAGCTCCAGAATTAGGAATGGCTTAAGGGTTGGTAAAGACTTCATTGTGCGAGGGGTTAAACGGCTAGCAAAACTGTTCCGGAAACGTGTAAGCGTGGAAAGGGTTTTCAGCAGAGCTAAAGAATGGCTTCTCCTGGACCATTTGAGAGTTAGAGGGCTGGAACAAGCGTTCATTCATGCTTGCTTAAGCTTTTCAGCCATGCTGGTCGTGGCTTTGACAGCTATCAGGCAGCATAAGCCACGCTTCATACGAAGCATAAAACATTACGTAACCCAATGAGGCGAAAGAAGAGACGTCAAAGAAACGTAAGATAGGGTTAACCATCAACAAGAAACTAAGGAAAAGGCGATAGACAGTTCAGATCTTTAGCTTTCAGATATAAACACCTCTTCAACCAAGAAAAATAAACAGAAGAACCCAAAAAGACACCAACCACAAAACCCACAAATTAATTTCTAAACAGCCTAGCGCGCTCTCTGATAAGATAAGCGGGGAGCGTGTGCTAAGTTTAGGGCAGACAATATAAAGAAGAATGGGAAGGTTTAGAATTAGTAAAGCACCAATTCCGAGATGATCATCCGGTAAGTTTCCTTAAGGCATCCCAATCATCATCTTCATAGATTTTACTAAAAGTTGGTCCGACAGACCCTAAATATCTCGACTTGAGAATTTTTTGCCCAGTTTGTTTCCTAGAGGTCGCTCTTTTCAGAACCAACTGTGCAATTCTAACTCCCGGAACTAAAGGAAGAGGCACATCCCCCTGATTCGCCAATTCCAAAGTAACCACCCCGGCAAATCCCGGGTGAACGAGAGTTGCTGCACTAAGTATTAATCCAAGTCTTCCCCAAGAAGAACGCCCAACTACTTCAGCAACTAGATCGTTTGGTAGACGAATATATTCAAGCGTGCAACCTAACACAAGTTGTTGAGGATGAAGAACTAATCTCTCCACCAATGGGATATAGATTCTTTCTTGAAAATCCCCTATTCTTGAAGTTAGTTTTTCTGATTTTTCCAACGGGTTAAACATAGCATACTTGGTTCTTCTGAAAGCTATAAACTCGTTTCCCAGTCTAACATCAACAGACGCCCAACCTATTTGCTCATTGCTCAATAAGGGCGTTATAAACAATCTTTGATTCAAATCTTCAGTAGTAAGTCTGTCTTTTATCTCATCCTTAGTAAGAATTGCCCCATGCTCTACATTCATATATAATCTCAACTCTTGAGCAATTTCTTCATTCGTGTTTCTATGCTACTAAGTTCTAACGCCTTCAAAATCAATTTGTGAAGCTTATGTCTAACTTCCATGCGTTCCTTTGTAGTTGTAGCTTCCAAAATTTCATAGAGATTGTCAACTAACATTAATTCATAGAGCGATCCAGCGTTAAGTATTGAATTAACAGAAGCAGGTTTACCAATTTCGATTTCCGCTGGTGGAATAACTAAATCCAAAAGCTCAATAAGCTTAAATACTTCATTTCTGAACTCATCGGGTTCGTATTGATTATGAACAACTCGTTTACTAACTTCTCGTCGAACTTCTGGAATTACTTGCAGAACTGAATTCATAACCAATTCTGGAAAATCCTCCACTTCTCTTTGCTCAACCGAATCTAACAATTTTTCGATACTTTGGACTAGCGAAATAAACTTCTGGGCAAATTCAAGATTCTTAGCGTCTTTTAGGTCCTTGAGATAACTGGAATAATTCAAGTCTTCATATAAATCCAAGAGCAATCTAATCCTCATCCTAGGAGGCGGGTGATCGCTAGCGGCTTCATCTATTTCTATTACAGTGACCAGAAAACTGGTCAAAGAAAAAAGATATACTGGTCCAACAAGATGAAACGCGATGGCATCAGCAACTAATTCTTTCAACCACTCAGATATCTGAGACACTGCCAACTTTGTTATAGCAGCTTTCAACTCTTCAGGTGTAATGAAGTACGTCAACTTTATTTCTTTCTTACCCCTAGTTATTGAACTCTCTGCTTTCTTGGCGATTTTGTCCACTATTTTTGGATCCAACGATACTTTACTCATAAGTTTATCAGATATTTTATTAACTTCATCAATGAAATGACCCACTTCATGGGCTAAGATGGAGTTGAGAATGGAATTCTCTTTTTGTATCAAAGGAAAACCGAAAACAGAGAACCTATCCGAATAACCACTTACTATCTCATCAAAATTCGGAAGTGTGTAGCTCAACGCCTTCTTTAGAGGTTTCATGAGATCCAAGTAAGTGTAATTATGTTCATGTATCGGAACTAAAACGAATACCGCATTTGGTTCGAATTTTTTTACGATGCTATCGATAAGTACTACAGAGCCCTCAGGAATATATTCACGACTTCCCATCTCAAAAAAGGTCAGTAGATAATGAAGTATCCCCACTAAATGCCCATATCTTCTAATCTTGTCAAGGTATTGTTTGAAGTCAACGCTATTCTTAACGTTAACACTAGACAGCTCTTTTTCAAGTTTGTCTAATTCATTGAGAATTTCATCGTCTATCTTAGATAGTAGATCAAGCATACCTTTACAAGCGGAGAAAGGATACTCTTTTTGTTGAAGTTCAGCAATTCTCATATCGTGATAGAAAAACTCTTCTTTAGTCGTATTGATGAGGTGTTGAATTAGTAAAGTAGATTGGGCCATGAGAGCACTTCAACCTTCTTGGAATAGTATCTACTTGCCTCGCTCGAGGTTTGCTGTCCAACTAGTTTAAAGAAATTAGTTGTTGTCTTTATGGAATCTGGGTTTATCATTTTGTCTTTGATGGTTAACTGGACTTCAGACTTTATTTGACCCAGCATTTCCTGAAAAGCTTGTCTTATTGGGCGTGTCAATCCCTCTTCAATTGAATGTATTGTGATTATACGTATTGCACGATGATAGGCTCCAATGCTGTCAAGAGCATCACTACTAAGTCTGCCCGATTCTACCTGCCGCTTTCCTTTCTTGGCCTTTGCAATAAAATTTAGGACTTCTCTCAGCAGTTTTTCGTCATCTGAAGCCAAAGTCTGCCTTTTTTCCAGTAAGTTAACTACTCTATCCGCAAAAAAGCCTTCTCCTACAACTTCACTCAAATTTAACATCTCATTATATTTCATCTTTCAGTCTCCCACACATCTTATATAGATACAGCGCTAGCCTTAAAGATTTTTTGCGTGTTGAAAATAGTATGTAAATGCTCCCACAAGTTGATAATATCGGACACGTCTGAGATAACCAGCAACTTTCGCTTACGCTTCTCCGTTGTTACAGTGTTCCTGTTTTTGTTTTTAGTCTATGTCCCTCACCGTATTGATATTTTCTTTTTCTGTTCTTCTCCAGCTTTTTCTGAAACATTTCGTCCATGTCTATCGAAGGACATGCTAGTCGGCTTGCATCTAAAACATAAAATATTACATCAACAAGTTCTTCAGCTATCTCTTCCTCACTTTTACCCTTTTTCCATGTATCGCTTGCTTCACCTAGTTCTATAAAAGCAAAAAGCAGCTTCTTCGGAACATCTCCAGACTTATTGTAAAAACCCTTCTCCAAAACTAACTTCTCAATCTCTTTCTTCATCTCCTCCAAACGCATCTTTTCTCACTTGTTAATCATTTTAACATGTTCGTATATTTTTAGGTATCGTAGCTAGCTAGAAAAAGGTTAAGCCACTACTTTTATGTATATTAGTGCAAGGGGCCAAAATGGTTGCGTAGATGACAGTTTCTCCCCCATCTTTTTTAAATGATTTAATATATGTATAAAGGGTGCTCTTGAATGGAAGTAATCTGTCCTAACTGCGGAAATAAATTTAATTGGCAGCCTCCCGAAGACACGGTTGTATACAAGATGTTAACCAGCAAAGACTTAAAGGAAAAGAAAAAGGAGAGATATGTGACCAGTTGCCCTAATTGTAAAACAAAGATTAGCATATTCGTTTAATGGAGAGGAAAGTCTTGGTAAAATCTTCTCGTGTAGCAAAAGTTGAGTTATCCTCCACTCCAGAAGAGGATGAATTGCCTTTTTGCCGCTCCAACCCCCGTATTAGCATTATTCTATTTTTTCCCCACTCTTTCTCTGATCGCTCTAATATCGTCTTCTGTTACGTGGCGCGTCACACCAACGTTATCCCATCATAATCCCCATTTGTGATAAAAAACAAAGCACATTCAGCGGTATCTCGGATGTCGCCCAACTTGCAATCATATATGGAAAGAATCCCATGTTTGCGTATCGAATTAGATCTCCCAAATCACCAAGTTTTCACCGTCATATACGGGAAGAACTAAAACGATCTTTTTGGTTGACAACGGAAGTTGTGTTATCAACGCGTCTTCGTACCGTGCAAGCTGTTCAGATCCCACCTAGTCGTTCAACTCTTTAACTTCAACTATTAGACAGCCATTATCTCTTTCAGCTATCAAGTCTGCTCTCACAAAGTCCATAGTCTCTTCAAACCTAGTATCACAACCCATTTTACCCAAAGCTTCCTTGACCATGTCTGATAGAGTATTTGTATCAAGACTCTGAAGAGTATCCTTCACCGACTTCAGCGTCTTTAAATATCCGGCATGTGCTTCCCAAACTTTCTTTACATCCCTCAAAAACTTCCTCCCGTCCTCATCACGTTTAAGTTCCGTGTCGGCTAGCCATTTCTCTATCTCTTTGACCCGTCTCTCTGCACTCGCAATGTATCTATCATATATCTTTCTCGACATACAATCACCCTCATACACTTTCTTTTCAAGCAAGGATTGTGTGCAATAAAAATCTCACAATCCACCTGAATAAGGTATGTCGCGGGGAAAGTATATATGAATTGTGTGGCACGAAAAACTAAGGAGGACTTAAACTCTAGCGTATTTGGGAAGTTTCTTGAATTCTTTACCTCTTCCCATAATGTCATAGTATTTCTTCAGCCTACTTTCATACTCCTCGTAGATCAATCTTTTAAATTCGAGTGGGAGGGCATAGTCAATTGGTTCCATCGTATCTGCCACAACTTCAATAGGGTCCATGTCTCTTATAGTAACACGCCAATAGGCCACTATTTTGTAAGGCAACATGTGTGGATACGTCATTATGATCTTGTCTAATGTTGCTTTTTCCTTAGTAGTTATCCTAACTCTCATTTCTTTAGTCTTCTCGTCAATTTGAAGCATTTCTTCCGGCTTGCTCATGATACTATATAGAGGACCGTACGCCTTCTCAAGCTCGTTTCTGATTTCAGATATTCTCATAATATTGCGTTGAATTCGAAATGAGAAAAATAAAGAAATAATTGTAGCAATAACGGCGCCAACAATACCACTTAATAGAGCAGAGACGTACTCAGACATTCCAATTTCACTATTTGTTCAGTTTCACAGTTTTGAGTTAAAAGAGTATCTAATGAAATCATCTGCCCACTATCTTTTCCATAGATTCTCAATTCAGGCACTGTAAAAACAAGAAACTTTTCTGAAAAGATTCCAGGCCTTAGTTTTTTGCAAAAGCGTATGTGTGTAGTTTCCGAACTCCCCCGCCCATTTGATTTACAAGATATAGTTGTTTATGACGATCGGTGGGGCGCTCCATTTAAGGGTCTAAGAGCCTTACGAATCAAATGGGTTATCCAAAATTTGTTTTTTCGTAGATTTTCTTCTTTTCAATGATCTAAACATAAACCTTATCAAGCCTTATATTAAGGCTCTTTTCACACGTGCCCTTACAGATTTTCCTTTTCAATTTTGGCTGTTAAAATGCATGGCACAAAAGGCAGCCCTTTAGAATAACTTCAATATGTTAAGTGGGTCGGAGAATTTCCCGACAAAGGAAGTTAAATATTCATCTAGCTCCTCTTGGCAACTCAGCATGTTTCGAATTGCTTCCTGAATCCTTTTGTCCGTAATTTCTTTGATGTTTCTTTGTGTTCCGGGTGATAGTTCAGCAGCGAAGTGCACACCGGATAAACTTATGTTATTCTTTCGAGCTATCCTAACTAGAAGTGGTCGCAGGAAACCCCAGTAGAGTAATCGATCAGTGAACGATTCAGGATATAGATTAGTGAGGTTGTTATGGAATGGTTTCAGGCTTATGTTCGTTTCAATGTAATATGTAAAGTGTTCTTTGCCATGAGCTGCAATCCAAGAACCGCCATACTTAAAGATAGTTAATTGTTCAGGTAGGTAAGGCCAACCGAGCCTACCCGACTCATCTTTGAAATCACCTGTGCTTCCGAACGGAGTTATGGTCAGGAACTTCGTTTCGTTATCATACTTCCAGCCTGCGAACACTCTGGGGATGTTGTCCATTGGATGATCCCGAAATCTTTCATGTGTCTTTTTCTCCTCAACCAAGGTTATCTTGGCGCCAAACTGTGAATACTTTTCTTTGAGGACTTTCTTCGCAACTTTAACAAAGCGTGCTATTTCTTCAGGCTTCAGTGATTTTGGCGGATGAAAACCGGTAAAAACCCTGTCTCGCATCAGCTCCTTCATCTTGAAAAGCCTTGAGACTGTTGAATGGGGTGCAGGTATAGATTGTGGACCTTGGCGCACGTAATATCTTTTATCACTAGCCATATGTGGATCCGTAAAACTTAGTGGCACGCGAATAACCACAACTACTCTATTCGTGTTTGGAATGTCTATCACGTTTGTATGCACATCGACCGGAGGCGTTGGTCTTGAATGGGCTATATCCGCTACTTTCTCTATTAATCCCTCTTTTGCTTTGATTCCCGTTATAGAAATCGGTTGGTTAGTCTTTTTGTCTGATATAATGCCTATAATTATGTAGCCTTCATTAGAGTTAGCAAAGGCGACCATGCTTTTTTCAAGTTTAAAGTTATCTCGTGGAAAATCAGACTTATACTCTAATCCTTGATGCTCAGCTACCTTTTCGTCCAACAGCCTTTTAATATCTTGAAATGTAGGAATTGGCATCTAACACCACCGCACACGGTTTTCCCTTATCAAAAATGATTTGTCAGGTATTTATATTATTCAAAGTGGAGAAGCTGAAAGAATATTAAACATACTGCGAAGGGTTTTCGCGAACCGCTTTTAAACATGCACAACATATAACGTGACGGTTCAGCATGACTAAGCACGAAGAAAGTATGACGTAAGAAGGGGGCCCTCTCAGACTTAATCTTTCAGAAACTTTAAGGAAAGGCGTAAATTTAGAATCAGCCTAACATCTAAAACTATTAATAGAAAAAGGGGTGGGAATTTGCGGGAGATGATCTCCATTTGGAGCTGGTTTAAGCCCGGCACTAGGCACTGGCGCTCTCATTTTTTAGAACAAGTGAAAGAACAAAAGATATAAGAAGCTCAACAGAAAGGAAAAGAAACACCTAGAGTTTATATTACTTAGGGTTCTTTTGCTTTTCTAATAATTAGTGTTCTACCTTTTATTTCAACTTCTATTCTGTCTCCGTCTTTTAAAGGAAAATTAGTGTCTCTAGCGACTTCCGTAGGTATATACATAAAAAATTTATCGTATTTTTTGCCTTTTGAAATAGTAGGTCTATTGAAGAATCTTCCTTTTCCCTTTCGCATAGTCTTGGATTTCCTATGTGGTAGCACAACTTTTCACTACATCATTTTTTCCGAATCACTAAGGGAATTACCATTTTGGTATAACAACCTTAAAATATTTAGGAATCCATAATATTTATTGGGTATTCACATGAGCAAAAAAGCCATAATCACGGCTAAATTAGTTACAGAGGCTTCAGAAGTATCGAACAGCCAAATAGAAGAGGATATTGGGAAAAGCATTCAATGTAATTGGCTTGCACAAGTTGAAAAGGTAACGGTGGAAAATGAAACATAAAAGATTACGCAAAACGTTAAAGGAAATGGGATACAAAGACAGAACATAGACAAAATTATAGACTTCTACACTAAGTAATAACAATGAAATGAAAAATCAGAATGAAATGTTCTAACTGTGGTCATTGGAATAGTATTCCAGTAAACAAGATTTTCATTGAGCAAAATAGCCCAGAGCCTAAAGTTAGGGTTATGATTCCTATGTATAAACCCTTAGAAATCTCAAGATGCAAGAAGTGTGGTAAAATTATAGCAGAGCCTAAGGAATTGATTAGAATACAAAGACGCAGAAATCTGAAAGGAAGCTCTAAACCAAGAATATGAAACTTTGAATGCAAATTTTTTAAAGACAAAATAATTACATAAGGTATGAGTGTTTAGGGCGAATGACCGGTGAAGCGTAAGATTTATGCTGTTCATGACAGAGACCTCAAACAGTTTTTGACAGAATTAAACCTCTTGGACAAGATTACTAATGGCGAAATCAAGTGCCCTGAATGCAATCGTATAATAACTCTCGAAAACATCGGTTTCATTGCTATTTTCAAAGGAGAAGCTAAGGTGTGCTGTGGTGATATTGAGTGCTTCTATAAGTTTAGGACTAAAACTAGAAAAGAGAAAAAAGGCGAGACTTCTGAATCAGAACATGAAGTTGCAGAAGAGGTAGAGAATGCAACACATGAATCAGATTCTGGTGTTGAAGAGGCGAAAATGGATGAAGCTTAAAACGGCTCTATACTTCTTAGCTGCAATAATCTTGGTTCTAACAGGCATAGGAAGTATGGTTTACCTCTCTTTTAATATCGTTTTCCAAATCATCGGGGCAATGGGAAGTTGGGCTTCATTGGGTATTCTTATTTTCTATCTTCTCACTTCAGTTCCAGCATTTCAAGGAGCGGGTGCCTGGATTGCTCGTGGATTATCATTCTGGAAGACTGGTGAGAAGAATGCTGTCGCTCTCAAAATCCAGCAAAGTCTGAATTCTGCACAAGAGGAAATCAGTAGTGAAGCGAAGGGAATAATTCCATATCCTGCTAAGGTGGAATGGTTAGACAAACCGTCTTATTTGGACACGGATGAAGAAGTAGTGGTCATTAGAATGAAAGAGCACGAAGAGAATCCTAGAAATATTGCCTATGCTGTAATTGATTACATATCAAAAGGAATGATTCCTTACTCAAGACCCTACATCGAGAAACCGATTCAAACAGCGATTGATTCCACAATGGTTAAGAAGATTCTGCTTGAAAGAGACAAGAGTGCCCTCGACTATTTTCTTACGAATGTTTTGAACAAGGCACTTGGTCAAGAGGGCATTCAGCGGTATATGGATGTTATGAACAACCTTGAAGGGCGTGGCTTGTTTACAAGGGTCTATTTGGAAGAAGTAAAAGAACTTGGACTTGAATTGTATCCAACACCAGACCAAGATGCACTTAGAGAAACGAAGGAATATGTAGAGCATTTGAATGTCTTGGCTACACGCAAGAAAGGCGAGTTAGGCAAAGCTGACCCATATATTGGAAGGAAAATCAAAGTAGCTTATGTTCTGATTGCAGAACCTGAAAAACTCAAAAGAGAAGGTTTTGCTCCATACATACAATACGCTATGCATTGCGTTGAAGAAGGAGCAGAAGCTATTTACTTGCTTTCTCGAGGTAGAAAGAATAAACCCGCAATCAGACTTGCTGATAGCATAGCTATAACTTGCAAGATGAAGATTGCCAACGTAAGCGAGTACAAAGAAATCATTGAAGATGATGTGCTTGAGGCTCTTTGTATTGAGTTACGGAAAGAAAAAACACCTCAGGAGCAAGAAGGCTCTAGTGGGTAGGGTAAATCCAATGAGAAAGCAACCCTGTGGTATAAAATTATGAGTTGGGAAGTCATCGTTTCTCCAATATTAGACTTCTTCAGATACCTTGCTAGGTCAAGAATCTCCTTCGAAATTGACGGTCTTATGTTGCATCCTGAGTGGTGTGGGGATATAAAAGGTTACAAAGGCATAGTGAGAGTGACAAACAAAGGAAAGAGAATTGCGTACAATCTTACTGCGAGGATTGAATCTGAAAGAGATGGGCTATACGATGAAGTTCTAGAAGTTGAACTGTGGGAAGATAAACTTGATGAAAACAGGAAAGAAAAAACACTAATCCACAAGAAAGAACCAGCCTACGATATTGACTATGAATGGATGGACGAAAAGAAAAGAATTACTAGAGATGTGTGGGAGCAATTAAGAAAGGATGACATTGTCTTCCTACAGTTTCCCAAACAACCGGAAAATGACGATTCCGCTTCGCATCTATTTCCACGATTCAAGATTTCCAAAACCAACGTTTTGAAACTTATGGCTGGAGTGGAGCACAAGATAACAATAACTGTCAAAGCAGAGAATTCCGACAAGAACACAGTTACAGCAAAAAGGACGTTCGTCTTCAAGGTCAAACACGAAGATGATGCTTTCTCCATTTGTATAGCTTGATGACATAGTTCCTTTCTTTTCACCACCTATCGACTGCTTCATAATAGTTGATGAATTAAAGAGACTGATTGTACAAAGTTAAACAACTCCTCCAATAAGAATCTCAAACTCTGACATTAGACAATACTGCAGAGGTCAATCTTTCCTTCAATTATGTAAGACTCACAAAAAGAGTGTCAGTTGAATTCTTGACAGAAAAATGATAGATAAGGCACGCTTGTCCTTTAACCTGTAAGTATATCAAAAAGATATCAATTTAACTTGTTTCACCCAATAAAAAAGTCGTGTTGTGCAACGTGAGTCAAACACTGCCACTTTAGAGTCAAGGTAGCGAACGCTACCCTGCTTTGTCATTCTTATTCTATATTTTTTTCTTTCAGACCTGTTAAAGGATAGATTATTCAGAAAGCTAACAACATGGCTTAGCGGCGAGTTTTTTCTTCTTCTGAAATGTGATACTTTTCCATTGAAGAAGCACCCTTCGGATTGAAATAGCTACTCTAAGACCGCTTGGATAAATGCTTATGTTTTAATTTAGCTAGGTGCTCAAATTTGTTTTCGATTCTTTCCTCGATAGGCTTTGTATGCGTAGCTAATTCTTTGCAGCCTTTTTGAAAGCCTTGTCTAATTTCTGAATACTTTTCACCTACTCGCAGAATCTCTTCCCAACAAGAGCAGAACTTATCCGCGGAAAAACTTAAAAGCCTCTTCCTAGCCTCTAAGGGCAACTTACTCTCAACTAATCCCGAGGCCAGCAAGGGAATTGCTTCATAAATCAACCAAACAAGTAGTGAACCGGCCTCATTCTGAGCTATAATACCACCTTCAACATATTTCTCCAATTGCTTAAGTTTACTAAACTGGTCATCCCACATTGTTTTCAAACATTCTGCCTTTTCCTCGAATCTCTTTTGAGTTTCTGTTAATTCAATGACATGTTTTTGCCCTTCCCTTCCTTTCTTCCATTTGACTATTCCCATTTTGACAAGATTTTTTAGGTGTTCCCTTACGTAGTTACGAGAAACGTGCCTTTCCAGGTCGTAACATAACTCATTAAAACCGCAACTACCTTTTCTCAGACGATTTATAATTCGCTTATCTATATCTGATAAAGGTTCGTGAGGCAATTTCTCACCAATGCACTGGTATAGTGAGTGAATTACCAAACATATTTAGTTACCCACTTAAATAATTTCTGTAAGAAGGACTTAAAATGATAAGGAACTACGAAGAAAAAATCCTCGCGTTTCTAAACGAAACAACAGAACCACTGGACGTTGAAAAAATTCGAACATTCTGCGGAATTGGAAACTGGAACACGGCGCTGAAACATTGCCTCGAACTCCTCATCCAAGGAAAAATCAGGGGACAGAAAACATCGAAAGGCTGGATATTCTGGACCCACCAAGAAGCACACCTACAACCTTGGCAAGAGGCAATAGGACACCTCGATGCACTGCAAGTTAACGAAAACGATGTAGTTCTCACCCTCTCCCGAGCCTACCGAAACCTAAAAATCACTTTCCCCGCACACTCGCCAGAAGCCCAAACAATAACCCAAACTCTTGCAAACACACCAAAAGGAACAAAAATAGCCATACTCAAGACTGACGACCCACAGAAACCATTACTCCTCAGAATCTTGAACGCTACCACAGTCGCCAACAAGAGAAGATCACGGCTACTGTGGGTTCGTACAAGCATATTATGGGTTGCGTTTAAGGGTTTTCGTTTGGTTGCGTTGAAGTTTGCGTTGTTGCAGTTGGAGCTGCGTTGAAGAGGGTGTTTTTATGCGTAAGAAGCCTGTTTGGTGGGGGTTTTTGAGGGTTAATGATGAGGGTTGGTCAAGTGGTTTTCGAAGTGTAGATTTGCTTTTGAAGCATTTGACGCGTAAGAGCCGAAGTGTTGCATCTAGGGTTCGGTATTGTTACAATCTTTATCAGATATGTGTTAGGAGCGGAGTAAATCCGGACGAACTTATCTTAAAAGCTCGCGAAAACCCTGATGATGTGGCGTTTTTAGTTCAGAGTTTTGCTGATGAATATCAAGCTAGGGGGTCAACCCGTTATGCTAACAACATAATCCACCTTTCTAATAGTTTTTTTAAAGTGAATAAAGTGGAGCTTGACCTTCATGGTTATTTTCAGCCGACTAGAAGTCGGAGGAGACCGGAATATATTCCAAGCTTGTTGGAAGCTTTGAAAATGGCTGATGTGGCTGGAAGCTTGCGGGACCGGCTAATCATTTTGTTTTTAACCTATACTGGTTTGCGGAATTCTACACTTAGAGCTCTTATCTATAATGAATCTTACCCAGATCCGTTGCTTCAAGAACATACGATTAAACAGGAGGTAGAAAAAGGGGAAGAATGCTTAATTATAATCGTCCATGAAGTAATGAAAAGACATGAACCAAACGCGTGTAAAAATCGAGTTTTTTATTACACATTTATCCCGCCGAAGGTTGCAGAGTCTCTACGCCTTTACCTTCAAGAAAGGAAAGAGAAATATGGGGGCATCTTAGATTACGAACCTATTTTCATCACAAAAAATAGAAGAATATCCTTAAACGAAAGGCGTAAGACCCCTATTTCATCGCGTGAATTACAAGAAATTGTGAAGAAAGCTGCTAAAAGAAGCGGAATAAAAAATTGGAAATACGTTTATCCTCATTGCCTTCGTAAAACCCATGAAAGTTTTTTACGCAATCAACCTGACGATGTGAAACTGGATGTTAAGGAAAGAGAATTCCTCTTCGGTCACACTTTACCCGGGAGCCAGGACACCTACTTCGATAAGACTAAGATTGAGGAGACCCGTGCAAAATACGCTAAGATGATTTTTGAACCTGTTGCTGGCATAGAGACGGAAGAGCGTGTAATCAGCGAGGATGAACTTGAGACTTTCTTGCAGCAAGGCTGGCATTTTGAGTCAGCTCTGCCATCTGGAAAGATTGTGGTTTATCGAAAAGCCGTTGTGAAGCAACCTACAGAAGTTAAAGCTGCTGGGAAGGCGCAAATTCCTTCAAATACTACTTTTAGAAAGGAAAACTCATCTGCCCTTTCAAAGTCTCTTAGAAAGGATGGTTCATCGGTTAATTTTCTAACCTCACAGTATCAGCCAATACAACAGAACATTGGCAACGAATACGACAAGACATCTAGGAAAGAACCTGAACAGCATGGTCTTCAACGGCGGACCAACCCACTCGAACCAGAATCATCTCCAAACTTTGAAACTAAACCAGAATCCACCTCCAGCCTTTCAAGCAAATTTTCCGTTGAAGAAAAGAAAAATATTTCCAGAGCAGTCTCACAAGATAAATCCAACAAGACAGAACAGAAGAGACTTTTCGATTTTCCCATTTAAAGGTGCGTAATTGTTGAGCGACGCCGCATTTCAACGTATTCCTCAATTATTTTGTCAGGGTCAATGCTGGTTCCTTCAAAGGCTCTCGCTACGGCCATTCTTAAAGTTTTAAACTTGTTTTCAATAACTACGCGACCAAAGTTCAGTTTTGCATATTCGGCTCTTAACTGTTCAACATCGGTCTGGTCAAAGTAGGCGTCTTGGCTTCCAGGTAAGATATGGCCCATGAAGAATTCTTGAATTTTTGGGTCAAGACGTCCGCCATCGACAAGTTCGCTGTGAAGCACTGATTCAAGAGCTTTACGTATGCAATGGGGAGTGACATATCGCGATTTGAGTATTACAGCTCTTCGCGCTGCTTGTTTTACAACTTGCTGAAGTTGTCTAGGACTCATTATTTTTGAACTTCGTTCCTCACGTGGTATTTGATTATAATCAGACGCAAAAAGTGGTTCACAACCAAAGATTCCACCATACTTTTCTGCACGTTCACGAAGGTACAATTTAAGTGCCTGCGTAGCTTCATCACAAATGAAAGTATAGTAAGGAATTTTATTCTTGCAAGCGTTAGGGTCTACCAGCTTCATCTCCGGATAAACCGGAATCACAATATTATCGAAGCCTTTTTTCAATTCGTGCTCCACATCTCCGTAAAGAAGCGCCCTTAAAGTTGAGTTTCTCAGTCCACTACTATACAAAGTTAGAATTATTGCTCTGTCTCTGAGCGAGCAGGCGGAATCAGCCATAATGTATATTTCATGCTTTTTTGGAATGTATTCTGGCCTCTTTCTATACCTTGATGGCATATAGTGACTTTCAATCTCTAATGCCTTGGCTCCTTTGAAACCGTTCACCTTGAAGAAAGTTTTGAGAAGATGTATTATATTGTTGACGTATCTGATGCTGTGTTTACCGTCGTTGTATTTATCGGCGTGTTCCTGCACTAATTTTTCAATTCTGGTTTTAGGTAATTTCACAAGCTCGTCCGGAGTTAAACGTGTTGAGATGCAAAGTGAGTAGACCTGCCTCAAATACGCTCTTCTTGAGGCCTCGCTCCTAGATTTTCGGGAAAGGTGTTTAAGAAGCAAATTAACGCTGACATAATCGCTTGTCCAACCATCAACCTTCAAGTACTCTGTATACTTTTGGGCTTTCATGGCATGAGTAATTACGTTAGCATTTATGGTGTCTGCATCGGTTACAGGAGCTCCAACTGTGACGACAGTCGCACCAGTGGCGTTCTCTATTCCACACAGCGTTTTTACATCCGTGAAAAGATTTTCTGGGTTTTGTTTTAGCGGAGACAAATATTTCATCTTCTATGGTTTTCAGTAGCGGCCTCTTTAGCTGCGAGCATTCTGGTTTCTATTGCGGTTAATACCTTGGCTGGGAAAAATTTGATTTGCTTATACCTGTTCTGTCTATACTTGAAATCGCGCTCATCCCTTTGTTCAAGGCTTTGGATGACGGCCAAGAACTCTTCGAATACGGGCTCCAAAACCTGCAGAAAGTTATGTCCCTTCTCGACTAATGTTCCAGTATCCACTATGCCTGTGGTGGCGATGTCATACCAGACTTGAAGGTGAACAGCGTACTCTGTTAACCGCACTACGTAAAGACCGCGTTCAGGAACAGTTCGTTTTATTTCCCTCAGCGTCTCGGAATCCACGCCAGCATTTGGTATAATTACATATCCAACATTGGCGTTCAGTCCCCGCATGTAATCTGCAACTTTTCTTGTTTTCTCACGGACAGAATTAACATTTTCAGTTGTGACCTCGTCCGCGACTATCTTCAGCCTATGATTGTTAATGTAGACATCGGGCTGATATTGTCCAATTCTCTCCTTGAACTTTACCTCTCCGTTGTTCGGCCAGAAAATCGCTGTGACCTTCTTAACGCTTTGTTCATGCACTACCTGGGCTGTCCGGGCTTCAGCTAATTCTTCTAATTGAACCCTCAATGGGTCCCTTTCAAGCTCATTTATCTTTTGTTCTAATGCCTTAATTTCCCCCCGCATTTGCAAATGTTCTTTCTGCTCAAGCCTTTCAAACGCAGACTCCAACTTCTCGGTTATACTAGCTAATCGACTTACTGTTTCCTTGTAGACTTCAGTGTTCTTGGCTGTGATCTCTCCAAAGGCTTTAGTAGTTGTTTCACTCATTTTTCCATAGGTTTCTTTCAGCAAGTTTATAGCACTCTGAAGCCTCTCCGAGTATTCGCTGTAAAGCTTTTCTCGCAACTCCCTAGAATCAGAATCCTGCTTGTCCCTAACCCTTTCTATTTTCTCCTCTAAGCCTTCAAGGTGCTTTGTTCGCTCCTCTAACATCGCCAATTGTGTTAAGATTGGGCTGTTACCCTTTGAACCGAAAAATTTTAGAAAAGTATGTTTTCGTTTGCGGATATAGAATGCCAATGTTACAATTATTGAAGCGATTACTAACCATAGCCACATTCAAACATCACACTCATAACACTTATTTGTCTTGTCTGTCTTATTGTAAGATAAATAAGCATATAAGCGTTTCGCTTAAACTAAGATTTATAAACGTAACAAGACATATTCATTGTGCAGTGATGTAGCTTGGACAGGAAAACATGGTCAACAAGGTTGACTGAAGAAA
>Ga0209121_10002116_pt1 | contig 20380 bp, 11 predicted proteins | sample Cruoilmetagenom3_FD_187292 | JGI IMG/M metagenome (GOLD analysis project Ga0209121, IMG submission 187292) | Oil polluted marine microbial communities from Coal Oil Point, Santa Barbara, California, USA - Sample 3 (SPAdes) (version 2) | ecosystem: Environmental > Aquatic > Marine > Oil seeps ...
ATACCCAGGAGGGGTCACCGTTTTTATTGAGACAGGACTCAGCAAGCTTCTGACAGGGTCCTGGTAGAGCAACTGGATATTCGGTCAATACATAGTTGATTTTTTCCGAACGAATATTCCATCGATAGATGGATGAGCCATTATTGATCAGTAAATCCTCACCATTCCCGCATGCTGATATTTCTCCTTTGTTTTCGATCAACTGCAGCCAGTAATCTTTTGGTAGTGCTTCGGGAACGGGGAGGCTCCTGGAATCTTCTGGGAAGAGCATGGATTGAAGCACCAGTTCATCCTGTTTTACCACACCGATTATGCCAACATCCTGATTGATGTAAGAAACATAGCCATTATCAATATTGAATGAATCGGCAGGCTGCCAGTCACTGGTTTGCCAGTGATTGATGAATATTTTTTCGTCTGTACGTATAAGGCTGATAAGCTTAGCGTTTCCTGGTGAGAAAAACAGGTCAAATTTATGGGCATCGTGCAGAATCAGGTTAGGAACGTCCAGCTGTAAGATTGGCGTGAATCCATATCGATCAAATATATTAATCACACCCCCAAATTGACCAACTGCGACGAATTTGTGGTCCGTAGAAAAGGCAAAGCTCATAACGGAATGTGGGGTTTTTCTGAATGCTAATTCGTATAGCCCCAGGCTGTCGTAGAAATAAGCCCCGTTACTTGTTCCCACAGCGAGTATCTGCCCATCGCCTGATAGATGTATGTTGTTGGGGCTGCCGGTTCCCCAGCTTGCCAGATGCCGGATTTGTTTTATATTTTCAGTGTTGATAATTGCAAGGTTGGGCGGCAGCGGTGTCCGCATCATTCTGATGTCCATTTTCGTGGAATCTGGACTGGGGATGACAGATGGTGTATTTATAACCTGGATGGTCGGTGTGTTGGTTTTTGTGGGTTGTGTTGTGTTGGTCAAGGAAGGGCTTTGTTCAGGGGGCGTTGGTGTAGGCGATTGAATTGGCTGGCAGGATGATATGAATAATATGAGAAGCAGCAATATTGAGGTGGTCAGTTGCTTTTTTAGAAACATGATTCGCCTCAATCCGTTTCAGAACTTATTAGAACTGGTTTACCGGAATCATGATGCGCTGTTGCTCCATTGGGAAATGTAATGGATGTATATGTCTGTTCTTTAATTAATGAAAGTCCTCGCCAATGGACTTCGATTGACCAGGGGAATGGATTATGACCCCATACTGCAACCTTGTTGGGTGAGAATAATTTAATACCAGCAATTTTCAGGAATAATTGAATCGGAACCAACCCGCTTAAGGCATTATATTGACCAGCAGGGCGCCCGTTTTTATGATCAAAAAGAGGATAGAAACCATTATAATTTTTCAGTCCATGAATGATGGCATCCATCAAATTTGTGTAAAGTGAAGCGGCTGTTTCATTTTTTCCCTGGTTGGCAATACCATCAATGATCAATGTGTTCCAAAGCACATTAACCCTGACAGGCAGGTTTTCAGGTAATGCTTGTTTCCCCGGCCATGTTTCCGAGATGCCGTAAGAAAAAGCTGCTTTATGGGTATCAAGCCATCTGGATGCCAAAGATTGCCGGTGTGCCTGGCTTCCAGCGTCAGCCCAAAGGGGTAACAGACAAGTGATATCCTGTTGTGTGAAATCTGCTGTTTCGAGGATAAACTGGTCATCAGGTTTAAAACCTTCAAAGGATATCGAGACTAATTCACCAAAGAGGTTTTCAGATGTAAGATGAGCCTGTTCTAAAATCCAAAGGATGTTTGGAGATTTATACACTTCCTCAATATTCTCTCCTGTTGTGGACAGCCCTTTTATTTTAACGGTACAGGCACGGGTGTGTTCATCGGATGCGATGATATGGCATTGTAAGCGTTGGGGTTTTAAAAAGGCTTTTCTTACTTCAACATGGCTTGTTACACGGCCCGTAAAATGCAATTCCTGTGAGGGACTCAGGTGAGACTGAATATCCTGGAAGCCATAAGCCCCATCATCTTCATGCCAGCAATTCTCCAAACGTTTGAATAATTCTTTTTGCCAATGACTGAAATATCGTTGTTGAGACCTCTCACCTATTGTTTTAGAAATTTTATAAAGTGCTTTCGCCTCTTGATACAACATGGCATACAGGGCTGGGCTTTCAGCTTTGGAAATATCCAGTCCCTTACACCAGGTTTCCCAAAAGTCGTAAGTACACAATCCTGTATCAATCTGTAATTGTGAGGAAGTTTCCCAGACAATATGTTCCTTTTCATTTCCTGAAGCGTGATCACTAACCCAAGATCGAAAAAATTCCGTGAGGAAAGGGTAAAGATTGCTCAAAAAATCATGATTTTTAGTTATCTCATAAACAGCAAGGACAGTTGTTGCCAGTATGGGGCATCCAATTTTAGTTTTTATTGTAGGAAAATTCTTATCTTCAGGATTTGGTTTCTGCCTTTCAATTTGATGAATGACATGCTTTTCCAATAATGGGGCAAACATATCCGCACTGGCAGGCATCAGGACCTGACTAAGATGGTAAAGATCAAGATTTGTTAGTGAGTCAGTTGAGTACGGGTCTTCTTGATTAAAGGATGAGTGATCAGGAAGACGGGTTTTGATAAACCTGAAATCATTTTCGTCTTTGGTGCATCTAAAAAAATGGGTTCTTGCGTTGACCTGTGCCAGCAAAAATGCCGCATCCCAATCTTGATTACCGGTCTTGATTTGAATGGTTTGACCCTCATCACGCTTATTATTTACCTGGAAGCCCTGCCTCCAGTTAGTAGTGATCATATATCTGGCTTTATCAAGTGCCGTTGTTTTTGATTCTTTGCTGATCAGAGCCCATGAAACATCTTGAGATTGTTGTGCTTCAATATCAAGCTGCAACGATAGGGCGGGAAAAGGATTGTTGATCGCGCTTGGGCCGCCTGTCATAAACAAAATGGGTTCTAAGGTGTCGGTTTTCCCTGCCAGGAACTGATTGCTGCCTGACTTTTCAGGGTGTGAGGGCTGACCTTTCCCCATAGGAACCAGTTTGACCGCTAATTGAACGGTTATATTGATGGGGAATTCTTGAAGATTCCTGATTTGAATGCCGCCCGTTAAGACATCCGGTTCCGGCAAATAGCATATGAATACAAATTCAAAATGATCACGATATTTTGCTTCGATTTGCACGGATGAAGGTGTATAGCGGGTGATCTTTGGCGGGTGAACGAATTCATCAGGCTTTGAAATACGCTGGTTTTGGTAGATAAAGTATGGAAACAAGCGCATTGAATTTGCCTTTAAACCATATGTCGTGCTTAATAAAAAGGGCTGTGGGTCTTTGGTGTCCAGGTTTAGAGTCCAAACCTGATCCTTTTTCGGAAGGTATTTTAAAAACTCGCCTTCGGAAACCAGGATAAAAGCATTCGGATTGGTTCGATCCAAAGAAAGGGGCTGCATAACACCATTTTACCAATAATTGGTTTTTTAAATGAGCCTGTTTCTTACAGCGTCTTTCATAAGTGGATAATTTCAGGGAACTTTATCGGATTACATTGCGTCTATTAAAGAGAAAGGAATTATGCTAGAATTATGCCATGACAGAAAATAACGATTTTGAAAAACAAGAGCAGATGCAGGGTGGGGAAGGTTTTGATAATGAGGTACCTGTTAATGCTGAGCTGGCTTCAAATGATGAAGACACCAAAGAAGTAAAAGTGGATTCAAACGAGTCACCTATGAATACAGATAAAGGGGTCGAAGATCCTTTGGAACAAATTAACGCGCCTTTTGACTCAACCACGGATGATGAAAGCATTGAATATATGCCATTGGTGGATGAAGCAAAACTGGGTGAAGTGCAGACACGCACTGGTACTGAAGATGATGGCGTCGATACCCATGATGACAATATCGTTGTTATCAACGAAGATGAAACGCTCTCCGATGAATTAGCTGTAAAAGAGGATGATGATTTAGGTGCTGTTGAAAACGATGACAGCACAGTACTCAGAAATGATGAAACTGATCACCAGGACCTTGATGGTTCCAGAAAAATAGACCAAGAAACCTCAGAACCTCATAAATTTGACACATTAGAAGGTGAAATTCCGGGTCCTGAGGAGCAAGATGGATTAGACGAATCATCCAGCGGCTGGTGGGGCGATGTGCCTTTCACACCAATAGAAAAGATTACCGAAGATGAGGGTACCCAGCCGATACAAATTAGCAAAGAAAACAACATTGCCCCAGATGTTTCTGAAGAAAATAGTGAAGATTTATCCCGGGCTGAAACTCGTGTGATGCCGCTTCATCCATCAGAGATAATTAAAGTAGGAAAGGATACACCATCAGTAGAGTCGGATGTGACACCCGTCAAGGGCTTGCATTCTGCCAGTGATGATATCCCAACTATCCCGCCGCCTAATGTCCCGTTGGGCTGGACGCCAGAAAATCCGAATTTACCAAAGGTCGTCAGCGAGATTGATAAACAAGCCACCCGAGTCACGCCCGCTGCTTACCAGGCATCGAAGCGCAAACCCAGGGATCGGCAGGACACCGATGAAATTCCTGTAAAATCCAGCATTAAAAAAGGTCGCCGGGAATCAGAACTTAAGCGTCCCAAGAAGACAAAAAACAAGAAAAAATTAGGCGGTTGTTTAATCAAAGCCTTTCTCCTTTTTGTATTCTTAATCATATTGGCAGCCCTGGTGCTGGGCTCTATTGGTATTTATCAATATTTCCGGATATCTTCTTCGTTGCCGGATGTCAATGAGTTACGAGAAAATGCTGCCCAATTCGAGACGACCCGGATCCTGGATCGGGAAGGTCACTTATTATATGAAATTATCGATCCCAATGCTGGGCGGCGAACTTTTGTATCCTTGGAAGACATTTCGCCTGAATTAATTGCCGCTACGATTGCTACTGAAGATAAGGATTTCTTCAGCAATCCTGGTTTTGATTTGTGGGCGATGACGCGTGCACTCATTCAAAACTATACAGCCGGTGAGATACGTTCTGGCGCCTCTACCATAACGCAACAATTGGCTCGTGCCCTATTGCTGGACCCTGCAGAAAGATATGAACAAAGTTATGAACGAAAGGCTCGCGAAATCGTCCTGGCTTATGAGATTACCCAACAGTACTCGAAAGAAGAAATTTTGGAACTGTACCTGAATGAGAATTTTTATGGCAATATGGCTTATGGTATACAGGCTGCTTCTGAGTCCTATTTCATTACTTCGGCCGAAGAATTGAATTTATGGCAAGCTTCTTTCCTTGCTGGTTTACCCCAGGGTCCTTCCATTTACGATATTTATACAAACAGAGAGGCGACCTTATACCGGCAGAGGTCAGTTTTGGTATTAATGTACGAGTTGAGCTCTGAACGGGGATGCATCGACGTGGGCGAGGGCAGACCGCCTGTGTGTGTAACTTATACAGATGCAACCCAGGCAGGGATTGACCTGGCTAATTATGTTTTTCCTGAACAAAACTTTTTCATGCGTTATCCGCATTGGGTTGTCTATGTTAAATCCTTATTGGAAGAGCAATTTGATCCCCAGACTATTTATAAAAGCGGTTTTACAGTTTATACAACATTGGATCCTGATCTTCAAAGTAAGGCTGAGCGCATTATTAAAGAACAACTTGCTTCCTTAGTAGAAAATAATGCCTCCAACGGTGCCTTGATGGCGATGGACCCACAAAATGGTGAGATACTGGCAATGGTCGGTTCCGCTGATTTTTTTGATGATGATATTGACGGGCAGGTGAACATGGTTTTGTCCCAAACCCGCCAACCAGGTTCTGCTATTAAACCACTCACCTATGTAGCGGCTTTTGAAAAGGGTTGGACGCCTGCTACTTTGATTTGGGATGTGCCCACTGAATTTCCGCCTTCCACCGATCCATTCGACACGAACCCGCCCTATGAACCAGTCAACTATGACGGCAAATTCCACGGCCCGGTTTCCATCCGCTCTGCTTTAGCGAATTCATACAATATTCCTGCCGTTAAAGCACTTGAGTTTGTTGGCATTTATGATGATCCAGATACTCCTGTAGAGGATGGGCTGATATCTTTCGCCCGACGTTTGGGGATCACCAGCCTGACCCGCAATGATTATGGTCTCGCCCTGACATTAGGCGGTGGCGAAGTGAGCTTGAAAGAATTAACAGCTGCTTTTGCGACATTTGCCAACCAGGGACGTAGATTGCCCAGTATTGCCATCACGAAAATCGTTGATCACTCTGGTAATATTGTCTATGAATATGAACCACCAACAGGAGACCAGGTTGTGCGTGCTGAGCATGCCTACCTGATTTCTTCTATTCTTTCGGATAAGAGTGCCAGGGCCCCGATGTTTGGCACCAACCCGGTCATCAACCTGGATTTTCCGGCTGCAGTTAAGACCGGTACGACCAATGATTTTCGAGACAATTGGACAATCGGCTACACATCCGACCTGGTCGTGGGTGCCTGGGTGGGGAATACGGATTACACACCAATGGTTAATACCACTGGTTTGACAGGTGCAGGACCTATTTGGGCAGAATTTATGAATTACGCGATTGAAGAAATGGGTAAAGGCAACACCACTCCCTTCGCCAGGCCAGCCGGCGTTGTCGATCGTGTGATATGCGCGATCTCAGGGACGGAGCCTTCAGAGTGGTGCCCACAGCAGCGCAGTGAAATCTTTGCTTCTGACCAGTTGCCCAAACCTAAATCAGAAGATCTCTGGAAAAAAGTGACCATTGACACCTGGACAGGGCTGCTCGTCTCTGATGAATGTGATGAGTTCACAGATCAGAAATTTGCGATAAATGTTGAGGATGAATGGGCACAGCGTTGGTTAAAAAATGATCCTAAAGGGCGTGCCTGGGCAGAAGACATGGGCTTTTCCACCCCATTGTTTTTTGCGCCGGATCGTGCTTGTCGGGCGGATGATCCTCTTCCGATCATTGAGTTGACGGGTATAAGTGAGGGGCAGACCATCAACACCAGTCCTTTAGAAATAAAGGGTGTGATAACCGCAACGGACAATTTTGATTACTATCAGATTGAATGGGGCAAAGGTACAGACCCGCTGACCTGGAATGTGCTTGTTAAGAAAGAACAATCCCCTCAAGATGATGGCGGCACATTGTACGAATGGGATCTTGAGGAATTAGTAGCGGGTATTTATACCTTGAAGTTTTATATACACAGCACAGAAGATACCTATGCTGAGAAACTGGTTACGATAAATATCCAATTACCAACACCGACACCAACGCAAACACCAACGCATACACCGACATTGACGCCTACCCCAAGTCCAACGATCACGCCTACGGATATGAACACACCAACAGCGACACCCACGCAAACGCCAACACAAACCCAAACAACAACAAGCCCACCTACGGAGGCGCCTTCAGCAACCCCTACAGTGACGAATACCCCTGGGGGTTAAACCTTATTAGAATAAGGCTAATTGTGATGAGCGGTATTCCGGGGGGTCAATTTGAATTTGTTCTATGAATAAATCTCTTGAGAGTAAGGGGTTTGCGTCTAAATCCCTGATGAGGCGGAATTTTATTGCCAGAAATTCGTGATCCAGTATTTTTGCTAATAATGGATCACGTTGTTTTTTAAATGCGAGAAGATTTGCCCGACCACCCGGAAAAACAAGTACCTTTGTCCGGGCTTTTGATCTGTCTTCTTGGATGTGTTTCGAAATAATGGCGGTTGATAATACATGGAAACTGTATATCGGACTTGTTTCAAGCGCATCAAGCCATAAAATGGGGTCATCACCAAGAATTTGATAATTCAGCCTTTCACCCATCTTTTTGAGAATTCCACGGATTGTGTCAATCTCTGTTTCCCTGATCCCCGGTCTTTCATTATCTCGCAATTTCCAAAGGTGCTTTTCTTGATCTATTAATTCCGCGTAGGATTCAAGACAATTTAACAAAACTTTATCTTCTGGCGTGAAAAGACCCGGAAACGACTGATAGATAAAGCTTTTGACCTCCTGAGCTGAAGTCACTTCAGCTGTTATTAGATGATTGAGCAGCGCTTCTTCTACCCGATCAATTAATGGGATTGATGTGATTGACGGGTTCTTAATCCACCACTCGCCGGTTTCGATTGATGCTGTTCCGCCACCAATTTTTATCAAGAGGTCCCCTTCTGTAAACAGGGCTTCAATCCATTTTTGGGTTTCAGAGGCTGCGTTATTTGGGTTTTGAAGAAAGATGTCCAGGGCAAGTTTGTTTTCACCGGCTAAACCTGTGATCGCTGCAGAATGTATTTGTTGATAATTGGCGGGTTCTCCCTTACGGCTCAGGAATTGTCTCACGCTTTGTTGGGCAATTTTTATTGCTGAATCAGGCTTATTAAGATGCGTCGGATTTGGATGTTCGCGCCAGTAACATTGTGCTAATTGGTCATCGAGGGAATGTGAGAAGGCGGATAATGTTAAGCCGGATGTTTCAGCTGCCATCAGGGTTGCTAATAGGAGCATGGGCTCGTTTTCAGCGACCAACCCCCAGAGTTTTAGCCCGGGGTGGCGGTAATTATTGAAGGCATCGAACACACCATTTAATGCGTTGGTGTGCCAGTTCCAATCGTAACGTTGACGAGCAAGCACATTCCGAATGGGCGATATTGCCTCTTGCCCCCAAATCCATCCTGTCCACAATGCTGAAAGGGTCCAAAAAGCCTGGTTTGGTCTTGGAACCGCGGATAAGATTGCAGAAAAGAAGGACCTACCAGGTTGTGGAGTCAGCTCTCTGATGCGGCCGGGATACAAGGAGATTCCCGGAATATTAATTTCTGCGTCATTCCAAATCTGAAGGGGGATTGGGGTTTGAATAACCTGCCAGGTTTTAATAGACTCCTCGAGTACCTTCCAAAGATTTCGCTCTTGATAAACACTGGGAATCACTATTTGGCGAGGACGATTACGAGGAGAGGGGTGTGCCCATAAAGTGTTGCCCTGATCCGCAGCTGACAGAATTAACGCGATTAATAATTCGCGACGCCTGGGGCTTTGTTCCAGGCTGTCGAGCCTATTAATTATTGTTTGCAGGACGATTAATGGCCGGGCTGGATAAGTATTGAGGGCATTAATGACCTGGGATCGCATCTTATCATCCCGCCCTACAATTCTGTTAAGTGCACGGGCTTGATGTAATTGAATGGGCGGCAAAGCACCCAAGATTTCCTTATATTCGGATGAAATTTCCTGCTCACCAACGGCACTACAATAAGGGCACTCGACTTGGGCTGCAAAGGGGTAATCAGACCCTTTCTCCCAAAGGAATGAATCTGCTTCGATTTGGCGTTTGCAATTTGCACAAGTCACCTGATAAAGCCCGCGGATGTAAGGCTCCATGCGTTCATCCCCTTTGGGGGTGATTGCCAGGTCTTGTAATGCAGCAATCAATTCTTCTTCTTGGGGTGCGCTGGCAATAATTTTCAACATAAAAGCATGGATGGGGTTATTGACGGTGACCAGCACCTTAAATCCTTCAGATGCAATTTCGATGGGAACCATGGGATTAAAACCAAAGGGATCAAGTACCCAATCCCCCGGTGAAAGAAATTTTTGGCACCATTCACTCACCATGCCGCTAGGAATTGGTGGTAAAAACCGCCCGAGTGGCAACTCGGGTAATAAACCTCTGCCAGGGATGTAAGGTATGTCCATCGAAACTTTCTTTATAAGTTGAGTATCCGATGTGTGTAATGCTATTCGCGATATTAAGGACTTAAAGACGAACTTTTTATGCGTTTAGTCTTTAAGTTTGAGGATATATACTTGATACGGATTAATCTTCAACAATTCACTTTCCGTTGTCTGGTTGTCAAATAATGAAACCCAGGCGCTATCGGGAAGCTGATAAGTCAGCTCGCGACTGGAAAAATTCAAAACCACTAATATTTTGTCTGCGCCAAATTTCCTGGTAAAGGCGAGGAGATGCCTGGGATCTGATATTGTTGGGGTGAAATCCCCACGTTGTAAAGCGGGCTCATTTTTCCGGATTCGGATGATGTTTTTTACGAAGTTCAGGATTGAATCCGGGTCGGCTGTTTGGTTTTTAACATTTCTCTTAATGAAATTTGAATGAACTGGCAGCCAGGGTTCTTTTTTTGAAAAACCGCTGTTTTCTTCATCGTTCCACTGCATGGGAGCACGGCAGCCGTCCCGCCCTTTGAACACAGGCCAAAAAGTTTTTCCGATGGGGTCTTTTACATCCGACTTTTTCCTGATGGGAATATCGCGCATACCGATTTCTTCACCATAATAAATGAAAGGCGTTCCTTTTATTGTTAAAAGCATTGCAGCAGCAACCTTTGCTCGCCTGTCGTCATCACCAAAGCAATAGCGCGATGCAGTGCGGGTCATATCATGGTTGCTGAGAAAATTATTTGGCCAGGCATCGCTTGTTAAGGATTGATACCATTCAGTTAATGATGTTAAGAACCGTTTGGGATGCCAGCGATTTTCTGCAAACTTAAAATTAAAAGCGGCGTGTAGTTTGTCATCTCCGCAATAATTGGCTGTTCGTTCTGTATCTGCTAAAAAGGTTTCGCCTACGACATATGTCTGATCGTATTGATCCAAAATATCGCGAATGTCCTTCAGCAGGGGCAGCATCTCTGGTTGACTGACATCATAAATATGCTCCTGGCGGTCAAAAGAGCGAAAGCCAAATTTCGGAGGGTTATCTTTAAATTCAGGATCTTTGAAGTAGGCGTTAAAGACATCAAGGCGAAAGCCGTCCACGCCTTTGTCAAGCCAGTAGCGGAAAATATCGAGTATTTCCTGTCGGACATTCGGATTTCGCCAGTTCAGATCAGGTTGTTCTTTATAGAACATGTGGTAGTAGTATTGGTTCAGGTTGGGATCAAGTTCCCAGGCAGAACCACCAAAGATTGCTTGCCAATTGTTGGGCGGGTCGCCATTTGGTTTGGGATCCTGCCAGAGATACCAATCGTGGTAGGGATTATCTTTTGATTTTTTAGATTCGAGAAACCATGGGTGTTGATCGGAGGTATGGTTGAGCACTAAATCCAGGATGATGTGGATATTTCGACTTCTGGCATCCCCTATCAATTGTTCAAAATCAGTCATAGTGCCAAATTTTGGGTCGATATCCCTGTAATTTGCTACATCATAACCAAAATCGATATCTGGAGAAGGGAAGATCGGGGAAAGCCAGATCGCATCAATTCCCAGGGATTGAAGGTAATCAAGTTTTCCAATAATCCCTTGCAGGTCGCCAATGCCGTCATTATTTGAATCCGCAAAAGAACGTGGATAAATTTGGTAAATAATCCCGTCACGCCACCATATAAATTCCTCAGTCATTAAAATCCTTCGCTCGAATATTAAGATCTATTAAATTATAGTAGATTATTGTCTTTCCGCAAAATAAACCTGGATATCAAATTGGTTTCACAGCCGTTTTCGCTTAAATTTTTAATTTTGCTTATTTCCCCTATCAAAAAAGGAATTTGGGTTTTTGCGGCTTATAATTCCCTTGCACCTCACTTTGATATGTGCTAGAATCACAGGTGAGTTGATAAGCCTAGGCTTATTTTTTCATACCCTTTACGTCGAAAAGTGGGTTTTCCCCACTTTTCTTTGTATCAAGCAGGTTTAGTTAGTTATTTGGAGTAAGTGGAATCATGAAAAGTGAATTTGCGCTGGCATTTAATGAAGTTGTTGAGGATCGACAGCTTTCCAGGGATGTGATTCTGGAAGCAATCGAATCGGCTATGGTTTCCGCCTATCGCAGGGCGGTTAATTCTTCTAGTGCGCAGCTTGTTGAAGCGAAAGTTGATCTGGATACCGGCGAGGTAACGATCTTTGCAGAAAAAGAAGTTGTTGAAGATGTACAAAACGAGCAGACGGAAGTTTTGTTAAGTGAAGCCCAAAAGGTTGAACCGGAAGCGGAACTTGGCGACATGGTCGTTGTTGACACAACGCCGGAAGATTTCGGTCGTGTTGCAGCACAAACTGCACGTCAGGTCATTCAGCAGCGCATTCGTGAGGCAGAACGTGAAATTCAGTATGAATATTTTGCCAAACAAGTTGGTGAGATCGTCAGCGGTGTTGTGCAGGCGATCAGCGGCCGTGGTGCGACCATTGGTTTAGATAAAAAAGCTGAAGGTTTGATGCTGCGAAAGGATATGATTCCACGAGAACGATTACGGGTTCATGATCGCATCCGCTGTTTGATTTACGATGTCAAGGAAAGCGGCCGAGGTCCACAGATATACCTTTCTCGTGCACACCGAAAATTCTTACGACGTTTGTTGGAAAACGAGGTCCCTGAAATTTATCACGGTGTTGTTGAAATACGTTCCATCGCACGTGAACCTGGTCAGAGGGCAAAAGTCGCTGTATCGGCGACACAGCAGGGTATTGATCCTGTTGGGGCATGTGTAGGTGTGCGTGGCGTTCGCATTCAGGCAATTGTCCGTGAATTAAGCGACGAGAAAATTGATGTGATTGAATGGAGCAATGATTCTTCATCCTTCATTGCAAAAGCAATCAGTCCTGCACGTGTGGTAGGTGTATATTTGTCAGAAACTGAAGATGATGGAAAAACAGCTACGGTTGTTGTTCCCGAAGATCAGCTTTCACTTGCAATTGGTCGTGATGGCCAAAATGCCCGTTTGGCAGCCAAGCTGACTGGCTGGCGTATTGACATCAAGAGTCAGGTTGAAGCGGCTGGTGAATCACTCAAGAAATTAGAAGAAGATCCACAATACCAGGAAATGGCGGTGCGTGAAGCCGAAGCGATGGAGAAAATTTCAGCGCTTCTTGAAAAGAAAGCCGAAGGTCGGCCGCTGCCCCCCGAAGACTATGACTTTATGGCAAAATTCATCGACCGCGTTGAAAAACGGGTTGAAAAGAAACGACGTGAAGAGGATCTGGAAGAACAACGGCGCTATGAAGAAGCCCTGGCAACAGTTCCAGAGTTAACCTTTGAAATTGATATTCTTGATGTTGATTTGAAGGAGCATATCCTTTTCATCTTACAAGGATCCGGTATTGAAACCCTGGGTGACCTTGTGCTGCAAATGCGACTCGATTCAGATAAGATTCTGGCCTTAAATGGCATCGGTCCAAAATCCTTTGAGCAAATATCGGAGTTAACCGATGGGTTGCGTGTTGTACCGGAAGAAAAGATGCCTGTGGAAGTAAAAGAAGTAGAACAGGCAGATGAAGTACTGACAGCACAAGCAGGTGTTGAAGTGGAAACGGAAATGGCTGTTGAAGAAAAACCGCCAGTTGAAGTCGAAGAACCCAAAGAAGCGGTTGTAACGCCTGAACCTGTAGAAGAGGTCATTGAGGAAGCTGCCGAACCGGTTGAGAAGCAGCGTGTGGAAAAAGAAGAAGATAAAGAAGAGGATTTCGACAAACTCTTCTCTTATGATGCAGCAAAATACGGGTATTACGAACCTGAACCCGTCCAATTTGATGATGGTGATGATAAGGATGATCGTGCTAAACCTGATAAGAAGAAAAAGCGGAAGAAAAGGCGACCACCTCGAGAAGAATCGGATGATTGGGAAAACTGGTAAATTTTAAAAAATTTATACATGAGTAGCGATTAGATGGTCAAAAAACCAAAGCGTCGAAGCAAGCATGTACCAAGACGGACTTGTGTTGGCTGCAGGGAAGTCCTGTCAAAACGCTCAATGATCAGGATTGTAAAAGGGCCAGAAGGTGTTCAAGTTGATCTCACCGGTAAGGCTCATGGCAGGGGAGCGTATTTACATGACCAACGATCTTGCTGGTTGCAAGGTATCAATGGCGCACTTGACCATGCACTGAGAACCAGGCTGACGGATCAGGAAAAGAAAGATTTACTGACCTATATGGAAAATCATTTTCCTGATGAAAGAATGGCTCAAACGGGGACAGAGGAATCGTCAAGATGAATTGAGATCATCTGATCGCTCATCAGCAAGAATATTATTTATGACCTCATTTTCATTTAACTGGATGTAATGAGGTAGGGGAATACCTATGGAGGTTTTTATGAGCGATAATGACAATAAAAAAATTATTTTGCCTTACAGTATAAGCGTCAGGGAACTGGCTGAAAAAATGGATGCCAGCCCAATTCAAGTCATCAAGGTATTGATGGCTAATGGTGTAATGGCGAGTATCAATCAAAATGTAGATTTTGATACCGCTGCTGTTGTCGCCAGTGAATTGGGGTTTGAACCTGAACTGGCAAAGATTGAAGAAGAGGAACCTGAAGAAAAGGGTGAGGTTCCCTTGTGGCGCCGGGTGATTGCTGATGAAAAAGAAGAAGATTTGCAGCCCAGACCGCCGGTTGTTACGATGTTAGGGCATGTTGACCATGGTAAAACCAGCCTTTTAGATGCCATTCGGAAGACGAATGTAGCCGGGGGGGAAGAGGGCGGAATTACCCAGCATATTGGTGCTTACCAGATTGAACATAAAGGTCGCAAGATCACTTTTCTTGACACGCCAGGTCACGCAGCTTTTACATCCATGCGAGCAAGAGGTGCACAAGGCGCGGATATTGTCGTGCTGGTCGTTGCTGCTGATGATGGTGTTAAGCCGCAAACTCGTGAAGCCGCCAACCACGCTAAAGCGGCGAGAGTGCCAATTGTAGTGGCATTAAATAAGATGGACTTGCAATCTGCCAATCCAGAACTGGCGAAAAAACAACTTTCAGAAATTGATCTTGTGCCTGATGAGTGGGACGGTGATACGATTGTTGTGCCTGTTTCAGCAACAAAGCTGCAAGGCTTAGATGATTTAATGGAAGCGATATTGCTGGTTGCAGACAATAAGGAAATTAAAGCGAATCCTGACGGTGAGATTTTTGGTACCGTTGTTGAGGCGGAATTAGATAAACTCCGTGGGACGATGGCAACTTTGCTGTTACAAAATGGCACCATTGAAGTTGGGGACACCATCCTGGCTGGTAAGGCGTATGGTCGGATTAAAGCTATGTTCGATTTTCGGGGTAACCCCATAATAGAAGCTGGACCCTCCACGCCAATAGCCGTGATGGGCTTGAATGATGTCCCGCGAGCTGGTGATATTTTCAGGGTAGTTGACTCTGAAAAGGAAGCGCGATCGATTGTTGAAGAAATTGAAAATAATGAAGAACAGCAAAGCATTGCTCCCCGTGCAACACTGGAAGACCTTTTTGAGCGTCTTCAAGCGGGTGAAGAACAAGAACTTCGATTGATTGTCAAAGCTGATGTTCAGGGATCCCTTGAACCCATTGTAAACTCCCTGAAAGAACTTGGCGAGAAACAATCAGAAGTATCTATCAATGTATTGCATCAGGAAACTGGCAATATCACCGAGAGTGATATCATGCTGGCAGCCGCTTCGGACGCGATTGTCATTGGTTTCGCAGTTGATGCTGATAATGCTGCAAAACGATTGGCAGAAACTGAAAAAGTCTCAATACGCTTGTACACCATCATTTATCGTTTGATTGAAGATGTTGAGAAAGCTATAAAGGGTATGCTTGAACCGGAGATGGTAGAGCGCACCCTGGGTCAGGCAAAAGTGCTGGCTACTTTCAAGGTGTCCAAGTTTAAAGTAGCTGCTGGTTGTCGAGTCATTGACGGCGAAATTCGACGGAATAGTAAAATCCGTGTGATTCGTAACAGCAAGCTTATTTTTGAAGGAGAAATTGGTTCCTTGAAGCGCGGGAAAGATGATGTACGTGAAGTACGTGATGGATTTGAGTGCGGTCTTGCATTGAAGCAGTTCCATGAATTTGAAGAGGGAGATTTGCTTGAATGCTATGTGATTGAAGAGCAATCCCTGTAATTAATCAGATAGAGAGATAAATTATGCCGTCTAATATTCGATTAAAAAGAATTCAAGAACAAATTCAAAGAGTATTAACAGAAATTCTGGAGAACCGGGTCAATGATCCGCGTGTAGAAGGGGTTTATATTACAGATGTAACTGTTGATCGCGAATTGGATTACGCGAATGTCTATGTATCCTCGTTGGCAGGGGAATTGGAGGTTGAAGAGATTTTAGCAGGCTTGAGGAACGCCGCTGGATTTATTCGCTATAATCTCAGCCAGGAAGTTGAGCTGCGTGTGATGCCTCAGGTAAGATTTTATTGGGACGACACACCTGAACGCGCAGATCGCATCGAATTGCTGCTTAATGAGATTCGAGAAGAGCGTGAAATTAGCTCAGAGAATGAACCAGATAATGAAGAAATCATAGAGGATGTGGATGACGAAGGGAATTGATCAAAAAATTAAAGATAAAATCGAGTCCAGCGAGCGCATATTAATTGCCTCTCATGTGAGGCCAGATGCTGATGCGGCAGGGTCACTGCTCGGCTTGGGTTTGGCACTTAAACAGGCTGGAAAACAAGTTCAAATGGTTTTGGAGGATGGCGCAGAAAAATTTCAATATCTGCCAGAAAGTACCCTGATAACACAGTCAGCACAAGGGCAGGTAGATATGGTCATCGTTGTTGACTGCTCGGATCCATCTCGTGTTGGGCATGTCCTGGATGGTTTTGGTAAGCCGGATCTGGTTGTGGACCATCATAAAACAAACCTTGATTTTGGAACTTATAATGTTGTTGAGCCTGAACAGGCTGCTACAGCAGCAATTTTATTTGATCATTTGCCAGCATGGGGTTTGTCTTATTCATCCGAGGTTGCCAGCTGTTTACTCTCAGGAATTGTGGGAGATACCATTGGCTTCCGTACCTCAAATGTAAATTCAGATCTTTTACGGAAAGCTGCTTCTTTGATGGATTTAGGTGCTGACCTTGCAAAAATTTATCGTGAAGAATTAGTACAAAAACCGTTCACGGCTGTCCGTTATTGGGGTTCCGGATTAAACCGTTTAGAACACGAGGATGGTCTGGTTTGGACGAGTCTAACCCTTGTTGACAGGGGAAAAATAGGGTATGCTGGAAACGATGATGCCGATCTTGTTAACGTGCTTTCCTCAGTAAAAGAAGCCGAGATTGCATTAATTTTCGTCGAACAACCACAAAACGAGGTAAAAGTCAGTTGGAGAGCAAGGCCGGAATTTGATGTCTCTGGAATCGCATATGAATTTGGCGGCGGGGGGCATGCAGCTGCGGCTGGTGCTGATATCTCGGGAACCTTATCAGAGGTCAAAAAGAGTGTTATTATTGAAACGAAGAAATTATTGAAGCATCAAAAAGAAAAAAAGGGGTAATCGAAAAACTATTTTGGAGTTTGGAAACACTATGAGTGAACAAGAATTTGATATAAAAAATGCTATCTCTGGGGTATTGGTAATTGATAAACCCGTTGGGATGACCTCCCATGATGTTGTGCAGGTCGTCCGGCGCGGCACAGGCATCAGGCGTGCAGGTCATACGGGTACCCTTGATCCCCGGGCATCGGGTGTTTTGGTGGTTCTGGTAGGACCGGCAGTCAGGCTGAGCGAATTTGTATCAGCCTCTGACAAGCGATACCAGGCAATCATCCGCCTGGGTGAAAGTACAGATACTTTTGATGGTGATGGGGAGGTCACACGGCGAGAAGCCGTTAACATCACCCAGGAGGAAATTGAAGAAGCCCTGACACAATTTGAAGGGACCGTTGAACAGGTTCCACCAGCTTATTCTGCGAAGAAAATCAATGGGCAAAAGGCTTATGAACTGGCGCGGAAAGGTGAGGAAGTTGAACTCGAAGCAAAGGAAATTGATGTCTATCACCTTGAACTGCTTGAATGGGACATTCCAGAGGCAATCATCGATGTTTATTGCTCTTCAGGGACTTATGTCAGGTCCCTGGCAAATGATCTTGGTGAAGTTTTAGGCTGTGGCGGACACCTGGTGGGATTGCGCCGTACAAAAAGCGGCGAATTTGCTCTACGAGATGCCATCCAATTGCGGAAACTTGAAGAGGCATTTGAAAATGGCGATTGGTACAAATACCTGATCCCTGCAGCTGAAGCATTGAGTGATTGGCCATCTCGTGAGCTCAGCTTTGATGAAGTAGATTTGGTTCGCCATGGTCATCGAGTACCTGTTGAAGAGGCGCCTGAAAACCCGGATCACTGGGTAAGAGCGATCAGTCAACAGGGCGAGCTTGTTGCATTGCTTGAGTATTTGCCAGAAGAAAAAGAGTGGCAGCCAAGAAAAGTATTCTTTACACAATAAAAATGGAAAGCAATACGAATTGATTACATGAACGCCCTTTCTTCAATAAAATGAGGGAGGGCGCTCTTTTTGAATGAAAGCCGTCAATGAATATGTTGGAAGATTCCTACGATCTGGAAAATACAATTGATTTTTTTGAATTACCCCCTTTATCCTATGAAAAGACTTGTATAACCATTGGCAACTTCGATGGGGTACATCTTGGGCATCAAGCGATTATTTCACAAATGGTTGAACAAGCCAATTCTAATGGCAAGCCATTAATTGTGATCACTTTCTTCCCCAATCCCTTTGATTTCTTTAATCCTGATATCCAATCCTTTTATCTTTCAACACCTGAAGAAAAAAAGGCACGTTTGCTTGATTTGGGCGTTGACCAAGTCCTTACATTTAAGTTTGACCATGGTTTTTCGAATTTAACCCCCGATGAATTTCTTTCGGGGTTAAAGGATAAACTTGCATTTGAGACATTGGTTGTAGGCGAGGATTTTGCGCTTGGAAAGAACAGGCAGGGGACGATACCTGTATTGAGGAACATTGGTGAAAGACTATCCTTTAAAATTAAGGTTTTGCCTTCGGTCAAATTGGGCAATCGGGATATTTCATCGACAAAAATTCGTAAGCTTTTAGACCAGGGGGAAGTTGTTAAAGCCGCTGATTTACTGGGCAGGTACTATACCATCTCTGGTGTTGTCACTCATGGCTCTGATCGCGGGGCAAAAATTGGTTTGCCAACGGCAAATATTACCTACCCGCCGAAGAAAAAATTGCCAGCAATCGGTGTTTATGCAACCCATGTTGATCTACGAGGTGAAAAACACCAGGGAATAACCAATGTTGGTTACCGACCAACATTTGAGAATCAGGCAACAGTTAACATAGAGACCTTCATCTTTGATTTTAGTGATAATATCTATGGGGAAAAAATGAAACTTTCCTTTGTTGCTAAGATTAGGGAAGAACAAAAATTCTCAGGCGTGGATGAATTTCTTACCCAGATTGAACGAGATAAAGCGAGGGCACGAAGGATCTTTAAAAATGATGAGAAATAGACGAATATATTTGTTAAGCCCAGAGGACTTATCCCCGGAGACCATTGCTGTCACATTTGCTAAAACCTCTCGATCGCCCAAGCCCTTTGATGAGATTGCCTCTGAACTCACAGATGATCGTTCTGCCCAATTTCATGAAAAGTGGGTGGTTGGCTATGGGCATGCTTCAGTTGCTGAGCATGCCGTTTTGCATTTGGCACTGGAAAATGTATCACGCTTAGCCATCGAGACGATTGAAGGCAACCGCCTGGCTTCATACACGGAGAAATCAAGTCGCTACCAGCAGTGGGATCGGGATGCCTTTTATGTCCCGGAAGAACTTCAAGACGATAGTCTTAAAGAAGCTTTTATCGATACGTGTAAACACCTCTTTCAAACCTATCATGAAAGCATCCCTGTGGTTGAGTCCTGGTTGAAAAATAGTCGACCTCACATGGAAGAGGAATCAGAAAATGCGTACCAACGGAGAATCCATGGTGAAGCAATCGATAACTGCCGTTTTCTGCTGCCGGCTGCGTCTTTAGCCAATGTTGGGGTAACGATCAACGCGAGAGCTCTGGAGTATGCCATTTGCAAAATGTTGAGTTCCCCGTTGAAGGAAGTTCAGGATATTGGGGAAAAATTGCGTGAAGTTGGACAAAAAGAAACACCCACATTGGTAAAATATGCCGCCTGTAATCAGTACCTGGTCGATTCCCAGAAAAAGATGTCTGAATACGCACAGGGTTTATCAGCCAGTCCATCGGGTGAGGGTGTGCAACTTATTGATTGGGATAGAAATGACGAGAAAAGGGTTCTAGCTGCAATTCTCTACCGGTTTGGCGGCGAATGTGATTTTCAGACATATTTTGAATACATTCAAAGTCTTTCTCAGGATAATTTGAAAAATTTAGCCTTGGATGTAATGTCTGGTCGGGGTAAATTTGACCAGCCTCTAAGGGAATTTGAATATGCACAAATGACCTTTGATCTGGTGATGGATCAGGGGGCTTATTTTGAATTCAAACGCCATCGAATGATGACGCAAACAACACAGCCTTTATCACCTATGCTCGGTTTTGCTGTCCCACGAGCTGTCACAGAAGCTGGTTGCGAGGCGGAATACACGGCAGCAATGCGCAAAGCGGCTCGAGTTTATGAGCAAATTACTGAGCTGAATAAGGACG
>Ga0209121_10002117_pt1 | contig 20375 bp, 19 predicted proteins | sample Cruoilmetagenom3_FD_187292 | JGI IMG/M metagenome (GOLD analysis project Ga0209121, IMG submission 187292) | Oil polluted marine microbial communities from Coal Oil Point, Santa Barbara, California, USA - Sample 3 (SPAdes) (version 2) | ecosystem: Environmental > Aquatic > Marine > Oil seeps ...
GGGGCAGAGGCGGCGCGGGCCGCGCTCGACGCTTACGCACAGGTGCTCGCGGAAGCGAGTCTTGCGGACCACGAGGTTGCCGCGCCGCCCGACCCCGCGGCGCTGATGCGCTCGGCGCTGGCCCTGCTTCCGGGCCTTCCGGTCGCGCTCACAGCACTCGTTTTCTGCCTGCCACAGGCGCTGCTGCTCAGGGCGGTCAGCCGGTCCAAGCCGCGCGACCGGCAGTTGACCTGGATCACATTCGGCGGGCTCGTCGTCTATCCGTTGACCTGGCTTCTCTGGGCGATCGTCCTTGGGCTGTCCGCGGGTATCGCGTTCGGCGCAGGTTGGGGCTGGGCGGTGGCCGGGGCGGTGCCCGTACTGGCGCCGGTCTCGGCCTGGCTGGCGCTGCCGACACTCGACCGCGGCTGGCGTATCGCCCGCGCGCTGCGCGCCCGTCGTCTGCTGCGGCGCGACCAAGGTCTCGGCCGCAGCCTCACCGCTCTGCGCAAGCGGGCGGCGACCGCACTCGGCACGGTTTTCGGTGACGGGACCGGCTGATCGCCGCGCGCTTCGGCAGGCGGCGTCGGCCGGGGCAAACCGTTTGCATTGCCTTGGGTTTTCGGATCATCTCGGGTATGCGCGGTCTCTCTCGCGCGGGTCTGGAGCGCCGGTGCGCGCGCGGGGGCAAACATGAACCCACCTCTCGGTATTGCGCTGAAACTCGGCGCCGTCACCACCTTCGTGGCAATGCAGGTGCTCATCAAATCCACCGAAGGGCGGGTGCCGCCGGGCGAGGTGGTGTTTTTTCGGTCGTTCTTCGCCTTTCCGGTCATCATCTTCTGGCTTGCGTGGACGCACGAGTTGCGGGTCGGCTGGCGGACCGACCACCCGATGAGCCATGTCTGGCGCGGGGTGGTGGGCACCAGCGCGATGGGGCTGAGCTTTGCCGGGCTCCAGCTCCTGCCGTTGTCGGAAGTGACCGCGCTTTCCTATGCCATGCCGATCCTGACGGTGATCTTCGCGGCGATGTTCCTCGGCGAACAGGTGCGCCTCGTGCGGATCTTCGCGGTTGCGCTCGGCATGACCGGCGTGGTCATCGTTCTGGCGCCGCAACTGGGCGCCTTCACCGAGGGCGAGGCTGGTGCCGGCCGGGCGCTCGGTGCTGTGGTGGTGCTGATGGGAGCCACCTTCGCAGCACTCGCGCAGATCTTTTTGCGCAAGATGGTGGCGACCGAACGGGCGGCCACGGTGGTGTTCTACTTCACCGTCTCGTCGACGCTGTTCAGCCTTTTGACGATCCCCTTCGGCTGGGTGCTGCCCTCCGGCACCGACGTGGCGCTTCTCGTCGGGGCGGGGCTGCTCGGCGGGGTCGGGCAGGGGCTTCTCACCTCGGCCTACCGCTTTGCTCATGCCTCTCTGGTGGCGCCGTTCGACTATGCCTCGATGATCTTCGCCATCGCCATCGGCTATTTCCTGTTCGCGGAAATCCCGACGTCGCAAACCCTGGCCGGCGGCGCGCTGGTGGTGGCGGCGGGCATCCTCATCATCTGGCGCGAAAGCCGGCTCGGGATGAACCGCGACCGGCCACGCCGGGCGGGGTCGCCGCCGCAGGGCTAGGCGGGCTCGGGGCCGGATTCGGCCGCACGAGAGGAAATGGGTTTGGCTTGTGCCGGGTCGTCCCGGGCGTGGGGTGGCATGCGCACGGCACCGGGCGGCGGCTGGACGGATGCGCCGGAAACCGGAATAGTATCAAGCCGTTGCGCGCTTGGCGCCAGGCTGTTGTCCGGGTGCCGCGGCGCGTAGGCGTGCGGGGAATCAAAACTGGCGCCGCCGGTCCCGATCGGCTATCCTGTGGATAACCCGGAGGCACATTCGGGTAAAAACGAGACAGTTACAGGCAGACCCGGGCAGGTTCCATGACCGAGATGGTTTACGGCGCCGCGCCGCGGCAGGACGGTGATCCGATCTTGCCCCGGTGGTGGCGCACGATCGACAAATTGTCGGTCTCCGCAATCTTGTTGTTGTTCGGGATCGGGCTTTTGCTCGGTCTCGCCGCCAGCCCGCCGCTCGCTGAGCGCAACGGCCTGGAGCCGTTCCACTACGTCCAGCGCCAGATCATCTTCGGCGGGCTTGCGTTGACGGTGATGTTCATCACCACGATGATGCGCCCCAACCTGGTGCGCCGGCTTGCCGTGGTCGGCTTTTTCTTTGCTTTCGCCGCGCTGATCCTGCTGCCCGCCTTCGGCACCGATTTCGGCAAGGGCGCGGTGCGCTGGTACTCGCTCGGCATCGCCGCGCTGCAGCCGTCGGAGTTTCTCAAGCCCGTCTATGTCATCACCGTGGCCTGGCTGATGGCCGCGAGCTTCGAGATCGGCGGGCCGCCGGGCCGCGCGATGTCGCTGCTGCTGACGATTGTCATTGTCGGCTTTCTCGCGATGCAGCCCGATTTCGGCCAGGCGGCGCTGGTGCTGTTCGGCTGGGGGGTGATGTATTTCGTGGCCGGTGCGCCCTACATCCTGATCGTCGCCGCGGCGACGGCGGTGGTGCTGGGCGGCGTTGTCGCGTACCAGAATTCGGAGCATTTCGCGCGCCGGATCGACGGGTTTCTGAGCCCCGAGGTCGATCCGCGCACCCAGCTCGGCTATGCCATAGACGCGATCCGCGAAGGCGGGTTTTTCGGCGTTGGTGTCGGCGAGGGCGTGGTGAAATGGTCGCTGCCGGATGCGCATACCGATTTCATCATCGCGGTCGCGGCGGAGGAATACGGGCTGTTGCTCGTGCTCGTGATCATCGGCCTCTATGCCCTGGTCGTGGTGCGCAGCTTCTTTCGGCTGATCCGTGAGCGCGACCCGTTCATCCGGCTCGCGGGCACCGGGCTCGCGGCGATGTTCGGGGTGCAGGCGCTCATCAACCTCGGGGTCGCGGTGCGGCTGCTGCCTGCCAAGGGCATGACCCTGCCGTTCGTGAGCTACGGCGGCTCGTCGCTGGTGGCGACGGGGATCGCGGTGGGCATGCTGCTGGCCTTCACCCGGACCCGGCCGCAAGGCAAGATCGACGACATCTTCGGCCAGGGACGCGCACGATGAGCGGCCACCCCCTTCTGGTGATCGCCGCCGGTGGCACCGGCGGGCACATGTTCCCCGCGCAGGCGCTGGCCGAAGCGATGCTGGCGCGCGGTTGGCGCGTGCGGCTGTCGACCGACGCGCGCGGCGCGCGCTATGCCGGTGGCTTTCCGGACGCGGTCGAGATCGTCGAGGCGGCATCTGCCACTTTCTCGCGGGGCGGGGCGCTGGCAAAACTTGCCGTGCCGTTCCGGATCGCGGGCGGCGTGCTGGCGACGGCCGGGCGCTTCCTTGCCGACCGCCCGGCGGTGGTCGTGGGCTTCGGCGGCTACCCGTCGATCCCGGCGCTGACCGCGGCCTGGGCGCTCAGGTTGCCGCGGATGATCCACGAACAGAATGGCGTGCTGGGCCGGGTCAACCGGCGGTTCGGCGCCCGGGTCGACCGGCTTGCCTGCGGCACCTGGCCGACCCTGCCGATGCCGGCGGGCGCGGTGCCTGTCCACACCGGCAACCCGGTGCGGGGCGCCGTCGCGGCGAAGGCCGGGGCGCCCTATTTGGCGCCCGGCGCAGGCGGCGCGCGGCTTCTGGTGATCGGTGGCAGCCAAGGCGCACATGCGCTGTCGGTGCTGGTGCCCGACGCCATTGCCGCGTTGCCCGCGGCGCTCCGGGCACAGGTTACGGTCAGCCAGCAGGCGCGGGTCGAGGATCTCGACGCAGTGAAGACCGCCTACGCAGAACACGGGATTGCGGCCGAGGTCGAGACCTTTTTCAGCGATGTGCCGGAGCGGATGAGTGCGGCGGCGCTGGTCATCAGCCGGGCCGGGGCCTCTTCGGTGGCCGACATCAGCGTGATCGGGCGGCCGTCGATCCTGATCCCCTATCCGCATGCGACCGAGGATCACCAAACCGCCAACGCGCGCATGCTGAGCGACGCGGGCGCGGCCAAACTGTTTCCGGAAGCCGAGCTTGACGTTGCGACCCTCTCGGACGAGATAGCGGCGATCCTGGGCGACCGCGCGCGGGCCGAGGCAATGGCCGCGGCGGCATTGGCGGCGGGCAAACCCGACGCGACGCAAGCGCTCGTCGCCCTCGTCGAAGAGCTTGCGGACAAGACACGGAAAGGGCCGGACGCATGAATGCAGCCGCCACCAAACTCCCCACCGAGATGGGGCCGATCCACTTCGTCGGCATCGGCGGCATCGGCATGTCGGGGATCGCCGAAGTGTTGCTGAACCACGGCTACATCGTCCAGGGCTCGGATCTGAAATCGAGCCCGATCACCCAGCGGTTGGCAGCGCTCGGCGCGACCATATTCGAGGGCCAGCGGGCAGAGAACCTCGACGGCGCGGCCGTGGTGGTGATTTCCTCCGCGATCAAGCCCGGCAACCCGGAGCTCGACACGGCGCGCGCGCGCGGCTTGCCGGTGGTGCGGCGTGCCGAGATGCTGGCGGAGCTGATGCGGTTGAAGTCGAACATCGCCATTGCTGGCACCCACGGCAAGACGACGACGACCACGCTGGTGGCCGAACTGCTGGTGAAAGGCGGGATCGACCCCACGGTGATCAACGGCGGGATCATCCATGCCTATGGCTCCAACGCGCGCATGGGGCAGGGCGAGTGGATGGTGGTGGAGGCCGACGAAAGCGACGGCACCTTCAACCGGCTGCCCGCGACCATCGCGGTGGTCACCAATATCGACCCCGAGCACATGGACCATTGGGGCACGATCGAGAATCTTCGCGAAGGCTTCCACGATTTCGTCTCCAACATCCCGTTCTACGGGCTCGCGGTGTGCTGCACCGATCATCCGGAGGTGCAGGCGCTGGTGGGTCGGATCACCGACCGGCGGGTGGTGACTTTCGGCTTCAACGCGCAAGCCGACGTGCGCGGGGTCAACCTGCACTACAAGGCCGGGGTCGCGCAGTTCGACATCGAACTGCACGCCGAGGGCACCCGCATCGAAGGCTGCACGCTGCCGATGCCGGGCGATCACAACGTGTCGAACGCGCTGGCCGCCGTGGCCGTTGCGCGCCATCTCGGCATGAAACGCGAAGAGATCCGCGCGGCCCTTGCGAGTTTCGAAGGGGTCAACCGCCGCTTCACCAAGGTCGGCGAGTGGGACGGCGTGCCGATCATCGACGATTACGGCCACCACCCGGTAGAGATCGCCGCGGTGCTGAAGGCCGCGCGCCAGGCGGTCGGCGAAGACACCGGCGGCCGGGTGATCGCGGTGCACCAACCGCATCGCTACACGCGGCTGCACACGTTGTTCGAAGATTTCTGTAGCTGTTTCAACGATGCCGACGTGGTCGGGATTGCCGAGGTGTTCGCCGCCGGCGAGGCGCCGATCGAGGGCGCCAGCCGCGACGACCTGGTGGCGGGCTTGACGGCGCATGGTCACCGGCACGCGCTGGCGGTGGCCTCTCAGGACGCGCTGGTCGATCTGGTGCGGGGGCAAGCGAAACCCGGCGACATCGTCGTCTGCCTCGGAGCCGGCACGATCTCGGGCTGGGCGCGTGGGCTCGAAGCCCGGTTGAAAGGGTAGAGCGATGGAGAATTCTGTACTCTTCTTCGGCGCTTACGGATTGATCTTCTTTCTGGGTTTTGCCTTGGTCCTGCGCCCCTTCGTCATCCTCACGTCGCTGATCTTCAAGCCCGGTTTCCTGGCGTTGTCGGTTCTGCTCGCGCTCGGCGCGCGCGCGGCCCTGGTGTCCGCGCCGACGGAGACCGCCCCGATCATGACCGCCAGCATCATGGCATTCATCGGTGGCACGGCGGTCGGATTCCCGTTGCGATTGCTGACCCGCGGAGGCTTTTGACCCATGACCCCATCCTTCATCGCCGCCTGTCTCTGGGTACTCACGGGTGCCGTCACCGCCGCCTTCCCGATCCGCTACCAGATGGTGCCGGGCTCGATCCTGCTTCTCACCGCGGTGCCGCTGATGATCTGGATCGGCGCCGAGAACGGCTGGCACTGGACCTTGATCGCGCTGATGGCGTTTCTGTCGATGTTTCGCCGGCCGCTCGTTTATCTCATCGCCCGCCTGCGCGGCGAGCAGCCGGAATTGCCCAGATGACCCCGTCGCTCATCGCAGCGGCGCTCTGGGCCGTGATTGCCAACGTGATCGCCATGGTGCCGTCGAAAAAGGGGCATTGGCCGGCGGCCTGGGGGCTGATTGCAGTGGGCATCCCGACCGTCGGCTGGGTGACCTTGCAGAACGGTCCGTTCATCGGTCTCGCCGTGCTCGCCGCCGGCATCTCGATCCTGCGCTGGCCGGTGCGATACCTGCTGCGCTGGATCCGCCAGACGCTGGTGCCGAAGGCCTGATCCTCCTCTTAATTCTTGGCTGAAATACTCCCGGGAGTCACGCCGAAGGCGTGGCTTCGGTACGGCGGGCGGAGCCCCCGGCCGGTCGCCCGCGATAGCGGGCGAAACCCTTGCCCAATCGAAGCGCGCAGGCTACCCCACCCGCATGACCCAGCTTCCCACGCCGCGCGGCCCCCTCACGCCCGACCGCCCGCTTGCCGATCTCACCTGGCTGCGGGTCGGTGGCCCGGCCGACTGGCTGTTCCTGCCCGAAGACGCGGACGATCTCGCTGCCTTCCTGCGCGCGTTGCCGGCGGAGGTTGCGGTCTTTCCGCTCGGCGTCGGCTCCAACCTGATCGTGCGCGACGGCGGCATACGCGGCGTCGTCATCCGGCTGGGCCGGGGATTCAACCGGATCGAGATAGAGGGCGCACGGGTGCGGGCGGGGGCGGCGGCGCTTGACGCCCATGTTGCCCGCAAAGCGGCGGAGGCGGGGCTGGACCTGACCTTTCTGCGCACCATCCCGGGCGCCATCGGCGGCGCGGTGCGGATGAACGCCGGCTGCTACGGCGCCTATGTGGCCGATCACCTGATCGAGGCGCGTGCGGTCAATCGCCGCGGCGAACGTGTCACGCTCACGCCGCAAGACCTCGATTTCGGCTATCGCCACAGCGCGCTGGCCGAGGACTGGATCATCACCGAAGCTCTTTTCGAGGCCCCATCAGGCGACCCCACCGCGCTCGCGGATCGCATGGCGGCGCAGCTCGCCAAGCGTGACGAGACCCAGCCGGTAAAGGACCGCACAGCGGGCTCCACCTTCCGCAACCCCGCCGGTTACAGCTCCACCGGGGCGGCGGATGACAGCCACGCGCTCAAGGCGTGGAGCCTGATCGACGCGGCGGGGCTGCGGGGCGTCGAACTGGGCGGCGCGCAGATGAACCCGAAACATCCGAACTTTCTCACCAACACCGGGTCCGCGACCGCAGCGGAATTGGAGGCGCTGGGTGAGAATGTTCGAAAAAGGGTATTCCAAAACAGCGGCGTCACGTTACAATGGGAAATCAAACGCGTGGGTGAACCCATCGGATCACCCGCGGACAAATGACGCATCCGGGGCTTACCTGGAGCGGATAAGAACGAGCAGAAAGCCGGCCACAAGTCGAAATAGTCCAAGACCACAAGGTCAATGACGGGTCGGGAAAGAGGCAGACAGTGGGTACGTCGAGCAGGCGCTCCCTCCATGTCGCGGTATTGATGGGTGGCCCTTCCGCCGAGCGCGAGGTGTCGCTGTCGTCGGGGCGTGAATGCGCGAAAGCGTTGAGGGACGAAGGATATACCGTCACCGAGGTCGATGCCGGCCCCGATCTCTGCGCGCGGCTCGCGGAGTTGGCGCCGGATGTGGCCTTCAATGCCCTGCACGGCCGCTGGGGCGAGGACGGCTGTGTCCAGGGCATCCTCGAATGGATGCATATCCGCTACACTCATTCCGGCGTGCTGGCTTCGGCTCTGGCGATGGACAAGGAAAAATCCAAGCAGGCCTACGCGGCCGCGGATCTCCCCTTCGCCGCCTCCGGTCTCTGGCCGTCGCGCGAGATCCAGCGCCGTCACGTGATGGACCCGCCTTACGTGGTGAAACCCTACAACGAGGGTTCGTCGGTCGGTGTCTATATCGTCGGGGAAAACCCGAACGGCCCGCCGGCGCTGGCCGAAGACGTGCCGGAGATGATGATGGTCGAGGCCTATGTGCCGGGCCGCGAACTCACCACCACGGTGATCGGCGGCAAGGCGCTGGGGGTGACCGAGATCGTCACCGACGGCTGGTACGATTACCACGCGAAATACGCCGCAGGCGGCTCACGACACATCGTGCCTGCCCAAGTCCCGGCGGAGATCGAACTTTATTGTCTGGACTACGCCTTGCGCGCCCATGAGGTGCTGGGTTGCAAGGGCGTGAGCCGGACCGATTTCCGCTGGGACGAAGGGCGGGGGCTCGAGGGGCTGATCCTGCTCGAGACCAACACCCAGCCGGGGATGACCCCGACCTCGCTGGCGCCGGAACAGGCGCTGGTCCAGGGCATGACCTTCGGCCAGCTCTGCGCCTGGATGGTGGAGGACGCCTCGTGCAACCGCTGAGAGTGTCCCCTTCCGAGATCGCCGTGCATCGCGGCCCCGCAACACCTCTGCGCGACCCGGCGCCGTCGCGGCTGCGCTACAAGTTGGGCCGGCTCTGGCTCACACCGGGCTTTCGCAAGCTGATGCAATTCGGCCTGCCGGCCTTTGTCGCGCTCGCGCTCACCGGCTGGTACGTGGCGAACCCCGACAACCGCGCCGCCATCACCGCGCAGGTGGACGAGACCCGCCGCTCGATCGAGACCCGGCCGGAGTTCATGGTCAAGTTGATGGCGGTCGAGGGGGCCTCGCCGGTGCTGGCGGATACGGTCCGCAAGCTCCTGCCGGTGGATTTCCCAATCTCGTCTTTCGATCTCGACCTCGAAGCGATGCAGGACCGGATCGCCGCGCTCGACGTGGTCGAGACGGTCAACATCGTGATCCGCCCGGGCGGGGTCATGGAAGTGAACGTGACCGAGCGCGCGCCGGTGCTGGTCTGGCGGCGCGTCGGTGCGCTCGAACTGATCGACGCCACCGGCCACCGGGTCGCCACGCTGGTCGACCGAGCCGCCCGGCCCGATCTGCCGCTGATCGCCGGCTGGCGCGCCAACAATGCCGTCGACGAGGCGCTGGCGATCCTGGCCGCCGCCGCGCACCTGGGCCCGCGGCTGCGCGGGCTCGTGCGGGTGGGCGAACGGCGCTGGGACATGGTGCTTGCAGATGGCCCGACGATCATGCTGCCCGAGACCGCGCCGGTGCTCGCGCTGAGCCAGGTGCTCGCACTCGACGCGGCGCAAGACCTTCTCGCCCGTGATCTGACCCATGTCGACATGCGCGACCCGCGCCGGCCGACCTTGCGGCTTTCACGGTCGGCGATGGCCCGACTGACCCCAACCTCCTTTGAGAGCCCTTCACATGAGTAGCGTCCGATGACCGAGCTATACCAACAGCAAAGAGCCATGCGCGCCATGCGCAGCGCCGCGATCCAGCGGGGCGTGATCGCCATTCTCGACATCGGCACGTCGAAGATCGGCTGCCTGGTGCTGCGCTTCGACGGGCCGGAGCAATTCCCCGCCTCCGACGGCGTGGGCTCGCTGGCCGGGCAATCGGCGTTCCGGGTGATCGGGGCGGCGACCACGCGCTCGCGGGGCCTGCGTTTCGGCGAGATCGACGCGATGGCCGAGACCGAACGCGCGATCCGCACCGCGGTACAGCAGGCGCAGAAGATGGCCCAGACCCGGGTCGACCACGTCATCGCCACCTTCTCGGGCGCGCATCCGCGCAGCTACGGGCTCGCGGGCTCGGTCGAGCTGCTCGGCGCAACCGTTTCGGAAGACGATATTGCGTGCGCGCTCGCCGCTTGCGAGCTGCCCGACATCGGGCAGGGCCGCGAGGTGCTGCACGCCCAGCCGGTCAATTTCGCGCTCGACCATCGCACCGGGCTCGCTGACCCGCGCGGCCAGGCGGGCAACCGGCTGTCGGTGGACATGCATGTGCTCACCGTCGATGCCGACGTGGTGCGCAACGCGCTCTACTGCATCCGGCGGTGCGATCTCGAAGTCGCGGGGCTTTCCAGTTCCGCCTATGCCTCCGGCATTTCCTCATTGGTCGAAGACGAACAGGAACTGGGGGCGGCCTGCATCGACATGGGCGGCGGCTCCACGGGCCTGTCGATCTTCATCAAGAAACACATGATCTACGCCGACAGCGTGCGGCTCGGCGGCGATCACGTCACCTCTGACATTTCCAAGGGGCTGCATGTGCCCTGGGCGACTGCGGAACGGCTCAAAAACTTCTACGGCGGGGTCGTGGCCACCGGCATCGACGACCGCGAGCAGATCGAGATCGGCGGCCAGAGCGGCGATTGGGAGAAGGACCGGCGTACCGTCAGCCGGTCGGAGCTGATCGGCATCATGCGGCCCCGGGTCGAGGAGATCCTCGAAGAGGCGCGCCTGCGGCTCGACGCGGCCGGGTTCGAACACCTGCCATCGCAGCAGATCGTGCTTACCGGCGGCGCCAGCCAGATCCCGGGTCTCGACGGGCTCGCTCCGAAAATCCTTGGTCAACAGGTCCGTATCGGCCGGCCGTTGCGCGTGCAGGGCCTGCCGCAGGCGGCCACCGGCCCGGGCTTCGCGTCCGCCGTGGGCCTGTGCCTGTTTGCCGCCCATCCGCAGGACGAATGGTGGGATTTCGAAGTGCCCGCCGACGGCTACACCGGCCGGTCGCTGCGCTGGGCGATGAAGTGGTTCAAAGACAACTGGTAAGGCGCCACGGCGTCCGCCACCCGAGCAGAAAACACGGTTTCAACAGAAGGGAACAACCCATGACCGATATCTCCCCCGCCGCCTACGATGCCTTGGCGCATGCCGTCTGGGGCGGTCTTGCCGACGCTGGCATCGCCTATGAGCACCGGTTCGAGCTTGCCGAGGTGATCCTCGACGAGATGGTCGGCGTGTTCGCCGAGGAAGGCATCGAGCTCGACGGCGCCAAGCGCGCGATCCAGTTCGCCTTCGACGCGTCGCGCAGGGCTCCGGTTTCGGCCCCGGTGTCGGCCCCGGTCTCGGCCGCCTGACGCCAGGACCGCGCCCGACAGCGCGGACGCTGGACGCCGCGGCGTCCGCACCCTCCCTGCGGATCGCCCCGGCCCCGGACCGGCGCGGTAACCAGCCCCCGCATCGCGTCGGAGCGCGGGCGGGTGGCGGCGAAATGCCGAGCACGCCGGCCGCTCCGGCACAACGGATGCCGCAATACCGCCGCAATACCCCGGTGGACCCAGCCGCAACGACAAGTTGGGGTTGGGCGTTACTGCACCCCAACATGTCCGGTTCCGCAGTGCCTCGAGGGCTTGCCGAATCTTGTTGCTGCTGCCAAATAGCGTGTATCAGATGGCGGGATTCCCCCACATTTGGGGGTCGCTCCAAGTTTTTTGAGTGACGCGCACCCCAAACGCCGCTAGATTCGGGCGCGAGGTAAAACTCGCCCTGAAGAGGCGGGACGGGAAAAGTGTAAACTCGCGCAGGCGAATAAGACCAAGGACAGGCGGACCGACCATGACACTCAATCTTACGATGCCCGGCCAGCAGGACGATTTGAAGCCACGGATCACCGTCTTCGGCGTCGGCGGTGCCGGTGGCAACGCGGTCAACAACATGATCGAGAAGTCCCTCGATGGCGTCGATTTCGTTGTTGCGAACACCGATGCACAGGCGCTTCAGCAATCGCAGGCGCCGAGCCGGATCCAGATGGGCGTGAAGGTCACCGAAGGGCTTGGCGCGGGGGCGCGCGCCAGCGTCGGCGCGGCCGCAGCCGAGGAGAGCATCGACCAGATCGTCGATCAGCTCGCCGGCGCGCACATGTGCTTCATCACCGCCGGCATGGGCGGCGGCACCGGCACCGGCGCTGCCCCGATCATCGCGCAGGCCGCGCGCGAGCTTGGCGTGCTCACCGTCGGCGTCGTGACCAAGCCGTTCCAGTTCGAGGGCAACAAGCGGATGCGCCAGGCCGAGGAGGGTGTCGAAGCCCTTCAGCGGATGGTCGACACGCTGATCATCATTCCGAACCAGAACCTGTTCCGCCTCGCCAACGAAAAGACCACCTTCACCGAGGCCTTCTCGATGGCCGACGACGTGCTCTACCAGGGCGTCAAGGGCGTGACCGACCTGATGGTGCGCCCGGGCCTGATCAACCTCGACTTCGCCGACGTGCGCGCGGTGATGGACGAGATGGGCAAGGCGATGATGGGCACCGGCGAAGCCGAGGGCGAAGATCGCGCGGTCCAGGCGGCCGAGAAGGCGATCGCCAACCCGCTGCTCGACGAGATCTCGCTGAAGGGCGCCAAGGGCGTTCTCATCAACATCACCGGCGGCCACGACCTGACCCTGTTCGAGCTTGACGAGGCGGCGAACCGGATCCGCGAAGAGGTCGACCCGGATGCCAATATCATCGTCGGCTCCACCCTCGACACCGGCCTTGAAGGCATGATGCGGGTGTCGGTCGTGGCGACCGGCATCGACGCGTCGATCTCGGCCGAGGCCACGCCGGCGCCGCGCCGACGCATGTCCGAGCCGCTGCACGCGCCCGAGGATGTCGAGCAGAAGCTCGAAGCCGAAGCGCCCGCGGCGATCGCCGCAGCCGCCGCGATCGAGACCGGCCACCCGACCGAGGAAGCGCGGATGACGGAGCCGGGCTTCTGGGACGGCGACATCGAGGCCGAAGCGCCCGGTTACGAGCCGCCGCAAGCCATGTTCTATCCGGATCAGGCGGGCGGTGACGTGCCGCCGCCGGCCTACCAGCCGCAGACCCGCCCGGTGCAAGCCGAAGCTCCGGCACCGCAGTCCCAGCCGCAGCAGCCGCAGGCCGTGGCCCAGTTCGTCGCGCCCAAGGCGCCGGACCCCGGGGCCCCCTCGGCTGAAGCGCTGGAGCGGCTGAAAATGGCGGCGGCCCGGTCGAACCCGGGCCGGGCCGAGCAGCCGATGGCGCAGCCGCAGACCGCCGCCGACACGCGCCCGCGGTTCGGCATCAACTCGCTCATCAACCGGATGACCGGGGGTCATCACGACCAGCCGATGGCCGCGCCGCGGCAGCAACCGTCGGTGCACGGGGGGGCGGGGCACGAAGAGCCCGAGCCCGACCCGGAGCATGAACGTGTCGAAATCCCCGCTTTCCTGAGGCGTCAGGCCAATTGATCTGACCCGACTGAGGTATCGAGAGGGCCGGTCATGACCGGCCCTTTTGCTTTGATGTCAGCGGATTGGGCCTGTGCGCGGTGGCGGACGACTGGCGCTGAACGGGTGACGGAAATTCGCCCGCGAAACCATTTTGCCCCGCGAACAGATGTGCTAGGGATGGGCAGGCTGTACCCGGGTCCCACTGGTCCCGGGGTGAATCACTTTTGCACGGGGTGGGCGCGGACCATGCACGACATGCGGCGCGACAGGGAAACCGGGAGCTTGGAAACCGGGACCATGGAAGCCGGCACCTTCGGGACCGGGAAAGCGGGATCGGGGATGCTGCGCCGGACGACCGGCACCATTGCCATGCTTGCGCTGGCGGTGGGGCTTTCTGCCTGCGCGCAAGGCGCGGGCGGCGGTGGCGGCGGTGGCTGGTTCTCGAACATGTTCTCGCAGGACCAGGTCGAGAAGAAGCCGATCGAGGACTACTCTGCGCAGGAGATTTTCCAGCGCGGGGAGTACGACCTCGAAAACGGCAATTACGAAGACGCCGCGAAATGGTTCGGCGAAGTGGAACGGCTCTACCCCTATTCGGAACTCGCCAAGCGGGCGCTGATCATGCAGGCCTTTGTCCACCACAAGGACCACGCATTCGACGACAGCCGCGCCGCGGCTTCGCGGTTCCTCGATTTCTACCCGGGCGACGAGGACGCGGCCTACGCGCAATACCTGTTGGCGCTCAGCTATTACGACCAGATCGACGCCATCGGCCGCGACCAGGGGCTGACCTTCCAGGCCCTGCAGGCGCTGCGCGAGGTGATCGAGCGGTATCCGGACACGGAATATGCGCGCTCGGCGATCCTGAAGTTCGACCTGGCTTTCGACCATCTCGCCGGCAAGGAGATGGAGATCGGCCGCTATTACCTCAAGCGCAAGCATTACACCGCCGGGATCAACCGGTTCCGGGTGGTTGTGGAGCAGTTCCAGACCACGTCGCACACGCCGGAGGCGCTGCACCGGCTGGTGGAAAGCTATCTCTCGCTCGGGCTGACCGACGAGGCGCAGACCGCTGGCGCGATCCTCGGGCACAATTTCAAGGCGACCGAGTGGTACGAGGACAGCTATGCGCTGCTCACGGCCCAGGGGCTGAAGCCGGAAGCCAAGGGCAACAGCTGGCTCGCCGCGCTCTACCGCCAGCTCGTCAAGGGTGAGTGGCTCTGACGCCCAAACCCGCCCATGCTGCGTAGCCTCGATATCCGGGACATGATCATCATCGACCGGCTGGACCTCGAATTCCGGCCGGGTCTCAACGTGCTGACCGGCGAGACCGGGGCGGGCAAGTCGATCCTGCTCGACGCGCTCGGGTTCGTGCTCGGGTGGCGCGGCCGGGCCGATCTGGTGCGCAGCGGTGCAGAGCAGGGCGAGGTGGTCGCCGTCTTCGACCTGGAAGACGCGCACCCGGCGCATGCGGTGCTTGAGGCGGCGGGGCTTCCGGGCGGTGCCGAGTTGATCCTGCGCCGGGTGAACCGGGCGGATGGGCGCAAGACCGCCTGGGTGAATGATCGCCGCGCCTCTGGCGAGGTGCTGCGCGCGTTGTCCGACACGCTGGTGGAGCTGCACGGGCAGCAGGACGACCGTGGGCTTCTGAACCCCCGCGTCCACCGGGCGCTGCTCGATGCGTTCGGCGGGCTGGACCCCGAGACGACCGCGGTGCGCGCGGCGTGGCGCGCGCTTCGCGAGACCGAGAAGGCGCTCGCGCAAGCCGAGGCGCGGCTGGAGGCGGCCCGGGCCGAGGAGGATTTCCTGCGCCATGCTGGCGACGAGCTGGTGAAGCTCGGTCCCGAACCCGGGGAGGACGCCGATCTGGATGCCCGCCGGCGGCTGATGCAGGCGGGCCAGCGGATCGGCGAGGATGTCGCCAAGGCGGCACAGGCGATGGGGCACGGTGAGGGCGCCGAGGGCCGGCTGGGCGACGCGCTGCGCTGGCTCGAAGGCGTGGCCGACAAGGCCGACGGGGCGCTGGAAGCGCCGATCGAAGCGTTGGGCCGGGCGCTGTCGGACCTCGGCGATGCGATGGCTGGGGTCGAGGCGGCGCAGGAAGCGCTGGCTTTCGATCCGGGCGAGCTGGAGCGGGTCGAGGAACGGCTGTTCGCGATCCGCGCAGCGGCCCGCAAGCACGCCGTTGCGCCCGATGACCTCGGCGCCTTCGCCGAAGACATCGCGGCGCGGCTCGCCGCCCTCGACAAGGGGGCGGATGATATCGCTGCGCTGGCTGCGGAGCGCGCGGCGGCGGAGAAAACCTACGACGCGGCGGCGGCGGCGCTCTCGGAGGCGCGCCGCGCCGCGGCGGCGGCACTCGACACCGCGATGAATGCCGAGCTCGCCCCGCTCAAGATGGACCGCGCCGTCTTCATGACCCTGCTCGCCGAGGCCGCGCCCGGCCCCGAAGGGCGCGACGCGGCGACCTTCACCGTGGCCACCAACCCGGGCGCGCCGGCGGGGCCGCTCAACAAGATCGCTTCGGGCGGCGAATTGTCGCGCTTCCTGCTGGCGCTGAAGGTCTGCCTGACCCGTGATGCGTCGGGGCTCACGATGATCTTCGACGAGATCGACCGGGGTGTCGGCGGGGCGACGGCGGATGCGGTCGGGCGGCGGCTGAAGGGGCTGGCCGAAGAGGGCGGGCAGGTGCTGATCGTGACCCACAGCCCGCAGGTGGCAGCCCTCGGAGCGCATCACTGGCAGGTGGCGAAGGCGGTCGAGGGCGGCGAGACCTTCACCCGGGTCACACCGCTGAACCGCGAAGCGCGGATCGACGAGGTGGCGCGGATGCTGTCAGGCGAGAACGTGACCGACGAAGCGCGGGCCGCGGCAAGAACGCTGCTGGTGGGCTAGGCGCGGGGGAAGGCGTTTCGAAACGCCTTTTCATGCGCTTTCGAAAGCGCATGGCGCCCGTGGCCAGACCTGCCCAGAAACACAAAGGAATGCGCGGGTTTCTGGCGCGTCTCCCGCGCCAAGGTCCGCACGATCTCCTAGTGGGAGTCCGGCCCACGCCCGGTGAGCCACCGCCAGAACCGCACCACGTCGAGCCCGGCGATGACCAGCCCGAGCGGGATCATCCAGAACCCGAGCACCGGCAGAAACCCGACGATACCGCCGAGGATCAACAGCAGGCCCAGCACCAGCCGGAGTCCCGGCGGCACATGGCGGCGGACCCAGGACCGGGTCCGGTCGAGCCAATCGCTTCGGGCGGGCGACATCGGCTCTAGTCCCCGGGCACCAGTTTGCCGGGGTTCAGGATGCTGTCGGGGTCGAGGGCGCGCTTGATCTCGCCCATCACCGCCCAGCCTTCCCCGTGCTCGGCCTGCATGTAGCCGAGCTTGCCCATGCCGATCCCATGTTCGCCGGTGACCGTGCCGCCGAGGCGGAGCGCGCGGTCGGCCATCCGGCCCGCGAGCCGTTTTGCTTCCACCAGGTCGTTCGGCGTCTGCGGGTCGACCAGCAGGATCGCGTGGAAATTGCCGTCGCCGACATGGCCGAGGATCGGTCCCGGGATCGGGCTCGCGGCGATGTCCGCGCGGGTTTCTTCCACCGCCTCGGCGAGGCGCGAGATCGGCACGCAGACGTCGGTCACCACCGCCGTCGCCCCTTGCCTGAGCGCGAGGCAGGCCCAGTAGGCGTGGTGGCGTGCGGTCCACAGCGCGCTGCGGTCTTCGGTTTTTGTGGCCAGGCGCACGTCGGAGGCGCCGAAATCGGCGACCACCTCGGCGAAGCGGTTCGCGTCCTCCGCGGCGCCGGTCTCGGTGCCGTGGAATTCCACGAACAGATGCGGGCGTTCTGGCAGCTCGGTGCCTGAATAGGCGTTGACCGCGCGCACAGCCTCGGCATCGACGAACTCGATCCGGGCCATCGGGATGCCCATCTGGATCACCGCTACAACCGCGTCCACTGCCGCGTCGATGGCGTCGAATGCGCAGACGCCCGCGGTGATCGCTTCGGGCTGGCCCTGGAGTTTGACCGTGAGCTCGGTGATGATCCCGAGTGTGCCTTCGGATCCGAGGAACAGCGCGGTGAGATCGTAGCCGGCGGCGGATTTGCGGGCGCGGCTTCCGGTGCGGATCACCCGGCCGTCTGCCAGCACCACCTCGAGCGCGAGGATGTTTTCGCGGATCGTCCCGTAGCGGACGGAGGTCGTGCCCGAAGCGCGGGTCGCGGCCATGCCGCCGAGCGAGGCGTTGGCGCCGGGGTCGACCGGGAAGAACAGCCCCGTGGCGCGCAGCTCGCGGTTCAGCGCCTCGCGGGTGATCCCGGGCTGGACGACCGCCGCCATATCGCCCTGGTGGATCGAGAGCACCTGGTCCATCCGTGCGAAATCCAGCGTGACACCGCCCCGGATTGCGCTGGTATGGCCTTCGAGTGCGGTCCCGGCGCCAAAGGCGATCACCGGGCAGCCATGGGCGTGGCAGAGTTGGAGAATTTGCGAGACGTCCTCGACGGTCTCCGGCCAGGCGACCGCATCGGGCGGGGCCGGCGCGAAATGGGTCTCGGAGGCGCCGTGGGCGTCCAGATCGGGCTTGGACCGGCTGAGCCGATCGCCTAGAAAAGAGACAAGTTCGGCAATCGCAGTGTCTATGGTCATTCGAAAACCTCCATCCGCGAGTCTCGGGTAACCCAGTCCGGCAGGCGTGTCGACAACAAGCACGACACCGGGGCGCGATGCGCAAGTTTCTGATAAAAACCCTGTCCGCTCTACTGACGGCGCAGCGCCGCGACCTTGCCGCCACTTGGGCGCGCATGGTCGAGCACGGTCCGGGAAAGGTCCAGTTCTGGTTCATCGCGCTGGTGATCGGGATCGGGGCGGGCTTTGCCGCGCTCGGGTTCCGCCTCGGCATCGAGCGATTGCAGGCGATGCTCTACCGGACCTCGGACATCGCGCATCTGCACACCCATGCCGGCACGCTGCCGTGGTACTGGGTGCTGATGCTGCCGGTGCTTGGCGGGCTTGCTGTCGGGATCATCCTCAACTGGTTCACGCCCGATGGGCGGGTGCGATCGGTGGCGGACGTGATCAAGGGTGCGGCGCTGCGCGAGGGCCGGGTCGAGCGCCGCGCCGGGCTTGGCTCGGCGCTCGCGTCGTTCATCACCCTTTCGACCGGCGGCTCGTCCGGGCGGGAAGGGCCGGTCGTGCACCTCGCTGCGGTGATCTCTTCCTGGGTTTCGCGCCGGATCAATGCCGACGGCATCACCGGGCGCGACCTCCTGGGCTGCGCCGTGGCCGGTGCTGTCTCGGCGAGTTTCAACGCGCCGATCGCGGGGGCGATCTTTGCGCTCGAGGTGGTGCTGCGCCATTTCGCCGTCCATGCCTTCGCCCCCATCGCCATCGCCAGTGTCGCGGGCACCGTCATCAACCGGATCGAGTTTGGCGGGGTAACGGAGTTTTCCCTGCCGGTGCAGGGCGGCGTGGCCTTCTATGTCGAGCTGCCGGCCTTTCTCGTGCTCGGGCTGATCTCAGGCGTGGTGGCGGTGGTGCTGATGCGGGCGATCTTCCTCGCCGATGAGCTGGGCGACAGGGTGCAAACCGCCGCCCGCCTGCCACGGGTGCTGCGCCCGGCGCTGGCCGGGCTGGTGCTGGGGATCCTGGCGATCGGGTTTCCGCATATCATCGGCGTCGGCTATGAGACCACTTCGGCCGCGCTCACCGGCAATCTGTTGCTCCACGAAGCCATCGTCTTCGCCATGCTCAAGGTCGTCGCGGTGGCGATCACCATGGCCGGGCGGATGGGCGGCGGGGTGTTCTCGCCCTCGCTGATGCTGGGGGCGCTCACCGGTCTCGCCTTCGGGATCGTGGCGACCGCAATCCTGCCGGACGTGTCCGGCACGGCCACGCTCTATGCGCTCGCGGGGATGGGGGCGGTGGCGGCTGCGGTGCTGGGCGCGCCGATCTCGACCACGCTCATCGTCTTCGAGCTGACCGGCGACTGGCAGACCGGGCTGGCGGTGATGGCGGCGGTGTCGCTCTCCTCCGCCCTCGCGTCGCGGCTGGTGGAACGGAGCTTCTTCCTCACCCAGCTGGAGAACCGCGGGGTTCACCTGGCTGCCGGGCCGCAGGCATACTTGCTGTCGACCGTGCGGGTCGCGGCGGTGATGCGCAAGCTTGGCGCGAAGGGGGCGGCGAGCGAGGAAAGCCTCTGGGCGCTGGTCGAGGACGGGATCTATATCGACGGCAACGCCACGCTCGATGTCGCGATGGCGATCTTCGAACAGACCGGGACCAACGTGATTGCGGTGGTGACCATTGCCGGCGAAGACGCGCCGCCGGAGCTTTGGGGCGCGCTGCACCACGTCGATGCCCTGAAGGCCTTCAACCGGGCTCTGGCGGCGACGGCGGCGGAGGAGCACAGCTGAGCGCGTGAACGGGGCCTGACGGACCGGCGGCAATCAGCGGGCTGTGCGCCACAGGATCGGGCTTCGACGCATCGGGACCCAGTTGCCCGAGTTCCGGGTTGGTCCTGTTTCGTCTTGGAAAACATAGCCATACCTGGCCGAAAGGCACCTCGGACCCGCACCTGTTGACGGTTGAGCGCTTGGTTTCTGTGGCGTGCAGCAAACACTTTCGCGTCGCGAGGCCGGGCGCGGCGCGGCAGTCCCGAGGCGTGCGCGCGCCTCAGACTTCCTCGACGGTCGCCTTGTCAGCGAAGAAGGCGATGTGCCCGGCGATGGCCGAGACCGTATCCAGGGGCGTCTCGTAGCTCCAGCCTGCGTCCTGGATCGGCCCTGACTTGGCCTGGATCGAGAAGTACACCGCTTCGCCTTTCTTCGGGCAGGTCGAGCGGGTGGGCGAGGGATCGAGCATCGCCATGGCGAGATCCGCGCGCGGGAAATAGACCACCGGCGGCAGGCTGCCTTCGCTGAGTTCGAGGGCTTTGCGGGTTTCGCCGAGAACCGCCCCGCCGGCACGCACAACCCAGGTGCCCGGCAACTCGCGGATTTGGATATCGTCGCTCATCTGGATCCCTCCTTGTCAGCCGCGCCGGTCGGAAAACTCATACCCCGCCGGTCTTAGCAGGATTCGCACAGGCCGCGCGTATCAAATCGGCGCACAGGCTTTCTCGAGCCAGGCCCGCGCGGCGTCGCTGACCAGCGGGCCAACCTTGGCCCGCACCTCGGCGTGGTAGGCGTTCAGCCAGTCGCGTTCGCCCGTGCTCAGCATTTCGGTCACCACCAGCCGCCGGTCAATGGGCACGAAGG
>Ga0209121_10002118_pt1 | contig 20373 bp, 13 predicted proteins | sample Cruoilmetagenom3_FD_187292 | JGI IMG/M metagenome (GOLD analysis project Ga0209121, IMG submission 187292) | Oil polluted marine microbial communities from Coal Oil Point, Santa Barbara, California, USA - Sample 3 (SPAdes) (version 2) | ecosystem: Environmental > Aquatic > Marine > Oil seeps ...
ATTTCTACCATGATATCTGTTGCACTCGTGGATTTGGCATCTTTAAGGTCTGCTGAAATTTGTATTTCACGTCTGCCCTCCAAACGGTTAATAGCCACATCACCTCTTTCAATGCTATATCTTGCAATTTCTTTTAAGGGAACCCGAGTACCGTTAGGGGTTACAATTCTCATTTCGTCCAAATCAGCAATCGAAGAGCGATTCTCCCGATCATATCTTACCCAAACCCTTATTTCATCTTGTCCTCGCTGAAAACGTTGTGCTTGGGTCCCAAAAAAACCGGCCCTAACTTGGTCCATTATGGTTCTCAAATCCAATCCCAACATATATGCATTTTCCTTAAGCTCCAATCTTATTTCCTTGATACCTGCTGGATCATTGTCAGCAACATCTTTTAAATCTGAATTATTTAACATTATGGCTTTCAATTCTGTTTTAGCCGCCTTTAACTCTTGAATGTTATTTCCCAAAAGAGAAACTGAAACTGGATCCCCCCCAAAATTACCTCCTGAACCATAGATCAAACTCTCAATCCCAATAACGGGACCCACTAATTCGCGCAGCCGATTGGTAACCAAATCAGAACGAATAGCATCAGGTCGTTCTTCACCCGGCAACAAATTAATGGTCAAAGTTGCTGCGGATGAACCTGGCCCTACGCTTCTAATTACATTTTCAAAAAGCATCTTATCGGTCTCGTTTAAATATTTTTCTGTGAGTTCTTGATTAACAATTTCAGCCTTTTCCTCAATCATCGAAATGATAGAATCCGTCACCTTCTCATTTGTACCATTGGGCATCAACAATTCAACTTGTACCCTATCGCTCGCTACTCTCGGAAAAAATGAGGTTCTGATTATTCCACCACCGATAGAACCAAAGGTCAAGATTAATAACATGGCGAATATTCCAAAGGTCAACATCTTATATTTTAAGGCAAACTTCAGAGTTGGGCCGTACATATAGTCCCTCATCCACTTCATAAAACGATCACCAGCTTGGTTAATAACCCGAAGTTTGGCAAAAGCCGCTGCAATGCCTGTTTTCTCTTTTTTATCAACAGGTTGAAGTGCCTTGGAATGTGCTAAATGAGCAGGTAATATTATTAAAGCCTCGACCAAAGAAACCACAAGGGTCAAGATAACAATGACCGATACCTCTCCAAAAAAATCACCGATTCTACCATCTAAAAACAGGAAAATGGAAAAAGCCAAAATCGTTGTGATAATTGCTGATACGATGGGTGGAATCACCTCCATAGTACCATCAATGGCAGCTTGAATAGGAGACTTCCCTTTTTCATAATGCTGGTAAATATTCTCGGCAATTACGATACCATCATCCACCAAAATACCGATCACGATGATCATTCCAAATAAAGACAGCACATTAATGGTCACATCAAAAAAGCCCGCGAATGCGAACATTCCCAAAAAAGAAATGGGGAGCCCAAAAGCAACCCAAAAGGCCAATCTGGTATTTAAAAAGAGTGAAAGAAAAAGTAAAACCAATGCCATACCCATAATGGCATTATCAGTCAATAATTTTGTTCTTTGGGTTAAGGTCTTTGATAGATCACTAACTACACTCAACTGTATATTATTGTACTTTTCATTAAACTCAATAATATAATCTCTTACCTTTTGGGCAGAATCAAGCAAATCCTCTGTGTTTGTACTAGTAATTGTTGTACTCACAGACATGTTCCCATTAAAATATGAGGCATTAGGGGTTTCGGAGAATCTATCTCGAATAATTGCAACGTCTTTTAAACGAATGGTTTGTCCATTTGGGTCAGCCTTGATAATTACATTTGATAATTCATTCCCATAATATGATCTATTATTGGCACGGATCAAATACTCCTCGGCATTTGTCTTTATATTACCCCCAGTAACCAATATATTAGCATTACCAACTGCTTGGGAAACTTCATTAAACGAAAGATTGTATGCCAATAAACTGTTCTCGTTTACCGCAATTTCTATTTCCTCTTGGGGGTATCCTGAAATAGTAATCTGTGATATACCATCTATGGCCCTGATATCGTTCTCAATTTGTCTTCCAATTTGTTTTAGCGTAGCCAAAGGCACTTTCTCACCACTTATAGCAAAACCAATGGTTTGGCGTACGACCTCTAGTTTTGACACAATCAAGGGTTCCATCCCAGTAGGAAAAGTTGGCACGCGATCAACTGCATTCTTAACTTGAAGAAGCATAAAATCTATATCCCTTCCTTTCTCAATCTCAACGTTAATATTTCCACTGTTTTCCCTTGAAGTTGAAGTAACCCTATCAACACCCTCTAAACCTTTTAGGTTATCCTCGATTTTCAGCACTATCCCTTCTTCAACTTCTTGTGGTGAAGCTCCAGGGTATGTAATGTTTATAAAAACATTTTTGGAATCAGTAAGTGGAAAATAGGATGAGTTCAAGGAAAAAGCCCCCATTATACCAAAAATTGCAAAGGCAATAATGATAACATTTACCGTTACATGGTACTTAATGAAATACGCAATAACATTTTTCATTAGTCTATAGTTTTAGTTGGTTCATTTTCTTCTTGCCCTTGATACTTCTTCACTAACATTCCCGTGTAAGCACCCATTAAAGGCTTACTTAAAATTGTAGTACCATCGGGAATCTTTTTTAACACCACTTTTTTATCTGAAAAATAAACAGGGTTGACATCGATTAAATCCAAAATAGAATCCCGAACAATAAATATTTGATTATTCTCCATTAAAAGGTTCCTGTCTACTTCAATAGCATTGGTTTCTTCATTTGCATTTAGGTTTGCCTCTAGGTACATACCTTCTCTTAAGTTACTGTCCCTAACCTCTATAAATGCTTTGATTGTCTGTGTTGCCTGATTGATACTCCCATTGATTCTAATTACTTTACCATTGTAATTTTTGGTTTTATCAAGATTCGTAAGTTGAACTTGCTCCCCAATTTTAAGCAAATCGCTAAAATTCTTGCTAATGGATACTTCTAACTCGTAAACTTCTGTATTTATGAACTCCCCTAATTTTTGACCGGCCCTTATTAAAGTTCCTTCCGTAACTAATGCATCTGTCAAAACACCTTTAAATGGTGCGGATATTCTATATTTTAAAAGCCGTTGTTCCATATTCTTTACATTGTAATATGTAGTTAGAATACCTCGCCCAGAGATAAAGAATTTTTCTTTTTCAGAAGTCATTAAAGGAAGTACTGGTGTAGTTTTTGCCATATCGAAACCAGTGAGATAAGCCTGCCATTTTGGAAAGATATCGGGGTAGTCCAATCTTAAATCGGGCATAATCGATGTTAGCTGATTGTATAGATTACTTTTAGCAGATTGAACATTAGCGGCATACTCCGCTGCATCTATCCATATAATGCTTTCACCTTTGTTATATTTTTGGCCCGTGCGAAATAACTTATTGCCTCCCCTAAATACACCTTGGACCTCTGCATAGAGTTCCATACGGTTTTTGGCTCTTAAATTACCATTAGCAGGTACCACTATAGGGATAGTGCCATTTTGTACTTGCTCTACGAAAACGGTTTTGACCACCTTTTCAACCTTGGGTCTTGAACTGGTTTTACTATCAATAATCATTTTTGCGACAAAAACAGCCGCCACAATTATCAATACGCCCAAAATGCTTAATACAATCTTTCTCATAATGTTGGTTATAACGCGGCTTTTTCCTGCGTGAAATTAAATTGTACTTTTTTCAAAATTCCTATAATCTGTTTTTTTTCTTCCTTGGTAATATTTTGCTCCATCGCAGTAATGAACTTTCTTATGGCTGGTTTTGATTGTTTGAATACCGCTCTTCCCTCATTTGTCAAGAATACCTGATTGATCCGCTTATCTTCTTTGCTTTGTTTTCTTTTGATATAATTTTTCTTTTCCATTTTTGATAACAAACGTGCTAAGGAAGATTTATCACGAAATGTGAGAAACGCCAATTCATTTTGATTTAACCCATCTTCATCATGTAATTTCTTAAGTGTAATCATTTGCTCCTTACTCAAATCCAATCCTTGATCAAGTAGTATTTCATGTAAATAATAATCCGCAATTTTTGAAGTCTTGCCTAGCCAAGGACCTATTGAATTCTCAAAATCGATATGTTCTTCCCATAATTTCACGGAGCGAAACTATATAAAAACCAATTAGTTGCATATGCAACTATTGTTAAATCTTTAATAAAAAAGGGATGCAAACTGCATCCCTTTAATAGAACTCATCCTGAGTTATTTTTTTCTTCACTAATAATATTCGCAACCGTTCAGTTTCTACTCTAGGTCATCAAATTTAGTGCTGGCCATTCGAGTATCAATTTCATGCAATTGGTTATATTTTATATTCAACTTCAAATCGTCGGTATCAAAAGCAACAAGATCCGTACTTTGCATGTTTTGAAGGCTTTCGAAAGAAGTGAAATTATTACCTTGAAGCTGCACAAACTGCAACTCTGTCAATGACTGAATACCTTCTGGAATTGCACCATGAAAGTTATTAAATGACAATAACAACTCTGAAAGGTTTCTCATGTGACCAAAACTAAAGTTTATTTCACCTTCTAGCTTATTGCTAGAGAGACCCAGGTTTGTCAGATTAACTAAACTCGCCATGGTTTCAGGTAATTTTCCTTCAAAATAATTACTGGAAAGATTTAAGATTTTAAGCTTTTTGGCGGCACTAATGCTTTCTGGAATATTTCCTTCAAGCTTATTATCGAACAAGATAAGCTCTTCCAAGTTTAGCATTGACGTAAAATTTTCAGGGAGTTTACCCTGTAGACCGTTCATCTCTAACTTTAATACCTTTAGTTGAACTAGCTCCAACAATTCATCGGGCAAGTCTCCTCCTAGATCATTTAATGCAAAGTCAAGAACTTCCAGATTTTTCAGACTCTTCAAGCTGGCAGGAATCTTGCCTAACAAATTGTTTTGATACAGATTTAGGCCTATTACATGACCATCTATGATATCGACGCCATACCACTGGTGAACTGGTGATTTTAAATTCCATTTTATAGTCCAGTTATCACCATTCGTTGCTTCGTAAAGATCTATCAGCGCAGATTTTTCGTCTTCCGGTATTTGTGCTATTGCAACAGTTTGCAATAACATAAAAAAAAGAAACGATACATAAAGTAGTTTTTTATCCATAATTATTAAGTTTTAGGGTTACAATTAAACTTTTCGATTGTTTAATATTATGTTTTAGGCCACATGGCAATGCTTTTCATATATTTTCCAATGTTATTCATCTTATCCTTAGGTCTTTAACGTTTTTTTTTAGAATTTCTGATATATTCTTCAACATTTCTGCGAGCCTTAATAAAAAAAGGGATGCTTTCGCATCCCTTTTAACCAAGCTAACTAAAACTATGAATCACTAACTATTCATCATCATCATCAAACTTCGTGTCTGCCATCCTAGTTTTGCTAAAGTTTATGTCTTTGAAATCTATGTTTGCATCGTCCTTATCATAATCAAAGACTAATATTCCCTTTGTATCCATCATTCCTAAGTTGTCGAATGAGTTAAAATCATTGTTTTGAATTTGAAAAATCTCTAGACTGGCCAATTGCCCGAATTCTGCAGGGATTTCACCCCCAAATCGATTGTTTGCCAAGACCAATTCCTTTAAATTGCTGAGGTTACCAATTTCACGGGGTATATCACCGTATAATCCGTTTTCAAAAAGACCCAAGCTTTCCAATTGGGTCAGATTGCCCAAACTATTTGGAATCGAACCTCTTAAATTATTGCTTGATAAATTAAGTATTCTCAACTTTTTAAGATTTCCAATACTATCGGGAATACTTCCAGATAAGAAATTGTTAAAAACAGATAACTCTTCCAAATTGGCCATCATACCAATTGAATTTGGTATGGAGCCCTTTAATCGGTTCATTTCAAGTTTTAAAACCTTTAGTTCTTTCAACAGTCCCAAGCTATTGGGTAATTCCCCAGATATGGCATTGAATGCCAAATTCAATTTTCGCAGATGTACAAGTTTAATAATGCTTTCTGGTAGAGTACCTGTCAAATTGTTATGGAATAGATTAATTTCAACAACTTGATTATTCACCACCTTAACCCCATGCCATTTTTTGTAAGATGAATTGATATCCCAATTATTTTTCCAGGCTTCACCGTTGGTACTATTGTATAAATCTATTAATGCCTGTTTCTCATCAACAGAAATATCAGCAAAAATGACATTGCTTGACAGAACACTTATCAACAACAAACAAAATATCTTTTTCATAACACGCATAATTAAAATAGACTTAAGTCCAATTATTTTAGGAATTACCCTACAAATTACATGTATTAACGGTTTAAAAGCAACTTTTATCGTCAAAGTGCACTATAATGTTGCGAAAGCTCAATTTATTGTGGTGTAGGAAAATATTACAAAGAAATATAGGAGGTCATTAGTTGATTTCTTCCAAACTAAGGGTTATCTCTTCCCAATGCAACATAAGATCTTCCAGGCTTTTCTTCTTACCTTGGTATGAATCAAAAAAGTTGGGTTTTGCAATAGTAGTATCATAATCCATTAATAGCTTATGATCTATTTCTGAGATTTCTTTTTCAAGTGTTGAAATTTTACTCTCAACGGCACTCAACTTGTTCTTTAAGGATTTTAATTTTTTTTGATCTTTAAAAGAGTTCGACTGCTTTTCAGTCTTGACTTTTTTAACAGTATTCTTTTTTTCTTGTTCAATAGCCCTAAAATCAGCCGCCTTACGCTGGTCTAGATAATATTCTATATCGCCCAAATATTCTTTGATTTTCTTATCCTTGAATTCATAAACCTTGTTCGTAAGCCCTTGGAGAAAATCCCTATCATGGGATACAAGGATCAACGTACCTTCAAAATTCTGCAATGCCTGCTTTAATACATTCTTTGATTTAATATCAAGGTGATTGGTAGGTTCATCCATGACCAAAACATTAAATGGCTGCAATAACATTTTGGCCAAGGCGAGTCTATTGCGTTCGCCCCCTGAAAGTACTTTTACATACTTATCTACCTCTTCCCCACGAAAAAGAAATGACCCCAGAATATCACGGACCTTACTTCTGTTCTTCTCATTCGCCGCATCAATCATGGTGTCCAAAACCGTTTTTCTGCCATCTAGATACTCAGCTTGGTTTTGGGCAAAATACCCTATCTGCACATTATGGCCCAGTTTACATATACCTTCATGCTCTAATTCACCAACTATAATCTTGGCCAAGGTAGATTTGCCTTGTCCATTTTGACCAACAAAAGCCGTTTTACTATTCCGTTCTAAAAGCAATTCAATATTCTGGAGCACTAAATTATCTCCATATCTTTTAGATAAATCAGTTATTTCTGTAATAACTTTTCCTGGATTGATTGAAATTGGAAAACGCAAATTCATTACAGCATTGTCATCTTGGTCGACTTCAATACGCTCCATCTTATCCAACTTTTTGATAAGGGATTGGGCCATTGAGGCCTTGGTAGATTTTGCCCTGAATTTTTCTATTAATCGTTCAGCCTGCTGAATTTCTTTCTCCTGGTTTTTTTGGGCATTGAACTGTTGTTCTTTAATCTCGCCCCTTAGTTTCAAAAATTGGGAATAAGGTTTATTATAATCATAAATTCTACCCAAAGAAATTTCAATCGTTCTATTTGTTACATTATCCAAGAACATTTTATCATGTGAAACTATGACAACAGCCCCATCGTAATTATTCAGAAATTGTTCAAGCCAGATGATAGATTCTATATCCAAATGGTTAGTGGGCTCATCCAATAACAATACGTCATTGCTTTGCAGTAGCAGTTTGGCCAGCTCGATACGCATACGCCAACCTCCTGAAAAGGTATCGGTTTTGTTGTCAAAATCCTCTCGCTTAAATCCTAATCCCTGAAGAATCTTTTCAGTTTCACCTTGGTAATTATAACCGCCGATAATCTCGTAATGATGTGTAAAATCATTTAGGTCAACCATTAGTTGATGATAACCTTCACTTTCATAATCCGTTCTTTCTACAAGTTGCTGGTTAATACTGTCTAACTTAAGCTCCAATGCCTTGATTTCTTCAAAGGCATGATATGCTTCTTCTAAAACTGTTCGACCTTGTTCAAAATCTATATCCTGTCTAAGAAAACCAATCTTAATATTCTTCTCGGCAGCAATAGTTCCCGAATCAATTGACATGTCTTTAGACAACAACTTTAACAGGGTAGATTTACCTGCTCCATTTTTACCAATTAGACCAACGCGATCACCTGCATTTAGTCTAAAAGATATTTTTTCGAACAAGTATTCGCCTCCAAAAGAGACTGAAAGATTATGGATGTTAAGCATATTTTGTGACCTATGTTACATTAGAAAAGCGAGCAATGCTGTATTTTCGCTAAAACATTTTGCAAATGTTAAAAAAAGGAAACAAACTATACAGCATTTTAACAGGAAGTTGTCCTAAATGCCATAATGAAAGCATGTATTTGGATAAAAACCTATATAAATTAGGGAATCTCTTCAAGATGCATGAGCGTTGTTCGCACTGCCATACAAAATATAAAATAGAACCCTCCTTTTTTTATGGTGCCATGTACGTTAGTTATGCCGTGGGTATTGCATTTGCTTTTGCTGCATTTGTAATCTTCTTTTTGCTTGTTGGCACCTCGTTGATCAATACATTCATTTCTATTGTAGTGACCATGATCGTTTTTTTGCCTGTGATAATACGATTATCAAGGAATATATGGATTAACTTCTTCGTGCATTACGATTCAAGAGCCGTTAAGACCTCTTAGGTACAAATCTTTTTGAGAACCTTTTAATATCTATTTCTAAAGGTAGCACTTCACCTTTTTCAACGTGATTAAAAAGTTGTATAGAAATAGTAGGAGCAATAAGAACACCACGAGAGCCAAACCCATTCAATACTATAATATTCCCATGTTTGGGATGCAAGCCAACCAAAGGCCTCCTGTCTGCTACTGTGGGTCTTATTCCGGCTGCATGACCAACGATATCGTAATCACACTTTAAGATTGTATGTAATTTATCCAATAATTCGTTTTTTGCCCCATTAGTTGGACTATTTGATTTATCAGTCCGTTCATAAGTAGCCCCAACGCGATACTGGTCATCACCCATTGGAATAATAAACACTGCAGATTTGATAATATTATTTTCTTTTAATTTAGGAGCCTTTATTGTCAAGAGTTCACCCTTGTTTCCGATTAATGGAAGGTAGTTGAAATACGGATTCGATTTTAAACCAAAACCGGTTGTGAAAACAATTTTCCTGGCCTTTAAGGAATTGTATGCAATATGTTCTTTTTCAACGATCAATGTATCAAAATCAAAGGTCTTTCTAATTAAATTTCCTTTTTCTTGAAGAAAGGATTCATAAGCTCCAATCAATGTTTTCGTGTCTATTCTACCCGTATGCAATACTTCTCCCAACCCATAGGGAGCATCAACACTTTCATTATTATTTTCAATAATTCTAGTGGAAAGAAATTTACCCAGTCTTGGTTTATCGGCAGCTTCGAACCATAGATTTTGCTCTTCAATGGAAGCAAACTTTCTATAAATGGGAGTTTTGGAATCTAACTTTACCCCCAACTTTGACTCAAGTTGATAGTAAAAGGGCATTGCCGTTTCTAACTGGACATCTGCATTCCAAGCCAAGGTAAATCTTTTGAGAATAATAGGATTGTACAATCCTCCAGCTACAAGTGAAGAGGTTTGGGAACCATCATTAATCACCTTATAACTCATATTATTATCTTCTAATTGCTCACAAAAAGATAAGCCGGCCAAACCTAGGCCAACGATTAGGTAGTCTAACATTCAACAAAGGTAAATAATATACAGCTCTGGAAAGCAAACGAAGTATTCTTTCATTTGTTTCTTCCTTAAAAAGATAAGCCCATCGCGACCTTCTTTCTACAGAAGATTATTTCCAATAAAAAAACCCTGACGATAAGGTCAGGGTTTTCAATTTATATTGAATTGGAATAAGCTGTACTTAGTATGCCCACATGTCTTGCTCTCTATCCCTGATGACCTCTTTAATTCGTTTGGACTCCAGTAACTGGAACAAGGCATTATCTGCAATATAATCGTTGACTTTACGGTCACCATGAACATTATCCTCACGATAGATGACTCCATTGAACCTTCGTGAATTCAACAACATATCAAACGATATGGGTTGCGCCGAGTTGCGTTGGTTAAATACTTTGGCATCGTGTAATATTTGCCTGGCACCTGGGTACCACACCCAGAAAAGCTCAACCTTGGCATCTGCAAGGTCCATAGATTCATCATCAATAAAGTTAACATCCGGTGCAACAGGAGCAATACCCAATAATCGGTATTTTAATTCTCCTTGACGTTTATCGAAATACCAGATTCCTTTAATGCGATACTCTTCGATATCAGCGGCAGTCAAATCCCGCTCATTGATAAATTCAGCAGAGAGTTCCTCTCCAGCATTTATCTGTTCGTATCCCATATCAGTAGTATCAACTTTCGACAAAGTAGCTGCCAAATCACTGAATACTCTTTTTTCAGTAAAATAAGAATCTACATATACATCCGCTAGTTTACCACTTTTAATGTTCTTCAAGAGAACATCATACAAGGAACGCCTATCAGCACCTATATCAATAGTGTCTGTAGGATAGTAAAGAGGAAAGTTAACCCTTTCATCCAAGTCAATGGTCTCCCATACGGTTTTGGACCAAAGGATATCCCTATCATCCACATAGCCATACTCTAAAGGAGCATCATTGTCCAAGGCCTTTTGCGCTTCTGTCCTTACACCAATTTCTTGTGGCTTCTTAGCATTCAATATATTTGCTTGGGCCATAATTGATGCGGGCAGTAGACTAACAGCTCCGATTAATAAAACATTTTTCCAATTCATGTTTATTTCAATTTTAAAAATTGCCAGGCAACAATAATGCAACCTGGCATTCAATTGTTATTAGTTCGTAATCTCCACAACAACCGGAGACACCTTTTTAAGTTTATAACTCTTATTATTCGTAATGTATGCGTTCACATCAAAAATCTGGACAGCATCACCACGCTTGGCTCTTTTAAGGGCAGATTTTGCTCTTGAGTCAAGTTTATTACCGTTAACACTTACAGTAGGTTGACCAGGAACTTTGAATTTAAATCCACTTACTTTAAGGTTCAAGTCAAAATCAAAGTCTTCCAATAAAGCTCCAACGGTTGCAATTTCCAAGTTTTTTCTTGGCATTTTAGCACTTCCTGCTTCACCTCTAATAGATCCTGCAGGTCTTGGAATATCTTTAATTCTGAATTCAAGTTTAGAACCAACTGGCTTACCATCTGGCAATGTACCAGACGCAGAAATGGTAACTGTTCTACCTTTGCCAGGATTCATAACATACTTACTACCACTGCGCTTTGTTAAGCCCAGTGCTCTAGCACTAACCTTGTTATTCGGTATACCTGGTATCGAAATACTCATTGGATTTGCAACGCCACGATAAACAACGTTCATCTTATCTGCAGCAATCAAAGCAGCGCCCGGCTTAGTAATTGTAGCAAAGCTACTCTTTACTTCTACAGGGACCTTTTCTCCATCTTGCATAAAAAATACAGTACCAGTTACTTCGTGATCACCAGGATTACCAGCACCTATAAGCATTTTGACACCTCCAGCTTCTAATTTATAATCTTTACCATCGGTTAATTTTCTACCGTCTAACTTTAAATCAGCTTCAACTGGAGTTGAAGAAGCATCTGTTTTACTAATAACAATTTTACCTTCATACTTATCACCGCTATAGAAAGCTGATTTTGCTCCTTGCAATGACATGGCAAAACTTTTCAATGAGACTTGGCTGGTTAACTCACCTTCTAACATAGATTTTAATGCATCTTCTTCAGTTGATTTAACATCTGCTTGAAGCGCAGTTAATTTAGCCAAAGAAGCAACTAATGGATAACCTTCATAATGATAGTTGATCCAATCTTGTTTGGTCTTATCTCTTTTTAGAACTTTACCATTTTCGTCACCAGTTTTGAAACGAGTATTAACTGTTTCTTTTAAACCTTCAGAAACAATTGCTGCAACCTGAGTACGATAATCGGTAAGTCTTTTCATGAAATCTTTACCTTCTGGAGATAAATTATCTCCTTGAAATAATACATTATCCAAGAAATCTGAAGTATCCATACTTGCATAATCCTTGTCATCTTCCAAGTTTTTGGTCATCTCAGTTTTTATACCTTCAAGGTAATCATAATACTCCTGAGACATTGCCCTGATTTTCTGGGCGTTTTGATATAACTCACCATATTTCTTGGCATCTTCTTCTGACTTTGTAGCCAGACTTGCCATGAAAGCATCGTTGCTTTCACTTGTCTTTACATTAGAAGCTTCTAACTTTTCATTCATAATACCGAATGCGGCTAAAACTTCTTTACTCATATTTAAGGCCAACATCGCGATGAAGATCAAGTACATTAAGTTGATCATCTTCTGACGTGGTGATGCTTTTCCTCCTGCCATTTTTTCTAATTAGATATTATTGATTATTTGATTTGGGTTTGGACTAATGTTCTAATTAGCTTTTGTTCATTGCAGTTAACATACCACCGTAAACACCGTTCAATGAAGAAAGGTTAGTTGCCAAAGATTCCATTTGATCTTTAAGAGCACTTGCATTTTGTACCACTTCTTGATTTACACTTGCTTGTTTGCTAGCACTCTCTAACTGTACTTTATATAAACTGTTCAATGATTCCATTTGAGAGGCAGCATATACCATTTCATCAGAATATTTTTTAGTAGACTCCATGGCATCAACTGTAGGGGCGATACCTTTTGCAGCACCTTCGAAATTCTTAATGCTAGAACCTAAGCTTTCCATTAGACTAGCGTCAATCCCTGCCTCTTCAAGAAGGTTATCCAATTTTTTGGACAATGAAGTTTCAGACTCTTTTAATTCAGCCATTTCATTATCTTTTCCACTAGACATACCACCAGCTAATTCTGGGTACACTAAAGACCAATCTAATTCTTCTTCAACTGGTTCAAAGGCCGCGATTGCAAAAATTAATGCTTCGGTAATAAGACCTATTGCTAATAATATTCCACCGTTCAAGGGGCCTATTTCCCAGTGAAGAATCTTGAACAATGCACCGATAATTACTACAGATGCTCCAAGGCCATAGGCCATGTTAAATAATTTTTTTGTTGATTTTGACTGTGCCATAATTTTAAATTTAATTTTAGTTTATGTTAATAATAAGTATTTGGTTAAAAATTTGATTGTCCTCGAAAATCATCAAGATGTATGTATGATTTAAACTTATTCTTTTTTATTGTGTTGAATCTTCTTCGCCCATGTAATCCTGTACGGTTCTAAAACCTACATAACTACGTGCTGAATCAGCATATTCGTAATCTCTTGTACTCACTTGCAAAAAGTAAGCAACATCTTTCCATGAACCGCCCCTGATTACTTTTCTTGCGTTACTACCGTCACCGCCGTTAGGGTTCATGGTAGACACATATTCATATGAACTTGGATCGTAGCTTGAGTTTGTCCATTCAGAAACGTTACCGGCCATATTGTATAAGTTAAAATCATTTGGCTCGTAAGATTTGGCCTCTACAGTATATAATGCTTGATCGGCTGCATAATCCCCACGTTGTGGTTTAAAGTTTGCCATAAAGCAACCTGTATCACTGATTACATAAGGACCACCCCAAGGATATGTACCGCCTTCGATACCACCTCTTGCAGCATATTCCCATTCAGCTTCTGTGGGTAACCTAAATTTATTCACGAACTGCTTGCCTTTGCTTTTTTGGTCATCATTTTTGTGCTTGGTTCTCCAATTACAAAAAGCTTGTGCTTGTTGCCAAGAAATACCTACCACAGGATAATCGCTATATGCATCATGCCAGAAGTAGTCATTATGCATTGGTTCATTATAAGAGTATTCAAAATCCCGGATCCAAACTGTTGTATCAGGATAAATTTCCAATTCTTCCTGACGGATAAAATCTTTCCTGTCACCTGACCTTGAACGCGCGGCAGCTTCGATATCCATCCAACTATATTTATATTTTAATGAAGTAACTTCAAAAGTTCTTTGACCGTTGTATGATTCTTCTTCAGGAATATATAAAGAGTCCATTACCTCGGTATAATATTCGTCTGGATACTCAGAAGTATCCCAAACTAAATCTTGATCTTTGTTCAAAGCTCGACCCTCATATCCGGTTTCACCCATGCCAGCATAGTTGTCTAACATATACTTGTCATAAACAGATGCTTTGGTCGTATCTGCATCTTTAAATGCAAATTCACCTATACCACCATCTTCAGCACTTAGCCCTAACTCATCAGCAAGAATAGCCAATTTTGTTCTTGTGATTGAATCTTTTACCCATTCCACAAACTGGCGATATTCACTATTTGTGATCTCTGTGTCATCCATATAAAAGGATCGCACGGTAACGGTCTTGGTTGGCGCATTGAGAACTTTAGCTTGGTCTTCCTCGCTTTTACCCATTATGAAAGATCCACGTGGGATCAACTCCATTCCATAAGGTTTTTCCGGATACCACTTTTTTCCTTGGACGCCGACTAGTTCTCCTTTTGTTTTGGACCCACAACTGGTGAGTAAAAAAACAAATGCTATAGATAATAACAATAGCTTCTTCATACTTTAGGTTAAATTTCGATTAAGGTTATAATTGCAAACACAATATTATTCTACTCTCTAAAACTACGTTTTGAGCAAATTATTGTATCTCGCACAATTATCATCTAATTTTTTTTTAATCAGTTAAAGCCTTTTCTGTAGGCCTTGAACCACCTTTCGGGAATATTCTGATTACATGCATCTAAATAGTCCTGTTCGGTGCATGGTAATAACGCCGCTGAAGTGGCTTTAGTATGTGAAGTCAAAATTGAAGGTACCTCTACCCACCATCTTTCGGTAAGATGACTCTTATAATAGACCAACTGCTCTGTTTCAGTTGGAACGGTATACTTTGTAAAATCGTCAGTTTTTGAATAGGGTGACTCTTTGATCCTGAAATTAACCCCCTCAATAAAGTACCAAATGATTTGGGCCAAGAGTTGAGCGGATTGGTCAATATTCTCCATTTCATAGATTCCAAAAACACTCACCTTATCACTAAGGCCAGCATATCTTGAAATGGCACAAATTTCACGCCCATCAAAACCGTTGGGAGAAAAATGCGGAGAAACCCCAATTTCACTGGCTTTGATTGAACGTGCATCTAAACTCACCATATGCGCATTGCGCATTACAGGTTCAGCCAATGATATGTCTTGAATCAATTCACCCAATCTGTAAGCATCAAAAAACAAACGATCCATTAGGTCTTTTTCTTCTTGGGCATTAAAATAACTTTGATACCCTAAGTTGGAAAAATTAAAAAGGTTATTAGGCTTATCGGTAATTATCTTACTCATATAAGAATGCGAAGAAATAAGTTCATCTTCCATACCAAAATCAAAGCGACTATCAATCGCCACTAAATTAATCATATCCCGAATACCGTCAAAGGCCCTATACGCAGGATAGGTAATGTCCTGAGTTGCTCCCAATATAATAGGTATGATATTCTCCTCAAGAAGACCCGCGATTATTTCTTTCACTACAAAATAGGTATCATCAACGGTCTCACCCTCCTCAATATCGCCCATATCCACGATAGTGGAATTCCAATTACCAAGAAGCAACTTGTACAACTGAATTCTGATAGCGGAAACATCCAGTTTTTCAGGCTTCTTTTCAAAGGCATTTCTGGATTCCTTTACACCCAAAATTGCGATAGTAGCATTTGCCAAGACCGGCAAACCGTCTTTTTTGGTATGTGCGTAAATATGCTTTCCAAGCGCCTGTGGAGGTAATAATTCTGAATGGGCCAATACCTTATCTTCTACAGGGATCAAAAAATCGAATGCCATACTTACTTCTTAGCTTTAGGTTTTGCTTTTGCCTTTGTTTTTCTCTTGGGGGATTTCTTTTCAATAAGTGCTTTTGCCTCTTCTAAAGACATCTTTGTTGCATCAACCGTTTTAGCCAATTCAACCTTAACCTTGCCTTTTAGAATATTATGCCTTCCCCATCTTGCCTTTTCAATTCGAATGCCTTCTTCTGGCCATTCTTGAATAAGTTTATCGATTTCCTTTTGCTTTTTGGCTTCGATCAACTCTTCAATATCCGTTTGTGTAAGATTGTCATAATCGTATTTCTTGTTCACATTAATGAACATACCATCCCATTTGATGAAAGGTCCAAAACGCCCTACTCCTTTTATTACATCCTTATTTTCATAAGCTGCGATAGGTGCATCAGCCTTTTGCTTTTCCTTTATTAATTCGATGGCTCTTTCCAAAGAAACATCCATTGCGCTTTCACCTTTGGCCAGCGATACGAACTTCTTCCCAAACTTAACATAAGGGCCAAATCTGCCTACATTGGCCTCAATTTCCTCATCCTCAAAAACTCCCAATTTCCTAGGAAGCTTAAACAAATCCATAGCCTCTTCATAGGTAATTGTATTCAAGGATTGATCTGGGGACAAACTTGCAAATTGCGGTTTTTCCTCATCATCAACAGTGCCTATTTGTACCATAGGTCCAAACCTTCCTAATCGTACTGATACCTGTTTACCTGTTTTTGGATCTTTCCCCAAAACTCTTTCCCCGCTTGCACGTTCAGCATTCTCCTCAACATCTAATACCTTAGGATGAAAATCTTTATAAAAATCTCTCATCACCTTCTTCCAGTCCTCATCACCTTCGGCAATTTCATCAAATTCTTCCTCAACTCTTGCCGTAAAGTTATAATCCAAAATGTTCGAAAAATGATTCACTAGGAAATCATTTACGATCATACCAATATCAGTTGGGACCATTTTACCTTTATCTGAACCAACAGTTTCAACAAGTTGTTTCTCCTTAATGCCTCCTGCTTCCAAAATAAACTGGATATATTTTCGCTCGGCTCCCTCAACGGTGCCTTTTTCAACATAACCCCTATTTTGTATTGTAGAAATCGTTGGGGCATATGTAGACGGTCTACCAATACCTAGTTCTTCCAACTTTTTAACCAATGATGCTTCCGTAAATCTATATGGTGGTCTAGTGAAACGCTCGGTAGCAGTTATAAAATTATTGCTCAAGGCGTCACCAACCTTCATTGCGGGCAACATACCCTCTTGGTCTTCAGACATATCCTCATCATCAATACTCTCCATATATACTTTTAGGAAACCATCAAATTTGATTACTTCCCCATTCGCAGTAAATTCTTCAGCGTGGGTATTCGCTTTTATTTTTACATTGGTACGTTCTAACTGGGCATCGCTCATCTGTGAAGCAATGGTTCGTTTCCATATTAGTTCATACAATTTTGATTGATCACGTTCCAATGAAGCTGACTGCCTCTTCATATCTGTTGGATGAATGGCTTCATGAGCTTCTTGTGCCCCTTTTGATTTTCCTTTGAAGTTACGAACCGTACTATATTTTTCACCATAATTTTCAACAATGGCATCTTTAGCAGCATTGATCGCTTCACTAGAAAGATTAACACTATCGGTTCTCATGTAAGTGATAAGTCCTGCTTCATATAATCGTTGCGCAACCTGCATTGTCCGCGCCACAGAAAAATACAGTTTTCTTGATGCCTCTTGCTGTAAGGTTGATGTTGTAAATGGTGCAGATGGCGATTTTTTTGCTGGTTTCTGATCCAAGTCACCAATTGAAAAATCGGCACCTATATTTTTCTTCAAGAAAGTCGCTGCCGCTTCCTTGGCTGCAAAGGTCTTACCTAACTTAGCAGTGAACGCTCCGCCGCTTTCAGTTTTGAATTCAGCCGAAATCCTGAATAAAGCTTGGGACTTAAATACTTCTATTTCCCGTTCGCGTTCTACAATCAATCGTACTGCGACCGACTGTACTCTTCCTGCTGAGAGACCTGGTTTTATTTTCTTCCAAAGTATCGGAGACAATTGATAACCCACCAATCGATCCAATACCCTTCTCGCTTGTTGGGCATTTACCAAATTATAGTTTATCTCTCTAGGATTTTCAATGGCCTTTTGAATTGCAGACTTGGTAATTGAATTAAAAACAATTCTTTTGGTCTTGGACTTGTCCAATCCCAAGGTCTCTGAAAGGTGCCAGGAAATTGCTTCTCCCTCGCGGTCCTCATCACTGGCCAACCATATAGTATCGGCTTTTTTTGCCAAATCCTTAAGTTTTTTGACGATTGCTTTTTTGTCTTTGTCAACAATATAATTTGGTTCAAAATCATTGTCAACATCTACGCCCAATTCTTTAGAAGGTAAATCCGCAATATGCCCAAAACTCGATTCAACCTTAAAATCCTTACCTAAAAATTTCTCTATTGTTTTGGCCTTTGCAGGCGACTCTACTATAACTAAATTCTTTGCCATTGATTGGTTTTTCAAGTCACAAAAGTAGTTGAATTTTTTAATTACGTATTATACCTAATATATAGGTATAAAAAAATGCCTTTAGTTTTTAGTGATTTACCGATGCATTATTACCTCAAAAAAATGGGCTATTTATAAGCATCAAATACATTATATTACTATTTTTAGGGCACTCTTCAATTATAGATATGAAAAAAACTTCCCTTTACCTTTTAATCTTTCTGTTGGCCTTTTTATATCAAGATGTGGCCGCACAGCGTAAGAAAAATGAAAGTACGCTAACCTATAAGGAATCACTCTATAATGGAATCCAATGGCGTTTGGTCGGTCCTTTCAGGGGCGGAAGAGCCGGAACAGTAGTAGGTGTTGCCCAGAATCCTGACCTCTACTATATGGGTACCGCGGGAGGGGGCGTTTGGAAAACTACAGATGCAGGAAGCAGCTGGAGCTGTATTTCAGACGGATATTTTGGAGGGTCAATAGGTGCCGTAGCAGTTTCGGAATCAGATCCCAACATAATTTATGTCGGCGAAGGTGAACAAACACTCAGGGGCAATGTTTCCTCGGGGAATGGCATATGGAAAAGTATGGATGCCGGAGAGACTTGGAAGTTTATTGGACTCGAAGGATCCGAACACATTGCCCGTATCCGGATACATCCGACAAATCCCAACCTTGTCTATATAGCTGCCATAGGAAACCTTTGGAAACCAAATGAAACTCGCGGTATATATCGCTCTAATGACGGTGGTCAAAATTGGAAGAAAATATTATACGAGAGTAACAAGGCCGGAGTGGGAGATCTTGTTTTGGACTCCAACAACCCTAGAATTATGTATGCTGCAACATGGGAAATGAATCGAAACGGTTACCGCATGGACAGTGGCGGACCCGATAGCAAAATGTACAAAAGTACTAATGGCGGAGATTCATGGATAAACATTTCAACTTATGAGGGTTTGCCAAAAGGACCTTGGGGAATAGTAGGTATCACCGTTTCACCTATGGATTCTAATAGAGTCTGGGCAATAATCGAAGCCAAAGACGGGGGGCTCTTTAGATCTGATGACGCTGGCAAGACTTGGAAAAAAATAAACGAAAATAGGGCCTTACGCCAAAGAGCATGGTACTATAGTCGCATTTATGCCGATACCCAAAATATTGATAAACTCTATGTCATGAACGTGAGTTACGGAGTGTCGACCGATGGCGGCAAAACCTTTACCTTAAAAAATGCCCCCCATGGTGATCACCACGACCTATGGATAGACCCAAATAACAATAACCGGATGATTATTGCCGATGATGGCGGAGCACAAATTTCGAATGATGGAGGCAGTAATTGGTCCACTTATCACAATCAGCCTACTGCACAATTCTATAGGGTCACAACCGACAATACGTTTCCCTATCGCATCTATGGCGCCCAACAAGATAATAGCACCATTCGTATTTTCAATAGAACCACTGGCTCTTCTATTGGCGAAAGTGATTGGGAACCTACGGCAGGTGGGGAGAGCGCACATTTAGCACCAGACCCGAAAAACAATGATATAGTGTATGGTGGCACTTTCAAAGGATACTTGATGCGGGAAGACCATTCGGTTGACCAGACGCGCTCAATAAATATTTGGCCCAACAACCCGGCAGGCTCGGGAGCAGAAGTCATGAAGTACCGTTTTAACTGGAACTTTCCTGTAAAATTCAGTATTCATGACACTAATAGACTTTATGCCGGCTCTAATTTTTTACATGTAACCACAAATGAAGGACAGTCCTGGAAAACAATTTCACCCGATTTGACCCGAGGACTTCCTGAAACCATTAAATCTTCAGGAGGGCCTATCACCCAAGACAATACCGGT
>Ga0209121_10002119_pt1 | contig 20364 bp, 18 predicted proteins | sample Cruoilmetagenom3_FD_187292 | JGI IMG/M metagenome (GOLD analysis project Ga0209121, IMG submission 187292) | Oil polluted marine microbial communities from Coal Oil Point, Santa Barbara, California, USA - Sample 3 (SPAdes) (version 2) | ecosystem: Environmental > Aquatic > Marine > Oil seeps ...
AACTTTACTGTTTTCTCAAGATCGTAGTTAAACCGCTCATCCTGGAGATGGCAGTGCGAATCACAAATCTTGATAATTTATCTCCTTTCTTTTCGTAAAAGTAGTTCAAAAACTTCCAAAGTCAAGAGTTCTTATTGGAAGCTTTCTGGTTAAAAACCGATAAATACACTTATCAAAAGAGATTAAAAAACTAAAAAATGTTGCCCTTGACATAGATAGAATCGTTATTATTTATATTAAAGAAATTTTCTATCATTTTTAAATGCAAAAAGGAGGAAAGTAGTATGTCGAATGTTTTCTGGATTGTGCCGGGTGTATCAATCTTGTCTCTTATTTTTGCCTGGATTTTCTACAGACAAATGATAAGAGAAGATGAAGGAAGCGGGAAGATGATTCAGATAGCAAATGCTATCCGAGAGGGAGCGACGAGTTTTCTCAAAGTTCAGGATAGAGTCGTTGCAATATTCCTTGTAATAATGGCTTTATTCCTCGCTTTTCTCGCTTTTGGCCTTAATGTTCTGTCAAGGTGGGTTCCTTTAGTTTTTTTAATAGGTGGATTCCTTTCCGGACTCTCGGGTTTTCTTGGAATGAGAACCGCCACGAGAGCTTCGGTTCGAGTGACCAATGCGGCGATAAATTCCCTGGGAGATGCCCTTCGTCTTGCGTTTAGAAGTGGTTCTGTGATGGGGCTTTCTGTTGTTGGTCTATCTTTACTGGGTATCTCTATATTGTTTGCATTCTTTCGCTTCGGGCTTTCACTACCTCTTGATGTTGTAACGAGCATACTCCTTGGGTTTGGTATAGGTGCCAGTTTCGTCGCCTTATTTGCCCGAGTTGGTGGTGGAATCTATACAAAGGCTGCGGATGTTGGAGCAGACCTTGTGGGGAAGGTAGAGGCAGGTATTCCTGAGGACGATCCAAGAAATCCTGCAACAATAGCTGATAATGTAGGGGATAATGTTGGAGATGTTGCTGGAATGGGAGCAGACCTCTATGAGTCATATTCCGATGCTATCATCGCAACAATGGTTCTTGGAATTGCTTCTGGCCTTGGTTTTCGTGGAGCCCTTGAACCTTTACTCATTGCAACTTCCGGCATAGCTCTTTCTTTGATAGGTATTTTTCTGGTTCGAGCAGGCAAGGAGGCAACGCAATCTGAGCTTATTCACTCGCTCTCGAGGGGAATTACATTCACAACAATTGGCACGGGAGTACTTTCTATTCTTGTGGTTTACTTTATCACACCTGAAAATCTTGGGGTAATCGGTGCCGTTTTAGTGGGGCTTTTAGCCGGCACGGTAATCGGTAAATCCACTGAGTTCTACACTTCTTTTGCATTCGCACCTGTTCGTAATCTGGCAAAAGAGTCAAAATCTGGAGCTGCTCCTTTAATAATAGATGGACTGGCTTTGGGTATGAATTCAACCCTTATTCCAGTTGTTACTGTAAGCATTGCTATAATCCTTGCGTTTTTCTTCGCAGGCGGTTTTGAAAACTTTGCATTGGGTTTGTATGGTGTAGGCATTGCAGCTGTTGGAATGCTCAGCACTCTTGGTATAACTCTTGCATCTGATGCCTATGGACCTATTGCAGATAATGCAGGAGGTATTGCTGAGATGAGTAAACTCGGAGAGAGGGTCAGAAATAGAACAGACCAGTTGGATGCTCTGGGGAATACAACAGCAGCGACAGGTAAAGGTTTTGCAATAGGCTCAGCAGCTTTTACAGCTCTTGCTCTGATTACTGCTTATCTCACTCAAATCAAAATGTCTTTAGCCCGACTTGGGGAAAAATTTATTTCTTTGGGTGGAGTGAATATTCCGGTAGAGAAAGCGAGTTTTCTCCAGTTAGCTGAGTATTACAATCTAAACATTCTAAACCCAAAACTTCTGGCAAGCCTGTTAATTGGGAGTGTAATTACATTTATATTCTGCGGAATAACAATGAGGGCAGTTGGTCAAACATCCCAATCTGTGATAGATGATGTAAGAGAACAATTTAAGAATAAGAATATTCTCGAAGGTAAGGAAAAGCCTGATTATGGGCGCTCTGTTGCGATCGTAACGAAAGCGGCACAGAAACAAATGATAGTTCCATCTCTAATTGCAATAATTGCACCCCTCTTGATTGGTTTGATTTTTGGTGTTCCTGGTGTTATAGGGCTACTTGTGGGGGCCCTCGTTACTGGCTTTACCCTCGCAATTTTTATGGCAAATACAGGAGGTGCATTAGATAACGCCAAGAAATATATTGAAAAAGGGGCTTACGGCGGCAAGGGTTCCCCATCACACGCAGCCAGTGTTATTGGAGATACCTTAGGGGATCCAATGAAGGATACATCAGGACCATCCTTGAATATCCTTATCAAGCTGATGAGCATCCTTTCTGTAATTACAGCAGGGTTGACTCTGGCATATCATCTCTTTTAAATTCTGACAATTAAATCTGACTCCTTGATTTGCTTCAAGTCTTTCATTCTCTTTGGAGATATCGTAGGTAAATAGTTTGGACTAACTTATGGACTGGAGAATTGAATTAGAAAATTTTATTGATAAAAATACAGTTATAATCGGTGTGGGTTCTGAACTAAAATCAGATGATCGGGTTGGTATTTATGTAACAGAGAGCCTTAAAGAAATAAAAGGGCTCAATGTCATTGTGGCAGGCCCTACCCCGGAACACTGGCTCGGCTTTTTAGCAAATAGGGGTTTTAAAAAAGTCCTTATAATAGATGCGGTCGTATCCAGCAATAAAAAGGGCGAGATTCGAATTTTTGATATAAATGAAATAAGCAAGAGGTTTGGCTTAACCCATTCCTCTTCTCTTCACCTATTTTCTGATTATATCTCCAGTGAAGGTTCGGTTGAAGAGATCAAGATTCTTGCTATTGAACCTGAAACCCTTAATTTAGGTGAAAAATTATCCCCTGAGGTTAAAAGAAAGGCTGATGAAATTATCAAATTTTTCAAAGAATTGAGTATATCTCAATAACTAATCATGAATTTCTCTCTCAAAGTGAATTTTTTTTCTTAGGGGTTGAAAAAGAGAGGAGCTTTGTTATAATTCAACCATGAGACCTTCTCATGTTGAAATAAACCTTAAAAATCTAGAAAAGAATATTGAAACTACGAGGGAAAAACTGGGAGATAAAAAGCTCCTTGTTGTTGTAAAAGCAGACGCCTATGGGCATGGTGCAGTTGCCGTTTCAATCAGGGCTTCTGCTATGGGTGTAGATTTTCTTGGAGTGGGCATTGTAGAAGAAGGGATTGAGTTAAAGAATGCAGGTATACAAACACCCATTATTATCCTTTCCCAGGAGTTAGAAGAAAGACTTGAAGAGATAGTTCGTTACAATTTAATTCCTACAGTTTGTTCCCGGAACTTCCTGGAAGGGTTAAATAGAGAAGGAAAAAGACAAAAGAAGATCGTTGATCTCTTTGTAATGTTGGATACAGGTATGGGTAGATATGGTGTCCCTCCTGATGAATTTATATATTTTTTGAGACTCATAAAGAAAATGGAATGGGTAAAAATTCAAGGGGTTATGTCACACTTTCCTGTTGCTGGTGTAGATGACCAATTTACTAAGGAGCAAATCAGTAAATTTGAGACACTGATCAAGGCAGCTGAATCACAGGGTATGTCTATACCGATAAAAAGTATGGCAAATTCTGCAGCTTTCCTCGCAGAAGAAAATTCTATATTTGATATGGTCCGATTGGGTCTTATAATATACGGAATTTCACCTACCTACGATCCAAATCCTATGGGATTTCATCCCGTAATGAAGGTAAAGAGTAAAATATCATTTATAAAAACTATCCCTCCTGGTCATTCTGTAAGTTATTCAAGGAGTTTTATAGCAAAGAAGCCGACCACAATAGCTACCGTTCCAATTGGATACGCAGATGGCTACGATAGAAAGTTATCAAATAAAGGTTGGATGATGGTTCGAGGGATGAGAGCGCCAGTTATCGGAGATGTAACAATGGATACAACAATGATAGATGTTACGGATATTCCAGAGGTAAAGATCGGTGATGAAGTTATCGTCCTGGACGAATCAATATCAGCCTGGGATATTGCAAGAACTATTGATTCAATCCCTTATGAGGTGATTTCCCGCATGGGGAAAAGGCTTCCTCGATTATACATCTAGGACTAAAAAACATTACAAAATCTAAATTTACTCTTCAAGATTAATCCCTGCTACCCCAAGTGTAAACCATCTGTTTTGGCTTTCACACTTAGATATTAAAACCCTTGCTAAAAATCCTTGACAGGTAGGAAAATTTGTATATAATAATTTTACTAACCCTAAAAGGAGGTTTCATGGTTAAGTTATTTAAGGTATTTTTATTATTTTTTATCTTTTGCATCTCTTCTACTCTTTCATCTCAGGTCATTAAGGATGATTTTAGGGTAAATGATGACACAACCGGAGGAGATAACTATCATCCCGATATTGAAATACTCGAAAACGGCGAAGCAATGGTTGTATGGCGTGATGGAAGAAATGGAGCACCTAACATCTATGGGCAACCTTATGATAATACTGGTACCCCTGCTGGAACGAACTTCAAGGTGGGCACTAGACCTGGAAATGTGACTGAGGATAGACCTGCAGTTTCATCCTACCACGACAGTCTTTTAGTTATCTGGCAATATGGTTATGCTCAGTGGCTATTATCCAATGGGACTCAATCCGGCTCCTCTTTCAATCTGCAAAGTGGAAGTGTCCTGGATCCCGATGTGGCGGTGAGTGATTCAGGGTTCTTTGTTGTCTGGGAATATTCTGTATCCGGTTCCGGTTATGAGATATTCTTAAAGAGGTTCAATCTTGATGGGGATTCTATAGGTCAAAGGATTATTGTAAATGACGACGAAACAAGTAATAATCAAAATGACCCAAGCATAGCAATGGATATGAGAGGTAATTTTGTTGTTGTATGGGATGATTACAGGAGTGGGAGTGATTATGATATCTACGGGCAGTTGTTTGATGCATCCGGAAATAAGGTTGGTTCTAATTTCCTGATAAACGATGATGACGCTTCATTATATCAATACAACCCGTCCTGTGCGATGGACAGTGCAGGTAATTTTGTTGTAGTATGGGAGGATAATAGGAACGGGGATTTTGATATCTATGGTCAGAGATTCGATCCATCAGGGGATACAACCGGGCTTGGCGAGAATTTCCTGATAAACGATGACGGAGGTTCCTGGAATCAATACAACCCATCCTGCGGGATGGATAAGTCTGGTAACTTTGTCGCTTCATGGGGAGATGACAGGGATGGTCTCAATATTTATGGGCAGATTTATGATAATGGAGGTAATCCTCAGTGGAGTAACTTCCGGATAGACCAGTGTCCAGGAACAGAGGGTCAATATGACCCTAATGTTTCAATGAACGAGAATAATTTTATTGTAACATGGCGGGATAACAGGAATGCAACATCAATCTATAAGAGGAGATACAATAATAATGGGACACCTGCAGGTAATGAGATGAGGGTGAATGATGTGGATGGAACAAGAAATCAACAATATCCAGCAATTGATATGAATGCAGCTGGCAATGTTGTTGTGACCTGGCAGGACTACCGTATCCCCACAGGAATATATTTCCAGAGACTTACAGCTAATGGTGCTCCAATCGGTGTGAATTCCCGGATATATTACGGGAATGGCCCGGATGTTTCCGTGGCAGGTGATGGCAGTTTTGTCATCACCTATCAATACAGCCAGGATATACGTTACCAGATGTTTACCCCGGCAGGTGATTCAACTGGTCCACAGAGAACGGTAAACGATACCAGTTATAACAATCGTTATTTTCCATCCATTGATATGGATGCGCCGGGTAACTTTGTAATAAGTTGGTTTGATTACAGGGATGGAGATGTAAATATCTATGCGCAGAGATTCGATTCATTGGGTGACACAATAGGTGTAAACTTCAGGGTAAATGATGATGTGGGGACTGCATCTCAGGAGTACCCAGTGGTTGCCGTATCTCCTTCGGGTAGATTTCTCATAACATGGTATGATTACAGGAATGGAGATTATGATATCTATGGACAGTTATATGATGCGAGCGGTAGTCCGGTTAGCACAAATTTCAGAATAGATGATGATGCTGGAATAAATGGTCAATATGAACCATCCTGTGCGATGGACAGTGCAGGCAATTTCATTGTTGCATGGCGGGATCATCGTTCTTCTATGGGCATCTACGCTCAGGTTATTGATTCGCTTGGTGTTCCTGTTGGAGTGAATTTCAAGGTGAGTGATGTAATTGGATATTATCCCTCAGTAAGTGCATCCCCGACAGGTGGATTCGTAGTAACATGGTATTGTCGTCAGGGTAGTAACCCTACAAATATCTTTGCCCAGAGATACAACCCTGACTACAGTCCTGATTTAACTAACTATAAGGTGAATAATGAGATTGAGGGATTGAATACATATCAGTTTGAGCCTGATGTTGCAACAGATGGAACGAATATCATCTTCACTTGGCAGGACCCAAAATGGCAGAAAGGTTATGATATTGCAGCAAAGGTTGTTGAATGGAATTTCACTTCTATTGATGAGGTTGAATCTATAAAAGATAATATAAGACTCCTTCCCAACAGACCCAATCCATTCATCAACTCTACCCTGATTCGTTACAGTGTAGATAAAAGACAAAGAATCAGGATAAAGATCTACGATCTTTCAGGAAGGGAGATTAGAACCCTCGTTGATGGTGAAGTAGAAAAAGGTATTCATAGTATTCAATGGGATGGTAAAAATGGAGAGAGTAGAAGAGTTCCAGCAGGTATCTATTTCTGCCGGATGAAGTCAAAAGACAGGACTCAATCCCTGAAGATGGTGCTATTTAGATAGTAAATAGATAGTTTGATTATTCACATAATTACTTATGGAGCGTTATCCAACGCCCCATAGATTAATTTTTGAAGAATAAAGCGAAAAAATGTGCTCTAATATTTCATAACTTGATTCTTGAATAATTTTGCCTATATTTTAATATGTTCATTTAAAAGGGGGTTTTTTATGAATAACAAGTTTTTTTATTCTTTTATAACAATTCTACTGGCTACTTTTGTTATGCTTGTAGGAAGCTGTAACAAAGCCCAAAAGCTTAAGCCACCACCAGAGAAAGAAGGTTCTGAGAAAGTAAAAGGACCCGGAGAATTGATGAATGTTATAGAAATAAAAGCAGAGGGAGAAATTTTGCACTATCAAAAAGAATCTCTTTGGGGTGAAAGTGGTTTTTCCGAAATCTTAGAATCAAAAGAAGAATTTAAATCTAAAGAGATCAATTCTTTTGAAAAAGATTTAGAAAGATATAAAAGATATATTCAAAATCCCAGAGTTGAATTTAATGAAACAAGAAAATCAACTGTGTTAATATGCGATATAAAAGGTGCAATGTATGGTGGTGATTCTTATGAATTTCATTGGCTTTTGGGAGATTTGCCTTTTGACTTATACCAATTCAAACAGTCCGAGAAAGAGCTTTATTATAAAGGAAAAGTAAACAATATTCCTACAACAATCAGACTTGTTTTTCCTTATACTATAGCTCATTGCCATGAACATGTTTGGCCAGGATAATATTGATAACAGTAAAGTGTGCTAAATGTAAAAGGAAAATCTTTAAATATCAAAAGATCGGAAAAGGTCGATTATGGCACTGCTGGAAAGATCGAATAATCAAGGATTATAGTATTAGAGATGGAAATAAAGTTAAATGCCAGTGTGGTAATATAATTGGAATTGTTGAACCCAGATGGATTAAAATGAAACAGCATTCTTTTATATATTCTGCGTAATATTAAAAAGTAGGAGGAAAAGATGAAAATCACACTAATTTATGACAATGAGGTCTACAAAGAGGGCCTTGTATCTGATTGGGGGTTTTCCTGTTTGGTTGAGGTAGAAAATGTTCCAAAAATTCTCTTTGATACTGGAGCAAATGGCTCTATACTTCTTTCTAATATGAAAAAACTTAATATAGACCCTGCTATAATTGATGAAATCTTTATCTCTCATTCTCACTGGGACCATACAGGAGGTCTTTCAGATTTTCTTAAGATAAAACCCGTCAATGTTTATATCCCAGCATCCTGTTCAGAACCAGGGGGTGCAAAAGAGGTGATAAAGGTAAGAGAACCTTTTAAAATCCATGAGAATATCTTTTCAACTGGCGAACTTAAAGGTATAGAACAATCTCTCATTGTTAAAACGGAAAAAGGATTGGTTATAATCGCCGGGTGTTCTCATCCAGGAGTTAAAGACATTCTAAAGAGAGCATCAGAACTTGGAAAGCCCTATGCAATTATCGGAGGATTACATGGTTTCAATGAATTCGAGGTAGTTAAAGATCTGGAAATTATATGCCCCACTCATTGCACCCAATTCAAATCGAAAATAAAGACCCTATACCCTAAAAAGTATATTGACGGAGGAGTGGGTAAAGTTATAGAAATATAAAGTTTATATTGAACCTCTTCTAATTCAAAGAATTCTTTTACTTTTAAAAGAAAGTGTTAGTGACTTCTCTCTCAATTAGTTACTTAATTTTTTCTTTAGATATACTTCAATTAGTTTGTTTGCCTCTTTTATTTCTGAAAACACCCTTTGATAGATTTCAATCCCCCCTCCGATAGGATCTTCTATCTCACAGGGTTTAGAAGGTTCTTTAAAATTCCTGAGAAAAGCGATTTTACCTCTGCTTTCAGGGGAAAAATCGATTAGTTGCTTTTTATGTCTTTCCTCCATTACAAAAATTAAATCCGCCCATTCAAGTATTGGTTTTGCAATAGATATGGATTGATGGTGAGTTTCAAGGCCCTCCTCTTCCAGTAGATTTTTAGCCCCTATTGACATTGGAGTGCCTCTTATTGCCCTCGTCCCTGCAGAGCGGACCTTTACTCTCTTTAAATCTCGAGTCAGATACTTCAGGTGTGCTTCAGCCATTGGACTCCTGCACATATTTGCAGAGCAAACGAAAAGAATGTTAATAGATACGCCTTCTCCAAGAAGAACTTCTTTTCCTGTGGCGTTTTCTATCTCAAGAATGGATATCTCACCAGGTCTTTTGAGGACGGGAATATCCCCTGAGATATCCAGAACTGTGGAGACCTTTCCGGATCCAAATTCTCCGGGAACAACGCGATCATATTCCAATTTTACATCATCTACATGAAGAGGGCATGGCTCCCCTGAGAGATTGGCACTGGTTGTAATAAGAGGAACTCCTGCATCTCGAATAATATCTCTGAGAGGCTCATAGTTTGGAATCCTAATCCCTACTTTACCCTCTTTTGATATGACTCCTTCGGGTAAGTTAGATTTCCCTTTAAAAATAAGGGTAAGCCCCCCCGGTAAAAATCTACTCAATTTCTGATATATATCAGGAACTTCGCGAACCCATTCTCTTATAGCCTCCTTGTCGGAAAGAAGCAGGGCAAAGGGTTTATCCTTTGGACGCTTTTTTGTCTCTCTTAATCTCCTCACACATTCCCCTGATAGAAAACAACCAATGCCAGGGATGGTGTCTGTTGGGAATAAAATGACTTCTGTTTTTCTGTGCTTATTCATCCAATTTGAATTGGCCTAGGAATAAAGGTCAGAATGAATATTAATAAGGAAATATACCCTATCATCTGATTCTTTGGGGTAAGATTTGAAATGCTATCCAGGGGGGGTGGGTGTCGGAAACCAATCACCAAAAGAAGAACTCCCCAGATTAACCATCCAAGCCAGAGAAAACTTAATATTAGAATCGCACCAAAGGCAATATAACCTATGAAACGATGCTTCTTTTCTATTAAAGCATAAGAGATATGACCTCCATCAAGTTGACCTACTGGAAGAAGATTCATCGCAGTAACAAAATAACCAATCCATCCGGCAAAACCAATTGGGTGTAAGAAAACTTCCCTACCTTCCGGAATCGTAGGAAAATACAATTTTGTTAAAAGATGGGTCAGAATAGAGTCACCGAGAATTAATCCTTCAGTTGAAGGAACAGTTATTACTTTTGAAAGAGAAAAACCTATAAGGAGGGCAAATGTTGAAAGAATAAAACCCACTATAGGCCCAGCAGCGCCTATTTCAACCAGGGAATCTCTGTCGGCGATTGGGGATCTCATTATTATGACAGCTCCGAAGGTTCCGATGAGATGAGGAGCAGGGATAAAATATGGGAGTGTAGCCTCGACCCCGTTCCTCTTTGCTGCAAAATAGTGCCCCAGTTCGTGGCTTCCAAGTATAAGCATTATAGCGACAGAAAAGGGTAGACCCTGAAGAAGGTTGCTTATCGGAGATACTGGATTTAAGCCCTGTTGTAAAGCCCCGGCTGCAAGGGTGGTGCCAAATGTTGCGAAAAGGAGAGCTAAATTGACCCATCTTTTGGATTTTGTTTTTTCTCTTTCTGGAATAAAGGCAATTTTGACGATTTCTCCATACTTTTTAAACATCGGCAAAAGGTCTAAAGAATCTGCTTTCTCCTTGACGTATTTTATAGCCCTATTCTCATCTATAAGGAATTTTCCACTCCAGACCAATTTAAAATGCTCTAATTCATTAGATTTAATTTCCATTACTTCATTTAAGAAATTTTCTATCCGAGTATGAAGATCGTCCATTACATTCTCTCTGGTGTGGTTACTCCAAGTAGCTCCAGACCTTCTTTCAGAACATTTTTGACCGCATTGGAGAGGAAAAGACGGGGTTCAATCAATTCTTCTTCTCCACCAATGATTCTCACTCTCTGATAAAAATTATGATAGAGTTTCGATAGATCCAGGAGATAATATGCAAGAAGATGGGGTTCTCTAATCTCTACAGCGTCTTCAAGCACTTCTTTGAATTCTGGTATTTTTTTGATTAGTTTCCATTCTTCTTCTCGCGATAGGAGAGCGAGCCCTTCTTTTAAATCCACTGGATAACCCTTTTCTCTGGCTAAGTCAAGGAGGCTTGAAATTCTTGCGTAACCATACTGAACGTAATACACAGGGTTTCTTTCCGATTCTTCCTTTGCCAGTTCCAGGTCAAAGTCCATTGGAACCGAGGATTTTCTCATAAGATAGAAGAATCTTGCGGCGTCAACTCCAATTTCATCGAGTAGTTCATCTATGGTTATAAACTCCCCACTCCTTTTGGACATTTTTATTACCTCATTTCCCCGTTTTAAGGTAACCCATTGGATGATTTTTATTTCAAGATCCTTTGATGGATATCCAAGGAGGTCAAGGCTTTTTTTAAGTTCGGGTATATGATCTATATGATCGGGTCCGAGAAGATCAATCAATTTGTCATAACCGCGATCAAACTTGTATCGGTGATATGCAATGTCAGGAACGATGTAGGTATAACTTCTATCACTTTTGGTAAAAACCCTTCCTCTTTCCCCGGGAGTGAACCAGAGAGCCCCTTCTTTCTCCTCAAAGGGATAGGGTTCTACCTTCTTTAGATCTTCAATTATCCGATCTGCCTTTCCACTTTCTTTAATTTTCGATTCACTTACCCAATTATCAAATCTAACTCTGAATCTTTTAAGGGTTTTCTTAATTATTTTAAGAATTTCTTCAACTCCGAAGTTCTTGTAATCGGTGATGCCTCGTTCCTTAGCTTTCTTTGCAAGATCCTCGATGTAATCTCCCTTATAGGTGTCACGGGAATATTGGACCGTTTCACCCTGTAATTCCTTTATTTTGAGTTGAAGGGATTCCCCAAGATTTTTAATCTGGCTACCGCTGTCATTGATGTAATATTCTCTGTCAACATCAACCCCTTGAGATTCAAAGATCCTGGCGAGGGAATCACCAAAGGCAGCAGCGCGAGCATGTGCTAAGGTTAAAGGACCGGTTGGATTGGCAGAAACGAATTCAATGAGAATTCTCTCTCCCTTTTTCCAATTCTTATAGCCATATTCAGGACTTATCGCCTTTTCTAATTCCTTAATCCAGTCTTCCTTTTTAATCTTTATATTTACAAAACCGGAAGAGTTTGTAGCCGATTCAATTACTCCATAATTGATCTCATTTGCGATCTTATTGGCGATTTCCTGGGGATTATTTTTAACTTTTTTTGCCAGGAGGAAGGCTATATTCGTGCTGTAATCCCCCATATTCTGAGAAGGAGGATGCTGAATTTCGACCTCAACAACCATCCCATATAAATCGTGAACAGCTTTTTTTACACTTTGTTCAATCTTGCTTCTCATCGGAATATTCTTCCTTTGGAACATCCCCCCATAGGCGTTCAAGGCCATAATATGCCCGTTGTTTGGGAAGAAAAATATGTATGACAAAGTCAAGATAATCTAAGAGCACCCATCTTCCCAATTCATAACCTTCCAGATGGTGTGCAGAAACTCCTTTATTCTCTAACTCTTCTAAAATCGCATCGGCTAAAGCCCTTGAGTGAACATCGGATTGAGAGGTACAGATAATGAAAGAGTCAGTAATTTCAGTAACTTCGCCAACTTTTAATTTAACGATGTCAGAAGCTTTTTTCTCCTTAATTGTCTGAACTACAGTGTTTATTAAATCATCATTTGATACCAATTAACCTCCCATTTAAAATTTCTTTTGGCAAAACCTCATTATAATCCATTCCAAGAATTACAAGGACATTAATACAACGGGCAGAATCAACCTGTGCAGAAATTCTGGACATTCCGAGAACAGATTTCACAATCTTTGCCCATTTTTTATCGGGGGATAGTTTATCAACCACGACAGTTTTCTTTTGAGGCTCCGCCGCATTGCCATAAAATGTAACATCAAACCCCTTTTTTCTCAAGAATCTTGCGGTTTCATTTGCAAGGTTTTGTACTCCACAACCATTCAACACTTCAACCTTGATCCTGTGGTAATCCATAGGATGAACGATTTTATATCCAAAAGAAAAGATAAAAGCACTCAGGATTATTAATAAGAAAATAGAAAGGGTGCAGTGTTCCTTTTTTTTCACTAATTCTGGATGATTGAGCCAGAGGGGATTTTTTCATCCATAAGATGGACAAAAGGTCCTATAATACATTCGGATCCAATAAACGTGTCTCCTCTAATCACTGTATTGGGATAGATTATAGTATCTTTCCCTATTTCTACCTGTGGTTCTATATAGACAGTCTCTGGTAGAAGTATGGTGACTCATTTTTCTTGAACATCAGCGATTTTTCTTCTTCGAAGAATCTCAATCACTTTTGAAAGATCCTCTCTTGTATTTATTCCCTGTAATTCCCAGGGCCTACAAGTTTTAATTCCTTCTATCCTGCTTCCATCCTTTTGAATTAAAGATATGACATCTGTTAAGTAATATTCGCTCTGATTATTATCAGTGGATAAGGATTTAAGAGCCTTTCTTAAGTGTTTTAAGGAGAAAATATAGATTCCCCCATTCACTTCTCTTATCTTCTTTTGATCACTTGTTGCATCCTTTTCCTCTACGATTGCCATAATTTCTCCTCCATCTCTTATAATCCGTCCGTAACCAGTGGGCTCAGGAGAGGAGAAAGTCAGTAAAGTGGCATCACATTTATTTTCTTTATGATGGGTTATTAGTTCCCTTAATGTTTTCTCACTCAAAAGTGGAACATCTCCGGATAAAACAATAACATCACCTTCTTCATCATGTATTTCTTTAAGAGCAATTGAAACGGCATTGCCCGTCCCAATAGGTTCAGGTTGTAAGACATAATCTATTTCCTGGAATAGGTCTTTAACTTCTCTGTTGTTTTTGCCATATACAAGAATGATATGGTTTGAGGAGAAAGACTTTGCCAGATCTACAACCCATTCAACGATAGGTTTACCCATCAATTCATGCATTACTTTGGCTTTCCTGGATTTCATCCTTACCCCCTCACCACCAGCAAGAATAACGATGTAAGGGAACATCTATTTTTGATCCTCAATATTAATTTTGAGCTCTGGCATTACAATTTTTGCAGCTTCATCAATTCTATTTACAAAGAAGAACTTCAAGCCCTTCTTTTGAGCATTAGAGATTTCAACCAGATCCCTTTCATTTTCAGCAGGGAGAATCAGGTTTCTTATCCCTGCTCTTTTTGCTGCAAGAACTTTTTCTTTCACTCCTCCAATGGGAAGGAGCTTCCCTCTAAGTGTTATTTCACCTGTCATCCCATAGTCCGGGGATACAGGTTGATTTGTAAACAGAGATATAAGTGCTACAGAGAGGGTAATTCCTGCAGAGGGTCCATCCTTTGGAATTGCACCTTCTGGTATATGAATGTGAATATCTTTATTGAATAATTCGTCCGGATCTATACCAAAGATAAAAGCGTTGGATTTAATGTACGAAAGAGCAGCCCTTGCTGATTCTTTGAGGACTTCTCCTAATTTTCCGGTCAGGATAAGCTCTCCCTTTCCTTTCATCATTGTTGCTTCAACAAAGTGGATCACACCTCCGGCAGCTGTCCAGGCAAGACCTGTTGCGACACCAACAGCTGGAGTTTTTTCCTTTTCTTCTGTTCTGAATCTTATAGGACCAAGATAATCTTCAATAACATCTTCTGCTATCTCAAACTTCTTACTCTCTTCCATTGCAACCTTCTTTGCTACCTTTCTGCATATTGAGCCTATCTCTCTCTCCAGGTTTCTAACGCCTGCTTCCCTTGTGTAGTTATTTATAATCTTGTTTATAGCACCTTTAGTAAAACTAATTCGATTCTCAGTCAAGCCAGTCTCCTCGATTCTTCTCGGGACCAGATAACGCGTTGCTATCTTGAACTTATCTTCTACTGTATAACCAGGTATTCTTATCACTTCCATTCGATCCAAGAGGGCTGGAGGTATTGTATCGGTGATGTTTCCCGTTGTTATAAACATTATCGAAGAGAGATCAAAGGTAACATCTAAGAAATTATCCCTGAAGGAATTGTTCTGCTCTGGATCAAGAACTTCAAGAAGTGCCGATGCAGGATCTCCTCTAAAATCTCTACCTATTTTATCTATTTCATCCAGCATAAAAACAGGGTTTCTTGTTCCCAATCTTTTTAAGTTCTGGATGATACGTCCTGGAAGAGCCCCAACATAGGTCCTTCTGTGACCTCTAATCTCCGCCTCATCATGGATACCACCAAGAGAGGTGCGGGTAAATTTCCTGCCAAGAGCTCTTGCGATAGATTGTCCAAGGGAGGTTTTTCCAACTCCTGGAGGGCCAACGAAACAGAGGATTGGACCTTTAGCGTCCTTTTTTAACTTTCTAACAGAGAGAAATTCGACTATTCTCTCCTTAACATCTTCAAGGTCATGATGGTCTTCATTAAGGATCTTTTCCGCCTTTTTTATATCAAGATTGTCCTTTGTCATCTTCTGCCAGGGGAGGTCACAGAGCCAATCAAGGTAGTTACGAATAACATTGTATTCTGGTGACTGTGGAGGTATTATTTTAAGCCTTTCAAGTTCTCCCATTGAAGCCTTCTCTGCCTCTTCAGACATACCGATTTCCTTTATCTTTTCTTGGTATTCTTTAACCTGAACAGCCACTGGATTCTCTTCACCCAATTCCTCCTTGATCGCTCTTAGTTGCTCACGGAGAATCGCCTTTCTTTGAATCTCGGTTAATTCCTTCTGGACCTTTCCTGTTATTTCTCCCTGGACTTTAGCTTTGGCGAGGTTATCGGATAAAATATTAATGAGGTCTTCATAACGTTTTTTTACATCCCTTGCTTCAAGAAGTTTATATCTCTCTTTTGGGGTAATTCTTAGATTTCCACTTATGAAATCGACAAGATTTGACGCATTATCAATGTTTAAAGCCACGGTTGTTATTTCATCTGGAAGATAAGGTGAATACTCAACAAATTCCTTAAATATATTGAGTAGTTTGTTCTTGAGAGGCTCAATCTCATCCTTCCTTGCCAGGATCTCTTTTACTTTAGAGACGGATGCAATAAAATAGGGTTCCTTCTGGGTTATACTTTCTAATTTTATTCGTGTCAGTCCCTGAACAAGAATTCTCAAAGTGCCATCAGGAACCTTAACCATCCTGATAATTGACCCCATTGTTCCGTATTTTTCGATTTCTTCAGGAGATGGATTTTTCTCAACCTTGCTTAAGAAAACCCCGATAAATTTATCCTTATTAAGAGCATCCTCTATTAATTTTACGTGATGTTTTTTTTCTACTGCAACTGGTAAAACCATTGCAGGGAATAAAACTACCTTTTTCAAGGGAAAAACTGGAAGAGTTGTTGGTACTTTAATACCAACTTCATCTAAAGATATATCGGCTACTTCACTCATTTTTTCCTCTCATTCTATTTCTATTATTTTTTCTTCAGATAGAGCCTTTAGTAAAATAATTTGAATAAATCCATCTTCATTCTTAACCACAGTCTTCTCAGCATCTACATCGTATGGCAGGTTTATCCTCCTTTCAAATGTTCCAAAGGGTATTTCCATTGAATAGAAATCCCTTGTTTCACGAGAGAAAGGGTCCTCTCTTTTTCCGGAGATGGTAAGTATATTCTTATCAAGTATGATCTTGAGACTATCAGGGTTAACCCCGGCAGCTTCTATCAGAATAATGAGAGAGTTATCCTTTTCAAAGATGTTAATGGGAGGTCTCCATCCCCCGCTATAAGGAATTCCTCGACTGGAGTTCATAAAATTACTCAAGAGAATATCCATTTCTCTTTCGAATCTTTTTATTTCATCAAAAATATCACTCATCCTTCCTCCTTATGACAATTCTTCCACCCTTGTTGCAATTTAAAAAAGATGCCGCACTTCCTTTATATAAAGAAACCTCAAGCATCCCAAATCCAGCATTTATAAGCCCTATGAGTCTTCCATCTTTACCTTCTTTGTAGCTTCTGGACAATCCATTAATTTTATTCCCTTTTATCTCAATCTCAATATCTCCTTTGGGTATTAGGTCTCCTTCGATGTTTGATATGAGATTGCCAAAATTATCTATATGAATTATCTCACCAATTATTCTATCTTCTTCTACTTCAGGGATTGGAAGGCCTATTCTTACAGGATCATCGATTCGAACTCCTAAACTCTCTGGATCTTCGCCAATTGCAAGGTGTGCTGCGACCGGTGCAAGTACATCCCTTCCCTCAAAGGTATTTGATACAGTTCCTGTTTTTTTTCTTATCTTGAAAACCTCAGACAAAGTGGGGGAGAGGACTCCGTTATCTGGCCCTACGAAAAAATGTCCGCAATGGTAAGAGAATATCGCTCTTCGCTTGCTTCCCACAGTTGGATCTACAACAACAAGATGGACACTTCCCTTTGGAAAATACTGATAGGACTCTTTAAGGATCAAGGAAGCAGTTTGAATATCACCACACTCGATATCATGAGTTATGTCAACGCAATTAATTCCAGAATGGATCGATAAAATCCTGCCTTTCATCATTGCAATATACGGATCTTTTAAACCAAAATCAGTTATGAATGTTATTATCGGCATATTTTTTATATTATACATTCTAAAATCTCTTACGCAAGGGATATAAATGAAACAAACTTGTTGTTAATCTTCAAGTAACTAAATATAAAATTTATGTTAACCTGTTTATTTTCAATGATAAAATCTCGAAAATTCAGGCATGAGTTATTAGCGAAATCGCAATTCCTATATCTTCAGCGTGTGAGAGAGAAAGGTATATTCCATATCCTCGCATCTCTTTTTTAAGTCTCTCATCCAGTATTTGGATGGAAGGCTTTCCCCCATAGATTACCTCGATTGCCTTCCATCCATAAGGATGATTGTGAGCTTTATAAAAGGATTCCTTTGCAGCGAATCTAACTGCGTAGCACTGATTTTTATTATTCTGATGATCACAATATTCCCTTTCTCGACTACTGAACACTCTATCTAAGAAACTCTCACCCCACCGATCAATTATCTCTTCAATCCTTCTTATTTTTACAATGTCCACTCCGACCATCTATTTATCATCCATAAGAATGACTGTATCTCCAGGCATTATCATACCCAACTTTTCCCTTGCAATTTTCTCAAGGAGAAAAGTATCGTTTTTTACCATTTTAATGGAATCAGCCAGGGCTACTCTTTCTTCAATGAGTTTCTTCTTCTGTTGTCTTAGATTGAGTTCTTTTCTCTTAAGCCGGGTAATATTTAACAAACCATAGGATCCGACAAGCAGATAAAAGAGATATCCAAAAATGACAATTGTTATGGTTATCTTCTTAATATGTCTTTTCAAGCGCTTTTTATAGGGATTTGAACCTCGCAGCATCTCCTAAATCCTCTTCAATCCTTAGCAATTCATTATACTTTTCAACCCTTTCACTCCTTGAAACGGAACCGCTTTTTATTTGATGGGTATTCAATCCTACTGCAAGATGGGATATAAACACATCAGCGGTTTCACCTGAACGATGGGAAACCACAGTTTTCCATCCATTCTCTTTTGCCATCTGAATGCCTTCTATTGTCTCTGTAACGGTTCCAATTTGGTTGAGTTTTATAAGAACTGAATTGGCGGCGTTCCTTCTTATTCCTTCTTCAATTAAGGAAGTATTGGTAACAAAAATATCATCCCCAACTAACTGGATTCTACCTCCTAATTCTCTTGTAAGATTTTCCCATCCATCCCAATCAGACTCAGCTAGACCATCTTCAATAGCAAGAATCGGGTATTTATCAATCCAGCCTTTATAAATAGATATTAAATCACTGGTTGACAGAGTTTCTCCTTCGAATTTGTATGCCCCATCGTTGCTGAATTCAGAGGCAGCAGCATCGATTGCAATACCAACTTCTTCCCCCAACTGATATTCTGCATCTTTAATTGCTTCAACAATTAAAGCGAGAGCTTCCTCATTTGAAGAAAGGTTAGGAGCAAAACCTCCCTCATCTCCGACTCCTGTTCTATAACTTTTATCAGAAAGAATTTTTTTAAGAGAGTGAAAGGTTTCACTGGCAGCTCGAATCGCTTCCTTATATGTTGGCAGTCCATGCGGCACTATCATAAATTCTTGAATATCTAAATTATTATCTGCGTGCTTTCCTCCATTCAGGATGTTACAAAAGGGCACAGGTAATAGGGAAGCATTTGTGCCACCCAAATATCTATACAGAGGTAAACTCAGGAATTTACTTGCTGCCCGGGCAACTGCCATGGATACAGAAAGGATTGCATTAGCACCGAGTTTAGTTTTATTTTCAGTCCCATCCAATTCACACATTATTTTATCGATTAACCTCTGGTTAAAACAATCTCTTCCCACTATTTCCTGGCCTATGACATTGTTTACATTATTTACGGCAGTTAAAACACCTTTTCCTTTGTATCTATTCTCATCTCCGTCTCTCAGTTCCAGAGCTTCTCTTGTGCCTGTTGATGCCCCTGAAGCTACGGCTGCTCTTCCAATAATTCCTGATTCTAATTTACATTCTGCTTCTATAGTTGGGTTTCCTCTGGAATCGAGAATTTCTCTTGCTTTTATATCAATAATTCTTCTCTCCATTTTATCCTCCTTATTTTTACGCCCGGAAGGACTCGAACCTTCAACAAGCGGATCCGAAGTCCGCTACTCTATCCAGTTGAGCTACGGGCGCTTTTGCTTTTCAATGATAAAATTCCTTATTTCTATCAACAATTATTTACCTTAAGGTTGCAAAATCTAAAATTATTTTATCCCTCACTCTGAATATATTGCCTCTTTTTGATTTGTCAAGAGAGTTATGAATCCTTCATAAACACTCTGGATTTATCCTGGATTCCAAAGAATATGGGATGTGTAGTTCTTCGGCTGAAAATTGATAAAAATAGATTCCTAATAGAGATTTAATTCTTAGCGCTCTTGTAAAGTTTTCCTTATCTTATTACCATAAGCTTTCTCGTTGCCTTGAATTTTCCTGCCTCCATTCGATAAAAGTAAACTCCTGATGCAACTCTATTTCCGCTGTTGTCTTCACCATCCCAGTAAACTCTATATCTACCAGGCTGATTACCTCCAGATAGAATTCTGACAGCTCTTTCTGTTATATCGTAAACTTCGAGTGTTACATTTGGAAAAGATATAGATATAAAAGAGGTTATGTTAAATGTTGCTTAGAAAAGTCTTGACAAAACCTATCGTCCCCAAATATTTCAGGGTGTTTTCTTGACAATTTGTAATTTTATGTTATACTTCTATTAATAAATACATTTTTGTGATTTAAATATTTTTATAAATGATTAATTCATATGAGGTTACCTATAATAAAGCAAAAGGGTTAAATTGTGGTCGCAATTTAATATTTAGTCAGATATATTTAATTCTATATAGGAGGAAAAAATTATGGGGAAAAGGAATCGTCGTTCTGGAAAAGAGCGAAGATCAG
>Ga0209121_10002122_pt1 | contig 20343 bp, 19 predicted proteins | sample Cruoilmetagenom3_FD_187292 | JGI IMG/M metagenome (GOLD analysis project Ga0209121, IMG submission 187292) | Oil polluted marine microbial communities from Coal Oil Point, Santa Barbara, California, USA - Sample 3 (SPAdes) (version 2) | ecosystem: Environmental > Aquatic > Marine > Oil seeps ...
ACCGAAGCGGTAGATAAAGCTACTGCTTTAGCTAAAAAATAAAGATGAGTCGAGTTTGAAAGGGACAACATAGGAATGGCTACCATCAAAAGTGTTAAAGCTAGGGAGATTCTCGATTCTCGGGGTAATCCTACCATAGAGGCAGAGGTGCTGTTAGCTGATGGCGCTATTGGTATAGCTTCTGTTCCTTCGGGGGCAAGCACTGGTAAGTATGAGGCTGTAGAACTTCGAGATGGTGACAAAGGTAGATATAATGGGCTTGGGGTTCTTAAAGCCATCGAACATGTTAATAGTGGTATTGCTTCCACAATAGTAGGCATGTCTGCTTTGGAGCAGGCGGCTATAGATGGGAAACTGATTGAGCTTGATGGCACAGCTAACAAATCTCGTCTTGGAGCCAATGCTATCTTGGGGGTATCTTTGGCAGTGGCAAAGGCTGGAGCTAATTTCTCCGGTCTTCCTTTATATCGCTATTTAGGTGGAGCAGAAGCCAACCTGATGCCTATTCCCATGCTTAATATTTTGAATGGTGGTAAGCATGCTCTGGGGTCTACTGATTTTCAGGAGTTTATGATAGTGCCCGTTGGTGCAGAGACCTTTACCAAGGCTATTCAAATGGGCAGCGAAGTGTATCATCGTTTACACAAAGTTCTTAAAGACAAGGGTTTAAGTACCAACGTAGGTGATGAAGGTGGTTTTGCCCCCAAGCTTTCTTGTAACAAGGAAGCACTGGAACTAATTCTGGCAGCTATTGACCTAGCTGGCTATAAGGCTGGTGAAGACTTATTTCTTGCCCTTGACCCGGCGGCGAGCAGTTTCTATCAGGATGGCAAATATGTCTTGGCTCGGGAAGGTGTTACCCTTACTTCGGTAGGGATGGTAGACTATTATGCCAGCTGGGTATCCAATTATCCTATTATTAGCCTTGAGGACGGCTTGGCGGAGGATGACTGGCTAGGCTGGATACTGCTTATGGCTAAATTAGGCAAGGAGATTCAGCTTATGGGCGATGACCTTTATGTTACCAGCATAGAGCGTCTTGAGAAAGGCATTGCAGAGAAGGCCTCCAACTCAATCCTTATTAAGCCAAATCAAATAGGCACGCTTAGCGAAACCTTAACTGTTATCAAAAGAGCGCAAAAAGTGGGGTGGACGGCTATCATTAGTCACAGGTCTGGTGAGACAGAAGATACTACCATAGCTGATTTATCGGTAGCAAGTGGCGCTGGATTTATTAAAGCTGGGGCTCCATGTCGTGGTGAGAGATTGGCTAAATATAATCGACTTCTTAAGATAGAGGAGGAGTTAGGGGATAACGCTCGCTATCCGGGCAAAAAGGCTTTCTATAATCTGGAGAAGATGAAGTCATGGAAATAGTAGCTGGTGTCTATCAAATAAAGCTCCCCTTTCCCCAGGGTGTACCAGGTAATACCAATGCGTATGTGGTCGAGGGAAGTAAAGGCAATATCATGGTTGACACCGGCTGGGATAGCTCAGAAGCTCTGTGGGCTTTCAGGGAAGGGCTAAAAGAAAACCTTCTCAAGTTCCAGGATATTAATTGGATTGTTATCACTCACATCCATCCCGACCATTATGGTTTGGCAAGCAAACTAAAAGAGCTTTGTGGGGCTGAAGTGATTATGCATAGGGTTGAGGCGGGACTTATCAATTCAAGGTATAAAGATTTTGGTGGGTTACTTGCGGAGGTAGAGGAAGAACTTAAGAAGAATGGTGTTCCTCAAACTGAGTTGACTGAGTTGAAGGAGGCCTCACTTTGGACAAAGCAATTTGTTTCGCCTGATTTACCTGATGTTATGCTAGATGATGGTGACAGGCTTTCTAATGGTTCATTTGAATTCGAGGTGGTACGGACGCCAGGGCATTCGCCCGGGCACATGTGTCTTTATGAGCCAAGGAAGAAGTGGCTTTTTTGCGGAGACCATGTTTTGTTTAAAACTACTCCTCATGTGGGCTTTCATCCCCAATCAGGGGATAATCCCCTGGGAGAGTATATCAATTCCCTAAAAAGGTTAGAGGCTCTTAAGACTAATTTCATCTTTCCGGGACATGGGCCAGTGTTCAATAGCCTGAAGCTGAGAGCAGCGGAAATACTCCAGCATCATGCACAGAGGGAAAGAGCCATTATGAAAGTTTTAAACGAGGGCTTGAAAACAGCCTATCAGGTAGCTACTGGGATTCCCTGGAGAGCTGAAGCAGTTGGCACCTTTGTGAATTTATCGCCCTGGGATAGACGATTAGCAATATTGGAAACTATTGCTCACCTCAAATTACTAACTTTTGAGGGCAAAGTAGGCAAGATTGACCAGGAGGGCACTTCTTTATACTTATCTAAGGACTAGATAAAAAGGAGGTAAAGGAATGACAGCGAAAGTAGGTATCAATGGCTTTGGGCGTATTGGGAGATTGGCTCTTAAGGCAATAAAACAGCGGTGCTCTGGTAAGTTGGAGGTGGTGGCGGTGAACGACCTCACTGATGCTAAGACTAATGCTCACCTTTTCAAATACGATAGCAATTACGGTGCTTATCCGGGCAAAGTGGAGGCTAAGGAGAATTCTATCGTAGTTGATGCTAGGGAGATAAAAGTTTTAGCTGAGCGTGACCCAGCCAAAATTCCCTGGCGAGATTATGGGGTGGATGTCGTGATCGAATCGACGGGGCTTTTTACCCAGGCCTCCAAGGCAGCTGCTCACTTTCAGGGCGGGGCAAAAAAGGTGATTATTTCAGCGCCAGCCCGGGAGGAGGATATAACCATTGTCCTTGGTGTTAATGAGGAGCAGTATGATTCGGCCAAGCATCATATTATATCCAATGGTTCTTGTACCACTAATTGTATTGCTCCTGTGGTCAAAGTTCTTCACCAAAATTTCAGGGTCAGTCGCGGGCTAATGACCACTATCCACTCTTACACTAATGACCAAAGGATTCTGGATGTATTTCATCGCGACCTGCGTCGGGCACGAGCTGCTGCTACGAATATCATACCTACTACTACTGGTGCTGCTCGCACCGTAACCGTAGTCATCCCAGAGCTTCAAGGGAAGCTCCATGGTATTGCCATAAGAGTGCCTACCTCGGTAGTTTCTATCGTTGACTTTGTGGCTGATTTAGATAGAGAGGTAACTGCCGAGGAAGTTAACCATGCCTTTCAGAGGGCTGCTGAAGGAGAACTCAAGGGGATTGTAGAATATTGTGATGACCCCTTAGTAAGCACAGATTTTAGAGGCAATCCAGCCAGTGCTATTTTCGATGCCTTGAGCACTATGGTCATCGGTGGCAGTATGGTGAAGGTGCTGGCCTGGTACGACAATGAGTGGGGTTATAGCTGTCGTCTTGCTGACCTTGCTGCCTATATTGTTAGCAAGGGCTTATAAGCTATTAACAAAACTGTAATATGTGCTAAATTGGATATAGGAGGTGAAAAATGTTCTGTCCCAAATGTGGCACTGAAAATCCTGAGGGAGCTAAGTTTTGCTCTAAGTGTGGCGCCGAGCTTGGTGTTTCTGCTAAGCCCTCGGAAACCAGCGTAGGGCTGTCAGCCAATGTAGCAGGGCTTCTTTGCTATGTCGGTGGCTGGATTTCAGGGATAGTTTTCCTGGTTATTGAGAAAAAGAGCAAATTTGTTAGGTTCCATGCCTGGCAATCCATTATGACCTTTGGTGTATTAACTGTGGTTTACCTTATTCTGTTCTCGATTCCTATTATCGGCTGGGTCCTGGGCTGGATTATTTGGGTTCTGGGCCTTGTTTTGTGGATTATTCTTATGATTCAGGCGGGGACTGGCAAAATGTGGAAATTACCCTGGGCGGGCAACTGGGCTGAGAAGCAAGCTAGCAAAGCTTCTTAGGCTTCATTGCCCCTTTAAACCCCAGCTAATTTTTTAGCGTCGTTAATGTAAAGGTTTGTTTCTCTAATCCCTCGTTCCTTGTCATTGTGAGGCAGCTCTGCTGCCGCGGCAATCTGATGGGGCGAGATCCTTCGCTACGCTCAGGATGACAGTTGAGGCAAGATTGCTTCGGTCCTGGCATGCCTCGCAATGACAGGATGGAGGTGTGCTTTGCGATGACACAAGGAACTACTAGGGCTTGTTCTAAACTTAAAGTGGAAGATAGCCTTATACTTTAAAGTGTCACCATCTATCTCAACGAGATTATGTTTGGTTGCTTTCGCACTGACTATAAACTTTTCCCCGCTCCTTTCGTTTTCCTATATAATAGACATCAGTCTGATGTCTATTGAGAGGGATGTAGTCTCCCGAGCGATAAAGGGCGATGGAGAAGCCTTTGCCCAGCTTTATGAGGAGCATTTTGATAGGATTTATCGTTATGTTTACCTTAAAGTGGGGAATCAAGCTGAAGCTGAGGATTTAACTCAGGAGGTATTTGTTAAGGCATTGGAGGCGATTGGCTCTTACAAATGGCGGGACTTGCCTTTCGCTTCCTGGCTATTTCGTATCGCACATAACCAGGTGGTCGATTATTTTAGGAAGCAGGGCAAAGTGGAAAAGGTGGCTTTGGAAGATGATATAACCTTAGTTAGTGGGTCAAATCCAGCGCTTATGGCTGAACGGGAGCTTGAAATTGAGGAGGTGATTAACAGTGTGAAGAAACTGTCTCCAGCTCAAAGGGATGTGATTTCGCTTCGCTTTGGCGCTGGGCTTTCTGTTGCTGAGGTAGCCAAGGTTTTGGAGAAAAGCATGGGTACAGTGAAGGCTTTGCAATACAATGGAGTAGCGGCGTTAAAGAAAATGCTCTTGGCGGATAAATAAAAATGACTCGAAAGATAGAAGATATTCTCGACAATTGTTTGGAGCGCATATTTAAGAGTGAAAGCATTGAGGATTGCCTCAAGACTTATCCTAAGCAAGCACCTGAACTGGAGCCTTTACTCAAAACTAGCCTTGTTTTTATGCAAAGGTCTTCCACTATTCGGCCCGATCCCAGGTTTAAGGCGAGGTTTCATTCCCAGCTTCAAGCAATGCTTTATGCCAAGCAAGAGAAAGCGGAAAAGAGAGCAAAGATTCCTATTTGGCACAGGAAATGGGCTTTGGCTATGACTGCTATTCTAGGTTTTCTGCTTATTGGTGTGGGAACAGTTGCTGCTTCAGCATATGCTTTGCCCGATGAGTCTCTTTATCCGGTCAAGTTAGCTGGGGAGCAGGTGAGGATGACATTAGCTTTTTCTGATATAGACAAGGCAAAGCTTCATATCCAATTTGCTGAGCATAGGCTAGGTGAGATGGTTGAGATGGCTCGCCAGGGCAAAAGCGATGAGATTTTTGTGCTAACCGAGCAAATTGCCAATCATCTGGACAAGGTGTATGTGATGGAGGAAACGGCTGTGGTTAGGGGGAAAGGGCCTCAAACGTTGCCTGCTCCTGCTCTAGCCCCCTCCAGCGAAGCAGGAGCTTATAGTAAAGGAAGGGACGCTGAGGAACTGGAGGCGGTGCTAGGCCAAAGCCGGGCAAAGAGTTTAGAGGCATTAAGGAATGCCTTAGACAAAGCCCCTGAAGAACTAAAACCAGTTTTACAGCAGGCTATTGAAAATATGGAAGAGGATTACGGTAGAGCCATTTTCATTATAGAAAGTGGCTCAAGTCAGTAATTTAGCAGCATCTTTTGTTGAAAAGTAGTTGCCCAATTTATTGGGCTCAATGGATGCTCCATTTATGGAACTATTAAGCCTGATGAATCAGGCAACTACAAGTTATATTTTAAAATAGAAAGTGCGCAATAATTTAGCAAAAATCTCCTTTAGGGATTAAGCGGAGTGGAGTATAATAAGGTTAGCAAATGGGCTCGGAGGTTTTTTATCGTAAATGGCGTCCGCAGACTTTAGCTGAGGTGGTGGGACAGGAGACTGTGACTCAGACTTTGCATCATGCTGTGGAGAATGGGAAGGTAGCTCACGCTTATCTTTTTTGTGGTCCTCGAGGTACAGGAAAAACCAGCACCGGGCGCATTTTAGCTAAAGTGGTTAACTGCCCTAATCAGGTACATGGTGAGCCGTGTAATAATTGTGATATATGTCGCTCAATCACTGAAGGCAGATCCTTAGACATAATAGAGATAGATGCTGCTAGCAACCGTGGCATCGATGAAGTTCGTAGTCTCAGGGAAAAGGTTAACTATGCCCCCAGCCTCACTCGCTATAAGGTGTATATTATAGACGAGGTTCATATGCTTACTGAGGCGGCTTCCAATGCCTTGCTTAAGACTTTGGAGGAACCACCTCCTTACGTAATTTTTGTCCTAGCTACTACAGAACCTCACAAGGTGATACCTACCATTATGTCAAGGTGTCAGCGGTTTAATTTTCGACGCCTGTCCCAAGCGGCGATAATCGGTAAACTGGAGTTGATATGTCACAAAGAGGGTATTCACATTGGATTTGAGTCCTTAAGGCTTATTGCTCGGGCGGCTACAGGAAGTCTCCGAGATGCGGAAAATATATTGCAGCAGCTAATTGCTTACCAGGGTAATCAAATTGATTTTGAACAAGTTCAGATAGCACTTGGCGTCAGCAGCGACCCCCGAGTTAGGCAACTGGCAAAGCATATTGTCAGTAGGGATGTTGCTGCAGGTCTCCAAGTTATAAATAGCGTCAATAATGATGGCGTTGACCTTCGCCAGTTTAATCTGGGGCTAGTGGAATATCTCCGAGGATTGTTGTTGGCTAAATCCCAATGTAATGAGGTTTTGGATGTTACTACTGAAGATTTAGCTGAGATGAATGGGCTTGCGGCTAAGGCCACTTTTGAATATTTACTCAAGGCGGTCAAGCTTTTCTCCAGTGTAGATTTTCGCGGTGATAATTGTTCCACTTTGCCTTTAGAGTTAGCTTTAATGGACTGTGCCTTATCTCCAATGACCGGACGAGATGAGTCAACCGTGACTGAATCTCCAGAGACAGTAGAGGTCACTAAGCCATCTCAGGAGTCAATCCAGCCTACGCAAGAAGCTGAATTTACTGTGGTGGCAAACAATATTGAGACTTCAAGCACAGGGGTTTCTCAAGATATTGACTACTTGCGTGGTCGGTGGAAGGAATTCATTCAGTCTTTGCGAGGGGAAGGCTCTAGCGGCAATCTGGATGCCTTTTTGCGCAGTGCCTGTGAGCCAGTGGCTCTGGAGGATGATACTTTAGTATTAGGGTTTTACTATTCTTTCCATAAAGAGAAGATCGAAGACCCCAAATATCGACATCTGGTGGAGAGGAAGCTTAAAGAGGTTTTTGGTCAGCCTTACAAGCTGAAGTGTATCTTAGTTGACTACAAAAGGAAAATCCCACCTCCGGCGAAGGAGCATAGTTCTTTGATTAAGGCTGCGCTGGAAATGGGAGCCGAAATAGGAGAGAGGTAAAAATGATAATCACTGCTGAGCCTGTAACTAAGTTAGTTGAGGCATTTAATAAACTACCTGGGATTGGGCCTAAGAGTGCACAGAGGTTGACTTATTATTTATTGGGTAGGCCAGAGGAGGAAGCCAAAGTTTTAGCTGAAGCTATTTTGGCTCTGAAGGAAAAGATAAGGCTCTGTTCAGTTTGCTTTAATATCACTGATTGTGACCCTTGCCGCATTTGCCAGGATAAAGAGCGAGACCAATCTAAAATTTGTGTTGTTGAGAGGCCTTCAGATGTTCTTCCTTTGGAGCGGACTGGGAAGTATAATGGTGTTTACCATGTGCTCCATGGGTCTATTAGCCCAGCGCAGGGAATAGGACCTGAGGAGCTGAAGGCAAAGGAGCTTTTATCCCGCCTTCAAGATGGTTCGGTAACTGAAGTGATCCTGGCAGCCAATCCTAATCTAGAGGGTGAAACCACTGCTATGTATCTTCGACGGATGATCTTGCCTTTGGGCATTCGTATTACTCGTTTAGCTCGCGGCTTGCCATTCGGTGCTGACCTGGAATATGCTGATGACATGACCCTGAGCCAAGCCCTCGAAGACAGGCAGGAATTCTAAAAAGGGTGTGGATGGAGGCACCGCGAAGTTATCAAACTCAAGCTATCATTGTTAGGCAAACCAAGCTTGGTGAAGTTGATAAAATTGTTACTATTTATACCCCCGAATTTGGCAAGCTGAAGGCGGTAGCTAAAGGAGCTTGTCGCCCGGGAAGCAAGTTGGGTGGCAATGTAGAACCTTTAACTTACAGCTTGCTGATGTTAGCCAGGGGGCGGACCCTTGATATCATTACCCAAAGCCAAACTATTGATGGTTTTCTAGTTTTAAAGAATGATTTATGGCACACCTCTTGCGGCCTTTACATCTTAGAGCTCATTGATTCCTTTACTGTGGAGAATAATGGGAATCGCCCCTTGTTTGATTTACTGCTTGATACCTTGCAGCGACTGTGTCAAGCAGACAATAGTGAAACTGTGTTACGTTATTTTGAACTTCATCTTCTTGATTATCTTGGCTATCGTCCTCAGTTACACCGGTGCGTTAGTTGTAATGCGCCTATCAAACCAGTGGTTAATTTTTTCAGTTCTAGCCAAGGTGGCATTCTGTGTTCCCATTGTAGTCAGCAGGAGCCTGATTCGCGTCCTCTATCAGTTGACGCCTTGAAAATTCTTCGGTTGTGGCAAAGTTGTGATTATGCTACTGCAAAGCGGGTGAAAGTGAAATCAGAGTTGAGGTCGGAGTTAGAACAAATGATGCCGGGGTATATAAAATATCTTTTGCAGAGAGAGGTTAGGTCAATGGCTTGGCTACAGAAGCTAAAGAGAGAGTCGATAGTTGACAACAATTGTGGGAGGAATTAAAATCGCCCAGCAAGTGAAATTAATTATGGGGGAGCTTAATTTTGGATACGAATTGTCATTTTAAACCTGGCGATAAATTTGCTCGCCCTCCTCGAGCTGAAGCTCATCCTTTAAGGGGATGAGCCAAAATCTTGTTAAGGAGGAAGTGGTAAAATGTACTTTATAGTAGCAGGCTTGAGCAGCACAGGGAAGAACCTTGCTGAACTTCTGGTTAAAGAGGGGAGTGAGGTAGTGGTTGTAGACTCAGATGAGGCGAGGTGCACTGAAATGGCAACATCTTCTGACGTGATGGTGATAACGGGGAATGCTACTGAGAGGTCAGCTCTGGAGGAGGCGGGGGTCAGGAGGGCTGATGCTTTAGTCGCCTTAACTAATGATGACTCAGATAATTTAATGATTTGCATGCTGGCCAAAGAGATGGGAGCCAAGAAAGTGCTCTCTTTGGTGAATGAGACAGTGCACGTAGAAACCTTTAAACAAGCTGGGATTAGCTTCCAGGTTAAGCCCCATGCTGTGGTGGCCAAGCATATTTATCGAACGATTTTGCAGCCTTATGTAAAAGATTTTCTCTCTTTTGAAAGGGCGGAGATCTTCGAAATAGAGATCGAGGAAGGTATGAGGTGTGTGGACAAGAAAGTCTCTGAGATAAGGACTCCAAACGGTATGAAAATCCTTGTGCTAGAGCGGGGGGGAAAATATTTGAATGAAGATGCTAAGATGGAACCTAAAGATTGGTTGATTCTCATTGTAGCGCGGAAATCTAGCAAAAAGGGAGTCGAATTTATGAATAGATGGTTCACCAAAGGATAAGGTTAACCCTCCATATCATTGGTTCGTTTCTAAAATACCTCGCTTTAATCCATATTTTCCCCTTATTGGTCGCTGTTTATTATGGCGAGGATTGGCGGATTTTTTTATATTCGCTACTGCTCACTTTAGCTATCGGGCTATCTCTTGAATTTGGTCTTAAAACCACCAAGGAAATAGAGCGTGCCGATGGGTTTACCATAGCCTCTTTTACCTGGCTTCTTGTGCCACTCCTTGGCGCCGTCCCTTATATATTTCTGGGGTGGAATTTGCTTGATGCCTTTTTTGAAGCCATGTCTGGTTTCACTACCACTGGCGCTACTATACTGGAGAGGGTAGAAGAAGTACCTAAGAGTGCCCTTTTATGGCGTAGCCTTACACAATGGCTGGGTGGGATGGGGGTGATAGCTCTTTTTATTGCCATCTTACCCAGACTAGGAGTAGGAGGCTCTCAGCTCTTTGAGCGGGAGTTTCCTGGCCCTATGCCTGAAAGGCTTCGTCCCAGAATTAAAACCACGGCAAGACTTCTTTGGACGATTTATATAGCTTTCACTGCTGTTGAGATAGCGCTTCTCTATTTCCTGGCTAAGCTTCATCTCTTTGATTCAATTTGTGTCTCCCTCTGCACCCTCCCCACCGGCGGATTTACCCCTACTACTGGAAGCATCGGAGCCTTTGTTAATCCCTTAGCTGAGTACATTATCATGGTCTTTATGTTCCTAGCAGGCACAAATTTCATAATTCATTATCAAGCTTTGAAAGGAAACCTCAAAATATTTAAAAATGAGGAATTTAGGTTTTACTTGATTCTTTTAGTGGCAGCTACCTTGTTATTAATCCTTTCTCAAGGTCTTGGCTCGTATCGGTATAGTCTCTTCCAGGCAATCTCAATCATGACTACTACTGGCTTTGTTACTTGCGATTTTGGTTTGTGGCACTCCGGCGCCAAAATGGTGCTTTTAGTTTTGATGTTCATTGGGGGTTGTGGTGGTTCCACTGGGGGGGGGATAAAAGTGATGCGGACTTTAACCCTGTTGAAACATAGCAAGGTGATGATGAGAAAAGCTATTTCTCCCAAAGCTGTGATTCCAGTTAAATGTAATCAAAAGCCGCTCTCAGAGGAAATAATTCGAGATGTAACCTCCTTTCTCTTTCTTTACCTCCTTGTGGCGGTTGTGGTTTCAATAATACTTGTTTTTTTAGGGCTTAATTTGGAAACATCGATCTCGGCAGTGGCGGCTACTTTAGGGAATGTGGGGCCTGGATTAGCTGGAGTTGGCCCTACTTCGAATTATGCTTGGCTTCCTGGGGTGGGAAAGGTGCTTTTAATCATCTGCATGTGGTTAGGGAGGTTGGAATTGTTTACAGTTCTCATGATATTTTTGCCTGATTTCTGGCGAAGATAATTTCTAGTGGAAAATTAAAAACAATCAAGCTATACTCGTGTGACAATGATAATGGTTGCTTTTCAAGGAGAAAGAGGTGCTTTTAGTGAAGATGCGGCGATAAAGCTTTTTGGCGAGGACATCGATTTTTTGCCTTGTATCCACCTCCGAGGTGTCTTCCAGGCTGTGTTGGAAGATAACGTTGATTTTGGCGTAGTCCCTGTGGAGAGCTCTCAAGCTGGTAGCATCAACGAGACCTATGATTTGTTACTAGCATATCCTCTTAATATATTTGCTGAGGTCATTCTCAGAGTAAGCCATTGTCTAATGGCTTTGCCTGGGGAGAATTTGACTAGTGTAAGAACGATTTACTCGCATCCCCAAGCATTGGCTCAATGTGAGGAATTTTTAACCAAATTGAAGGTCGAAGCTGTGCCTAGTTATGATACTGCTGGCAGCGCCAAAATGATAAAGGAGAGACAACTGAGGCAATGTGCTGCTATAGCTAGTAAGAGAGCTGCTAATATTTATGCTTTAGAGATCTTGGCACCAGAAATTGAGACTAATGTTAATAATTACACCAGATTTTTTGCTATCGCAAGGCAGAAAACTAAGCCAGCATTAAAAAACAAGACCTCTCTTGTCTTTGCCACTAGAAATGTGCCTGGTGCCCTATATAAAGTCTTGGGCACCTTCGCCAGCAGGAATATAAATCTGACGAAATTAGAGTCCAGGCCGAGTAAGAGCAAACCATGGGAGTATGTATTTTATACCGATTTTGAAGGTCACATTGATAGTGAAGCTTATCAAGAGGCTATAAAAGAGCTGGAACTGGAAACTACCTTTGTCAAGGTTCTAGGCTCTTATCCTCAAGCTGAGTAGCAATTTACTCGATAGCGACTTTTAGCTTTTTATAGGTGGCAGCTAACCCCTCTGATATTACCCTGGTATTGGACAATACGGGCATAAAGTTAACGTCACCTTGCCATCGGGGCACTATATGAGTATGGAGATGCTCTTCTATTCCAGCTCCAGCGACCTTGCCTATGTTTAAACCTATGTTGAAGCCATTAGGATTAAGTATCTCTTTTAGAAGAGCCAAGCTTTTCTTCACAAGGTTGAAGTGTTCTATTACCTCATCATCTGTTAAGTCCTGCAGATTTGCTATATGTCGGTAAGGAGCTATCATTAGGTGTCCTGGGTTGTAGGGGAAGGCATTCAAGATTATGAAGTTATTTTGGCCGCGGTAAAGGATGAAGTTCTTCTCGTCGTTATTTTCTTTAGGTTTTTGGCACAGGATGCAGCCACTTTCCTTCGGCCTCGCTATATATTGTATTCGCCATGGTGCCCAAAGCTGTTCCATAATTGACTATTATCAGATACAAAAGCTAACCAAGTCGGTAACGCGAGGCAAGCTGTCTAGAAACATAATAAGTAAACTTACTCTAGATAATCCCTGAGTTTGCGACTCTTGCTGGGATGGCGCAACTTGCGCAAAGCTTTAGCTTCGATCTGGCGTATCCTCTCTCGAGTTACATTGAATTCTTGCCCCACTTCTTCCAAGGTTCGGGTATGTCCATCCTTGAGGCCGAATCTAAGCTGCAGCACCCTTTTCTCTCGTGGGGTAAGCTCATCAAGCACCCTATCTATCTGTTCTTTGAGTAACTGCTGTGAAGCAGCTTCGGTTGGCGCTATGCTAGTACGGTCTTCGACAAAGTCACCCAAGCGACTGTTCTCCTCTTCGCCAATAGGCGTCTCCAGCGATATTGGCTCATGGTGAAGTAGGTCTTTAATTTCCTCTACCCTTTCAGGGGTCATATTTAATTGGTTGCCAATTTCTTCATAGCTGGGGTCGCGCCCAAGTTCCTGAGTTAGCTGTCGTGTCATCCGCAGTAACTTATTGATTGTTTCTACCATATGCACCGGAATACGGATAGTACGAGATTGGTCAGCGATGGCTCGGGTAGTGCCTTGCCTGATCCACCAAGTGGCGTAAGTGCTGAACTTATAACCTTTTCTGTGCCGAAACTTGTCTACTGCCCGCATAAGGCCAATATTACCCTCCTGGATAAGGTCGAGGAGGGACATACCATGTCCGATATATTTCCTGGCTATGCTAACCACCAGGCGCAGGTTTGCCTCAGTGAGGTGTTCTTTTGCCTTTTTTGCCTCAGTCCTTACCTCTTCAAAGTGGGTCTTAAACTGCTCGTTATAGAAGTGAAGCTGGGGGAGAAATTCGTTGCTAGCCAGGAGAGCCTTTATCTCCTGCCCTGAAGTTTTATCTCCAATGAGGACCAACAATTGTGGTGGCAGAAGAAGGCTATTCAAAGAAAGGTTTATTATGGCTTCCTCTGCTGCGGCAGTTTCTTTGCCTGTCTTTTGGGCCACGGCTGTTACCAATGCTAGGGCTAGCTCATTATCGATAGCAGCGCGAAATTTAGGATTTGTGATTGTCGCTACTAGGCTATAGGAGTGATCGATTTCACAGTGCTCTTTGATAACTTCGATGATAGGGTAAGCTCGGGATAGTTGAGAGATTAGGTCAACTACTATGTCAACTGCAGAAGGGAAATCCCTATGCTTCTTGAAGTGAGCGTCTTCAATTTTTCTCAATTGCTTTCTTCGCTCTATTTTACTGGACAGTTCTCTCTCTTCAGCGGCTGTGAGAAGTGGCACCTTACCAATGTCGCGAAGGTACATGCGAGCCAGGTCATCAATTATCTCCTGTTCCTCCACCGCTACTACTTGTGGCCTAGCTCCTTTAGTGGTCATTTCCTCTGCAGGCTGTTCCTCAGATGCAACATCAGTAGTTTCAGCTTCACCCTCGTCGGCCGGGGTCTCTTCTAGCCTTGATTCCTCAACCTCATTTATGTCAGGAGTTCTGCCCTTAATTAAATCCGTCATCTACCCTCTTTTGTTCTCCCTCGTTTAATGAAGATCTCCTTGAGTTGCTCACTGGATCTTATTCCCTGTTCATCCAGTTTAGCCAGCTCGGCATTCACGCCTTCTTTCTCCCTGGTAAGATTAAACATTAGTTCTCTGCCAGCTTCCAACCTCTTTGACAATCTCTCTTGCAAGCTAAGAATGCAATCGTTCAGAGCGTGTTGCCGCTCCCAGTCATTTTTATCCAGAATTGGCTTATTCCTTAAGTAGTTTAAGTGTTCTAATAGATTAGCGTCAAGTTTCTCTTCAAGCTTGAAAATGTCTTGGGTGCATTGCCACTTAATGAAAACCTCACGATTCTCGGTGTTTTCAAAGTGTTCTGTTGACAACTCTCGAGCTGTGGGGCGAAGTTCTGGATATTGGAGCAGCAGAGCCAAGCAATATTCCTCAACAGGGTTTGATACCAGTTGATGAGCGAGCTGGGATTTTCTTGCTGTCTCGGTCGGCTGATGTTTTCCCCTAATTCTTAGCTCTCCTAAAGTGCCCGTTATAGCAGATTCACTGATGTTCAATATACTTGCCAGTTTTCGCACATAATGCGATTGTTGTACACGGTCTTTTATTCCATAGATTAAGGGCAGTAGTTTTTGTATCGCTAGAGACTTATCCTTGGCTTTATTGAAGTCAACCTTACTTATTATAGTCTCAAAGGCAAAATCCAGCATAGGTAGAGCTTCTTCCACCAGATTCTGCCAAAGGGTAGGATCCTCACTTATTACTTCATCAGGGTCTTTGCCCTGAGGCATTAAGATAGCTTTTACTTCAGCTTTATCTAGGGAACGTGCCGATACCTCTGCACTTCGCAGAGTAGCTTCCTCTCCAGCAACATCCGCATCAAGAGCCAAAGCTATATTTTTGCTTAACCTCTTGACAATGGCTATTTGCTTTTCAGTTACGGAGGTTCCCATTGAGGCGACTACATTCTGCCAGCTATGTTGATGGGCGGTAAGAACATCCATATAGCCTTCCATGATTATTACGAAGTTTTTTTGCCTAATGAAGGATTTAGCCTTATCAATTCCATAAAGGCTACCGCTCTTGTCAAAAATCGGTGTTTGGGGTGAGTTAATATATTTGGGTAAAGATTCATCTAGTACCCTAGCTCCAAAGCCAGTGACTTGGCTTTGAATATCACATATAGGGAACATCAATCGGTTGCGAAACCTATCGTAACTACCTCCTCCCTCCTTCTCTATTATCAAGCCAACTTCAACTAATTCCCTTTCTTTAAGTCCTTTGCTCATTAAGAATTTCTTAAGTATTTCCCAACTATCGGGGCTAAAACCTAATCGGAACCTCTTAATAGTTTCGGGTGTGATCTTTCTTTTGCTGAGATAAGCTCTGGCTGGCTCACCGGCTTTAGTATTTAGAAGTAAGTGGTGGTAGTATTCGGCTGCTGCCTCATTAATTTGGAATAATCTCCTTTTCTCTTCGTCTTCAGCGACTCCTGCTATCTCAGGGGAGCTTAGAATTATACCTGCCCTTTGAGCTATGAGGCGAAGAGCTTGACCAAAGTCAATTCCCTCCTTCTTCATGACGAAGGAGAAGACATCGCCACCGGTGCCACAGGCGCCAAAGCAGTGCCAAGTCTGTTGTTCTGGGAAGACAAAGAAGGAGGGGTGTTTCTCACTATGAAAGGGACATAAAGCCTTAAAATTGCGCCCTGCTTTTTGTAAGGGAACATAATCAGAGATGACCTCTATAATGTCCGTTTTTTGTTTTACTTCATTGATTACGGTCATTTAGTTTAAATTCTAAATCCTAATATCTAAACCCTAAACAAGTTCCTTTAGAATGCAAAAAGCAAAAATAAAAATGCAAAATGACAGGGCAAAAGTTAAAAGGTTTTGCATTTTGAGTTGTCATTTTGACTTTTGAACTTTGATTTTTAATTTTCTGCATTGTTTAGCATTTCGTATTTAGTGCTTGGGATTTTCTCTTTATTGTATTCCTCCTTTATGTATTAGTCATTGGGATATCTCCTGGGCTAATCGTAGCGCATATTGATCAGTCATTCCGGCAATGTAATCGACGACTTTGCGTTCCCTGGTATCGTCCAGAGAGGCAAATTCTGGGGGTAATTCATCTTCACGTTTGAGGAAATAGGAGTAGAGAAGGTGCATTGTTTTTCTTGCCCTGGCTGCTTCTCTGGTGGCTAAGCTGGGATTGTATACCTTTTCAAATAGAAACTGGCGGAGGCTATCAGTTGCCTTAATGACTCCTGGACTCATAGAGATAATTGCTGCTTCCCAAGAGCAGTTCACAATATCGCATACCAAGGTATTAATTCGCTGGGAATGTTTATGGCCTAGAATTTCTACTGCTTGCTCAGGCAAGTCGTTTTCGGTGATGATGTCAGACCTTATAGCGTCACCAATATCATGGTTAACATAAGCAATAATGTCTGATAATTTGCATACTTGACCTTCCAGGGTGCTTGTATCTTCCCATCCTTCTCCTAAAATATCTGCTTGCCCTTTGGAATGCTTAAGGATGCCATCTCGCACTTCCCAGGTAAGATTAAGTCCCTGTCCATCTTTCTCCAACAGGTCAACTACTCGTAAGCTTTGCTCGTTATGTTTGAAACCCCCGGGGTAAAGTTCATTTAAAACCTCTTCACCTATATGACCAAAAGGGGTATGCCCCAGGTCATGTCCTAAGGCAATAGCTTCACTTAAATCTTCGTTAAGATTCAAGGCTCGTGATATAGTTCTGGCAATTTGGGAGACCTCCAAGGTATGAGTAAGCCTGGTGACATAATGGTCACCTAAGGGGGCGATAAAGACCTGTGTCTTATGCTTGAGGCGGCGAAAGGCTTTGGAGTGGATAATACGGTCGCGATCACGCTGAAAGCAAGTTCTTATGGGGCATGGCTCCTCCCATCTCAGCCTGCCACGGCTGGATTTGCTCTTAGCGGCATAAGGGGAAAGGCTTTCCTCTCGCTCCTCTGTTTGCTGACGTATACCAAGTTCATGAATCATCAGAGCCTTAATTTTGCTTCTACAGCGGCGACCACCTCTCTGGTTTTATCTATCATATCCGGGCTTACTGATACGGAAGTAATCCCCCAATTCACCAATTTCTCAGTAACCTCGGGAAAGAAAGAGGGAGCTTGCCCGCAGATGGAGGAAGTAACACCCTTATTTGTGCAAGCCTTAATAACTTTTTCCATGGCCTGCATCACTGCCTCATTTCTCTCGTCAAACATCTCTGCCAGCAATTGGCTATCTCTACTTACACCTAAGATAAGCTGAGTCAAATCGTTAGAGCCGATAGATATGCCATCTATCCCTGTAGCTAGGAATTCATTGATAAGGAGAACATTGGAAGGCACCTCGACCATCATCCATAGTTTAAAGTCGGGGGAGCGATACAAACCCTCAGCCTCGAGCATTTCTTTAACCTGTGCCATTTCGCGAGGTAACCTCACAAAGGGAATCATCACCCATAGATTATTATGCCTTTCCCGAACTTTCTTTATAGCCTCGATTTCTAGCTTGAAAGCATCTGGCTCTCGGACATAGCGAGAGCACCCTCGGTAGCCAAGCATGGGGTTTTCCTCAACCTGCTCATATTCCTCCCCGCCTTTCAGCTTTCTGTATTCATTGGTCTTGAAATCAGTTGTCCTATAGACCACAGGGCGGGGATAGAAAGCTTTAGTAAAGGTAGTTATGCCCTGAGCTAGTGCGTCAATAAATTTGCCTCCGTGCTTTTCACGGAGGGCAAAGCGGGGGTGTTCACCAATCTGAGAGATGACAAACTCTGCTCTTAGTAAGCCGACTCCATCGACATCCCTCTCAGCTACTCTGTTTGCCAATTTTGGCTGAGCCAGGTTGACATAAACCTTTGTTTTGGTTCTTAACCTTCTCCTCAAACTAAAGCTAGATACAGAAAATTTTCTTGCTACTATCTTACCCTGATAAATCCGGCCGTGGGAGCCGTCTACTGTTATTTCTTGACCATCTTTGAGAACTTGGGTGGCTTTATCGGTGCCCACTACGCAAGGGATACCCATTTCGCGACTGACGATGGCAGCGTGGGATGTTCTGCCACCCCGATCAGTAACGATAGCTACTGCTCGCTTCATAGCTGGAGCAAAATCCGGGGATGTCATTTCAGCTACTAGGATATTCCCCTTTTGTACCTTATCTATCTGCGAAGGGTCAGAAACGATTTTAACTATTCCTGAAGCTACTCCTAGACTGGCGGCTTCACCAATAAGTAACGGTTCTGCCTTGATTTCAGCTAGCTTTTGCTCTTTTATCCCCAGGGTGGTCACTGGACGAGTTTGAATGATAAAGAGTTTCTCATTCTCCTTTGCCCACTCAATATCTTGAGGGAATCGATATAAATCCTCGAGGCGTTTACCTAATTTAGCTAGAGTGACGATGTCCTCGTCACTTAGTTTCTGTTTAGGTTGCTGTGAAGCAGGTATAGAAGCTTTAATGTTACTTTCTTCTATACTATGTGGTTTTGGATTTTTGATTATCTGCCATTCCTGCCTGGCTATTTGTTTATCAATGATAGCCATTTCTGTTTTATCTATCATGTACTGATCAGGGGTCACATCCCCGGAGACAATGGCTTCACCCAGCCCGTAAACTGCTTCGATAAAGATTTTCCCTCTATCGTTGGTTAAAGGTTCTACAGTGAACATAACGCCGGAGACCTGTGATTGGATCATCTGCTGAACTGGAACAGCTAACCCTACACTGAAGTGGTCAAAGCCTTGTTGTTGTCGGTAAAATATAGCCCGAGATTCAAATAATGAAGCCCAGCAACCTTGCACTGCAGCTAGCACTTCATTTTCACCCCGTATATTCAGGAAGGTTCGATGCTGTCCAGCGAAGGAAGCCTCGGGCAAGTCTTCAGCAGTGGCCGAAGAGCGCACTGCTACTATGCTTCCACCCAATTTCCTGTAGGCTTGCCTAATTTGGTTGGCTATTTCCTCAGGCATGGGGGAGCTAGAGATTTCTTCTTTTATCTTGTCGCTAGTTCTCTTAAGCTCTTCGCTGTCTTCTGTATCCAGAGACTCAAGAAGCTGGCGTATCTCCTGTTTAAGCTTTGCCTGCTTTAAGAAGGTAAAATAGGCATCGGCAGTAACAATGAATCCTGGTGGCACAGGAATATTGGCGTGTGTCATCTCGGCTAGATTTGCCCCCTTGCCACCGGCTAGAGTGACATCTTCTTTGCCGAGCTCGCTGAACCAGGCAATAGATTCCATTTTTGCCATTCATTGACTCCTTGCAAGTGATGGTTGAATTGTATCATGCGGAGCGGGGGTCAAACAAATGCTCATATTGAGCGAAAGTAGCGATTGAAAGGGAGCCAATTTTAGCTAAAATAGTTGACTTAAGTTTATTGACTCAGTAGGATTATGAGCGTAAAATAAAAGCTTGGCTAAAGGGGGTAGTGTTATGATAGAGATGGAAGTCAATCAGCTTCGGGCAACGGCAATGAGGAATCAGGCTGTGGTCATTTTGAAGGAGAAAATGGCTAACCGGTATTTGCCTATCTGGATTGGTCCTGACGTGGCGGATGCTATTGCGGTAAAGCTGGCAAATATCGAGCTGTCCCGCCCCTTGACACATGATTTATTACAATCTGTAATTGAGGCTTTAGGAGCTTCAGTTAATTTTATTGTGGTTAATGAACTTCAAAATGATACCTTTTATGCCAAGCTTTCTTTAGCGCCTCATGCTCCACACATATCGCAAGTGGATGAACACCATGAAGAAAGGCGGGGGCGCATATCTTTCTTGTGGCATGGAAGTCCTTACTCCTTAAAAATAATGAGCGAGCGGACAGAACCGGGTAAAAGGCTTCTTGAGGTCATAGATGATAATGCTAATAAAGTGTTTGAGCTTTGCTGTTATGAGGCAACGGGTGATTGGTTGATAAATAAAATCGAGATTGATTCTCGGCCTAGCGATGCCTTAGCTTTAGCGGTAAGAATCGGGGCACCGATATATGCTGAAGAATCGGTGCTGGATAAAGCTGGCATTACACTTGAGGAGGAAGTAGGTAAGCCTGTTTCTAAAGGCAAAGTCAGTGAGGAAGAACTGAAGGGGTTGTCAGCATATAAAGACTTTATAAATACACTTAACCTGGAAGATTTTAAGAAGCGCAGATCTTGAAGATTCATGGGTTAGCTTCGTCTTGGCATTGGCAGTAGCTTTTTAAATATTGCTCCATTCCATTTGAATTGGTATTTGAGGCTCTTTTAGCAGCTAGATTTCTGGCTATAGCTTTCACTGCTACTCATAACTAAGTCGAAGTGGAAGAAGCCAGTTTAGGATTCACGTGTTAGGAGGTGGTGTGATGTTGGAAACAAGCTTCTACAATACTCCGATAGAAAAAGTTATGAATCGCAATCCGCCGCTGGTTGAGAAGAATGCATCTATACATGCAGTTGCGAAGAAAATA
>Ga0209121_10002123_pt1 | contig 20333 bp, 20 predicted proteins | sample Cruoilmetagenom3_FD_187292 | JGI IMG/M metagenome (GOLD analysis project Ga0209121, IMG submission 187292) | Oil polluted marine microbial communities from Coal Oil Point, Santa Barbara, California, USA - Sample 3 (SPAdes) (version 2) | ecosystem: Environmental > Aquatic > Marine > Oil seeps ...
ATAAAAAAAAGGGCGAAAAAAAATGTAAAAGTTGCCCAAAACGAGTAGCGTAACACTATTATTTAATAATTTAGTTAATTCTACTAAAACTATAAATGCCAGTTAGTTTAAAAAGCATATTACGAAAGTTTTTAATTTGGAAATACAAATACCTTTCCGAAAGGCAATTTATATACATTTTAAGTATTTTGGTCGGTTTCTTAGCTGGTTTAGGAACGGTGATTTTAAAAAACATCACCCATTTTATTCATAATATTCTTGAAGGAAAATTCATTAAAGAAATTCATTCCAGTCTTTATTTTATTTTCCCAATTATTGGCTTATTCATTGTTTATCTTTTAATAAAGTTTGTAATAAAAAGAAACGTACATCATGGCATCCCTTCCACCCTATTTTCTATTTCAAAAAGAAATGGAATAATTGAACGCTACAAAATGTATGCATCACTTATTACAGCACCGATAACCGTTGGTTTTGGGGGTTCAGTTGGGTTACAAGGTCCTGCCGTAAGTACAGGTGCTGCCATAGGTTCGAATGTGGCTCAATTTTTTCACATGAATACTAAAACTAGAATGTTGTTAATTGGTTGTGCTTCAGCTGGCGCAATGGCTTCTATGTTTAAAGCTCCTATTGCAGCCATTATTTTTGCAGTTGAAATTTTTAGCTTAGACATTGCTTTCGCTTCTTTAATACCTTTATTGCTAGCTTCAGTATCAGCAGTGATTACGTCCTATTTCTTCTTAGGAACCGATGTGCTATTTAGTTTTGACTTACAAGATGAATTTCAAATTAAAGATATCCTTTTTTATGTAATTTTAGGTGTTGGAACTGGTTTGGCCTCTGTCTATTTTTCAAAAATATATTTTAAAATTACTCGTTTTTTCGATCGATTTAAAAGCCCGATTAAGAAATTAATTATTGGTGGTTTTGCAATTGGAGTTATGCTCTTTTTTATTCCACCTTTATTTGGTGAAGGTTATGGGTTAATCAATAATTTGCTTCATGGTAATCATTTGGAAGCAATTGGGAAAGTTCCTTTTGTTGAGAATTTGACCGATAACATATGGGTGATTATTGGCTTGTTAATTGGTATTACCATTTTTAAAGCAATCGCCATGACAACAACTTTTGCCGCTGGTGGAGTTGGAGGTGTCTTTATTCCAACCTTAGTAATGGGAAGTGTTTTAGGGAATGTTTTTGCAAAAATAATTAACAATGTAGGTTTAGGTTTTAATGTTTCAGAATCTAATTTTACTCTGATTGGTATGACTGGTTTAATGGCAGGAGTACTTCATGCACCATTAACCGCCATATTTTTAATTGCAGAAATTACAGGTGGTTATGAATTGTTTGTTCCGTTAATGTTAGTTGCAGCCATTTCATTTGCCATTACGAGGCATTTTATTTCACATTCTATTTATACGTTGGAATTGGCAAAACGAGGAGAATTAATAACACATAATAAAGATAAAAATGTGTTAATGATGTTGAAAATTGACAAGGTAATCGAAACTAATTTTATTCCACTTTCACCAGAAATGTATTTAGGAGAAATATTACATAAAGCAGTAGCCAAATCATCTAGAAATAATTTTCCTGTAGTCAATGAAAAAAATGAGTTTCTCGGTATTTTATTGTTAGATGATATTAGAGCAATAATGTTCGATAAAAAATTATACAAAAAAGTGCAAGTGTCTAGCCTAATGCACAGTGCGCCCGACATTATAATTTATGAAAAAGATACCATGCAACAAATAATGGTAAAGTTTAAAACATCAGGAGCTTGGAATTTACCCGTCATAAAAAATGGTAAATATTTTGGATTTATTTCTAAATCTAGATTACTTACCGCTTACCGAAGAAAATTATTAGACGTTACTGCCTAACACATATTTTTTTGTAAATTTAAACTCCTAAAAATTCAACTTTATGAAGTTCATTTTAAGTGCACTGTTAGTTTTGGTAATTTCAATGTTAGTCTATGGATTTTACCTGAAAAACTCGGGCGATTTTAATGGTGAAATAATTATTGGAATAAGCGTGCTCATCATTGCATTTATCTTAATGCCATTGTTTATTTGGAAAAGATATAAAAACAAAAATATTAAGGATTTTACTTTTGAAAGTTATAAAAAAGATTTAGAAGAATACAATAAGAAGGAAAACAATAGTTAGTTAAAACTTGTCATTCAGAGCACAGCAAATAATCTGTTGTTTTTAGTGAGATTCTTCATTCCGTTACACTTCATTCAGAATGACATTCGAGGTTTATTACTTAACATTATCTATAAACTAGTTTAAGTTTCTTTTTTCAATAAAGAATCGCTTTAACAATAATCCACATTCATTTTCTAAAACACCACCAACTACTTTTGTTTTTGGATGCAAGGTTGTTTTTAGCTTTCTAAAGCCTCTTTTTTCTTCTGAAGCACCATATACAATTTTACCTATTTGAGTCCAATAACTCGCTCCTGCGCACATTTGACAAGGTTCTAGCGTAACATACAACGTACATTTTTTTAAATATTTACCTCCTAAAAAATCTGCTGCTGCTGTAAACGCTTGCATTTCGGCATGTGCCGTAACATCGTTCAAGGTTTCGGTTAAATTATGAGCTCTAGCGATAATTTGATTGTCGAAAACTATGACCACCCCAATAGGTACTTCATTCTTATCAAATGCTTGTTCTGCTTCTTGCAAAGCGCGTTTCATAAAATAAGTATCGTCGAAAGGATTTATCATAGTTCAAAAGTAAATTTTTTAATTCAACTTACCATTAAAATCTAATACCAAAAGTTTATATTTTACAAATCCAATAAATATGAAATACCAATATTAAAAAAACTGGTATTTTTTAAATTGGTTTCATCACCAATTTCAGATGGGAAATTTAAATTATAACCCAACTCAAAATCAAAAGAATTGGTGTTAAATTGTATTGGAAGGTTTATTTGGGTATTTAAAAGTCCAAAAACGTTGTTTTCAGTATATAATTCTTCAATGTTTTCACCTTGTAACGCTGTACTTGAAAGCACATCAACAATTTGTGTCCCTGTAAAAATACTTAATTGAGGTCTTAATTTTAAGTGATGTTTTTTCGTTTTCAACAATTTTAAATTTGCATAAGTTCTAGACACTAATTGATATGTATTTCCACTTCCAATATAATAGGATCCAGACACAACTGTACCCAGCGTTCTGTTTTTATTTTGAATACCAAAACCAGCATTTATATTTCCATTAGATAAACCATCAATATTATTCTCTGAATATAAATATCCCGATAAAGAAGCATAATACCTCCATATTTTATCTTTTCCAAAACTCTTGCCGTAACCAATTGTTGCTGTAGTTACATCCCACTTTGGTATAAAACTGCTGTAATACACTCCCGATAAACTTGCATAAAATCCTTTAGAGTGCATATAGGTAATTTGCGGTGAAATATTGTATTGATCTATGTCAATATCTCTACCCGAAAAGTAAGTGTCTGAATTATAATTTAATGAAAAATATAAAAAGTTAAAATTAATTAAAGATGCAAGTAACTCATCTAGAGATTGTTCTTCTAAAAGCAATTCATCAATATATTCGTCAATAGCTAATTTTTTTGTTGGTGGCTCTTGTGAAAAGGCCGTGGCAACACAAAAAAAGAAACATATATATAACAGTCTTATTTTCATTTTCTCACTTTTTGAATATAAAATAAATGCAACTGTATAAAAAGTAAATTTTATACAGTTGCGATTACAATTTTACTTTATTCTTTTATCCATTCCCTTTGCCTTTTCCACTTCCATTTCCTGAGCCATTTCTACTATTTTCTTTACGTTGTTCACGAACATTTTTACGTATTTCGTTCCCGTTTTCAGTATTCTTATTTGCTCTAGCTTGCATACGAATTTGTTGTCGTTGCTCTGTAGTAATGGTATTTCTAAATTGTTCTTTAATTTCTCTTACTCGATCTCTATTATTAGCCATTAACGCTTGTTGTGCTTCTGAAAATGTTGCTAGTAATGCTTCTTGTCTTTCTTGTTTTGTTAACTCAGTATTCTCTAAAATTGCCAACTGTGCTTGTGTAAGTGTTGCTTTTAGAGCTTCTCTATTTTGCTGAATTAATGCTTGTTGTTCTTGAAAGAGTTGTTTTTGTTCTTGCGTTAGATTTTGCAATCTTAATTGATTCTTTTCTCCGTTTTGCTGTGCGTTTAAAGATGAAATTCCAAGAAAGATTCCAAATATGAAAACTGCTATTATTTTTATTGATTTCATTTTATATTTTTTTAGATTTATATTTTTTTGTTTTTTTGAACGTTCTACTATTTAGACCTTTATAATTTTTAAAAGTTTTAAACATTGTAAAATATTTAATTTATATCCATCTCATCATTGAGCATGTCTTCCAACATAAAATAATCTATTTCGTCATCAATTAGTATTTCTTCAATAATATTATTAGCTATATAATTGCTAATTTCAGTATCATCCATAAAAAGTGAAGCCACTGTAATATCCTCTTTATCAGCAAGAAATAAATCATAAACTAAATCTAAATTCTCATTATTAAATAACGAATCTGAAACTATTGACGGGTTATTATCAATATTAGAAAACAAGTTTGGTTTAAAAACTGTTAACGCCACTAATAGCGTAATTCCAGCAGCTACAAACCAAACAAATTTGTTTTGGTATAATGGAACTACTTTCACTTTTTTTTCACCAGAAATCTTTGTTAATATTTCGTTTTTAGAAGTTGAAAAATAATTTTCAGGCACACTCAAACCCAAGTCTTTTTTGTGTGTCTTTGCTAAATCTCTATTTTCTTTAAAATTCATAAGTAATGCGTTAGTAGTTAATAGTTAGACCTCATTTTTTAAAAAAAGTTCTACGTTTAACATTTTTTCTTTAATTTGTTTTACCGTAGCATAATAAGAAGTTTTTAAAGTTCCTTCCTTCATTGCTAAAATAGTGGCCATTTCCTTAAATTTTAAATCATCAAAATATTTCATTTGAAATATATGTCGATGCCTTTCAGGCAATGCTGCTAAAATTTGTTGTAATTTAAATTGTACTTCATCTGCTTCAAAAAAAGAATCTGAAGTTAAACTGTTTAAGTAAGTTTCGCTTATATCATCAAAAGATTCGTTCCTTTTCTTCTTTTCATTGTTTATAAATCGGATAGATTCATTGTAGGCAATTTTAAACATCCAAGTATGTAAAGAGCTTTGTTGTTTAAAATTGGGCAGGCTTTTATAAACTCTTAAAAAAGTATTTTGTAACACATCATTCGAGTTTTCGTGAGTAATCACTATTTTTCTAACGTGCCAATACAAACGCTCTTGATAAAGATCTAACAATTTTTTAAATGCTCTATCTTTATTCTTTTCGTTTAATAAATTATTGATAAAATCTGTTTCGCTTTTCAAATCTTAAAAGTTTTATATCAATCTAATAAAGTTATTACAATAAATGCAATAACTTATTATTAGACCTTTATAAATTGAAATAGTTTGAAAAGTGATCTATATTTATTTTGAAATTAAAAATGAGTTTGTCTAAATAAGATTTTAATAATATGAATATTTTGCATATTAAATTATCGTAATTTTGCGAAGTGAGTCAATTATTAAAACATATTTACAACCCTAAAGATTTACGAAATCTTTCTAAATTCCAACTTCCAAAAGTTGCGAAAGAATTGCGCGATTTTATAATTGATATTGTTGCAACGAAAGAAGGACATTTAGGTGCAAGTTTAGGAGTTGTGGAACTTACCATTGCCTTGCATTATGTCTTTGATACACCGAATGATTTATTAATTTGGGATGTTGGCCACCAAGCCTACGGGCATAAAATTTTAACCGAAAGAAGAGAACTTTTTCATACAAATAGACAATTAGGAGGCATTTCAGGTTTTCCAAAAAGAAAAGAAAGCGTTTATGATGCTTTTGGCACAGGTCATTCTTCAACTTCTATTTCTGCTTCTTTAGGAATGGCAATTGCTTCAAAATTAAAAGGTGATGTTAACAAACACCACATTGCAGTAATTGGCGATGCTTCTATTGCCAGCGGAATGGCTTTTGAAGGTTTAAATCACGCTGGTGTTACTGATGCCAATTTATTGATTATTTTAAACGACAATGCTATGGGAATTGATCCAAGTGTTGGCGCTTTAAAAAACTATTTTACCAATGTAAAAGCAGGTAAAAAAGTTCGTAAAAACAATATAATCGAAGCGCTAAACTTTAACTATTCTGGTCCTATTGACGGACATAATATTGAAGCTCTAATTACAGAATTAGAACGCTTAAAATCGATAAAAGGTCCAAAGTTTTTACATATAATTACTACCAAAGGAAAAGGTTTAGACAAAGCGGAACAGGATCAAGTTAAATACCATGCGCCGGGAAAATTTGATAAAATTACAGGTGAGTTAGTTACAAAAAACAATGAAATAGCACCACCAAAATATCAAGATGTTTTTGGTGAAACCATTGTTGAATTAGCTAAAGAAAATAAAAATATTGTAGGAATTACTCCAGCAATGCCAACTGGATCTTCATTAAAATTAATGATTGATGCATTTCCTGAAAGAGCTTTTGATGTTGGTATTGCTGAACAACACGCTGTTACTTTAGCAGCAGGAATGGCTACGCAAGGTTTAATACCGTTTTGCACTATTTATTCCACTTTTTTACAACGTGCTTACGACCAAATTATTCATGACGTTACTTTGCAAAATTTACCAGTTATTTTCTGTATAGATAGAGCTGGACTTGTTGGTGAAGATGGTGCTACTCATCACGGTGTTTTTGATATTGCTTATCTAAGATGTATTCCAAACTTGGTGATTTTTGCGCCTTTAAATGAAGTTGAATTACGCAATGTTTTATATACAGCTCAAACTGGAATCGATTTTCCTTTAGCTATTAGATATCCTCGTGGTAGAGGCACTCTACTTAATTGGAAACTACCTTTTTCAAAAATAGAAATTGGTAAAGGATTTTGTATTTCAGAAGGAGAAGAAATAGCTGTTTTAACCATTGGAACAATTGGGAATACAGTTATTGAACTTCAAAAGGAGTTACCAAAAAATTCCGTTGCACATTATAATATGCGTTTTGTGAAACCCTTAGATGAAGAATTATTGCATTTTATTTTTAAGAAATTTAACAAAATAATTACCATTGAAGATGGCGTTATTTTAGGTGGTTTTGGAAGTGCTATTCTTGAATTTAAAAACGCTAACAATTATTCAAACAAAATTAAAACACTCGGAATTCCTGACAAATTTATTGAACACGGAAAAACTGAAGAACTCTTTGAAAGTATTCATCTTTCTAAAGAAAATATTAAAACATTTCTTAAAGAACTTCTCTAAATAATACCTTCATTAATATTCTTTATTTAAATTTTAAAAGTTTTTTCAATAAAAATGAAACCTTTTAAAATATCTTTCGTTTTTATAATATCAACTAAGAACATCTTGATGCCCCAAAATATTCAACATTTAATTAAAAAGTGTAAACGGAAAGATCAAAGAGCCCAAATACAAGTATATGAATTGTATTGCCAAAGCATGTATGTTGTTGCACATCGATATTTAAAAAATGATGAAGACGCAAAAGATGCCATGCAAGAAGGTTTTTTAAAAGCATTCACAAAACTAAATAGCTATAAGAATACCTATAGTTTTGGTTCTTGGTTAAAGCGCATCATTATCAATCAATGTATTGATGTTTTAAAGAAAAAAGAGCTAGAAACAATTCATATAATAAATGATACTATAAAATTAGTGGCTGATGAAAATTATTGGCAAGTTGATAGTGAAATAAATAAAGAAACTGTTTTACAAGCTATTTCAACCTTATCAGAAAAATACCAGATAGTTCTAAAACTGTATTTAATAGAGGGATTTGACCATCAGGAAATTTCTGAAGTTTTATCAATTCCAATAAAAACATCTAGAACCCATTTTAGAAGAGGAAAATTACAATTGCAAGAATTATTAAAAACAAAAAGATATGAATCAAGATCTTAGGAAATTATTTGAAATAGAAGAAGACTCCAAGCTTGTACTTCCTTCAACACATAAAAATGAGTTCATTCAAAAATTAGAGCTTTTTAACAAACGCAGACCTAACCAGTTTTTAAAAGTATTAATTCCTATTGCAGCGTCATTTATATTATTCTTTTCTATTGGTTATTACAATAATATGCTGCTCCCTAAAGATTCCCCAATAGAAAAACAACTCGCAAATATTGAACAGCAATATCTTATTGAAATACAAGAGGAATGGGAAATATTTATAAAATTGTCTAATGATGAAAAACTTATTGATCGATATGATAAAAAGCTAAAAGAATTAGATGCTAATTATCAAGAAATTTCAGTAAAATTTAAAGAAGATTTGAACAATATATTAATCCTTGAGACCCTTATAATTAACCTACAAACACGTTTAAAACTCTTAAAAGATATTAAGCAACATGTTATATTAATAAATAAAGAACTTGAACTACATGAAAACACTTCGGTATAAATTAATCCTTATTTTACTCTTTGTTTTAAACAACTTAGCAGCTCAAAATAAACAGAACTTTGTTAAAACTATTAAGGTTGACTCACAAAGTACAGCTATTATCAATTTAGATAATTGCTCAATACTTATAGAACCTTCTTTGGACGGTAAATTTCATATTGATTTTGATTTGAGTTTTAAAAATTATTCAAAAAAAGAAATTAATGAATTGCTTGAAAAGGTTAAAATTGAAGCCGATATGTTTGAAAACCACATTACAATTATAGGGTCAAACATTGAAAAAACTCATAGTTATTATAATATTCCCGATGAAATTGTGTTGAGTAGCGATTTATTTAAATCAGAAAAAGAATCGAAAAAAGATATTGAAAGAAAATCTAAAGACCATATTAATTCAGAAATAGTTGGTGATAAAGAAGCATCTCATTTATTGGAAAATCTTAAAAAACAATTCGATGATACTAAAAAGTTTAATAAATGGATTAGTACTCAAGAGAAAAAAACGATGTCAAATTTTGTAATTAAAATCCCTCCTTTTATAAAATTTATCATCAATGCAAAAGATTCTCAAATTAATTTAAAAGGCACCTTTAATAATGAAATTTCGCTTGATTTAAAAAGAGGTTCGTTTAAAGCCACTAACTTAAATAACAACAATAACAAATTTAATATCGAAACAGCTAGCTTTATGGTATCTCACATTGATGGTGGTACTTTTTCTTTAAATAACATCTCTAAAGGATTAATTGGAAGCGTCTCTAATGCAATTGTTACTTCTGAATTTTCGAAAATAGAAATTGGAGAAATTCAACAAAATGTCTCAATTACCGACTTTAGCAGCAAACTCTGGTTTTATAATTTTACCGATAATTTTTCAAGATTTGATTTGTTTTCTGAATATTCAGAAGTGCATTTATTCTCTCCAAAAAAAGATTATAGTTTAACCGTTTTCGGAAATAATACTGTAAGTCATTTAAATGGAGCAATTATTAAAATGCAGCCAACTAAAAATGGAGAAAAATTTAGAATGCTAGACAGAAAATCGTCTAAAGAAGGAGTCTTTTCGGGAGCTATAAACTTCGAAATTGTTCATGGAATTATATACCTATAACCCAATTAAAAAATACCAATTATGATGAAAAAAATATTATTTATAGCATTTACATTAAGTTGTATTTCTTACTTATTTGCTCAACAAAATGAAGTTAAAATTGAAAAAAAATATGGTACTGAGAATAAAGATATTCAAGATATACTAAGATTTGAAGGAATTGAGATTATTGATTTAAAATATACAGGAGAATATTTAAAAGGCAAAAATTATACAATTATAGTAAAGGAATTTTTAAATGGTTCATTAGCACAATCTGATACAATTATAAAAAGTCAAGACAATAATTTTATTAAAGCAATTAGCGATTCAACCTTTAAATTTAAATATTTGGTAAAAACAAAGCTTAATAATACCATTAAAATGAGTTTTAAATTTGATGGCTTTTCTATCACAAAAAATTACCCTATCAGAAAATCAAAAGATGCCTATGCTTTGCATGATTTATTAGAAAACAATAAGTCAATCTCTATAAGTAGCAGTGACTCCACCAATATATTAGGATATTTCTTACCTTATAATGATGAAAAAATTGGTATGAAAATGTATTGTCAAGTCTCTGGAAGCGAACATAGCCCCGAAGAATGGGGAAAGGTATTTTCTATTCCTAATTATTTCTTAGTTTCAATTATTTTTGATTAATACTGAAGATAAAATATCCCTAATAAAAATTCATATTAGGGATATGTTTTTTTAAAGATCAAACTTTATCCCTTGCGCTAAAGGCAATTCATCAGAATAATTTATAGTATTTGTTTGTCTTCTCATATACACTTTCCAAGCATCAGAACCAGATTCACGACCTCCTCCTGTTTCTTTTTCGCCTCCAAAAGCACCACCAATTTCAGCTCCAGAGGTTCCAATATTTACGTTGGCTATTCCGCAATCTGAACCTGCATACGATAAAAATTTCTCTGCCTCTTTCATTTCGTTTGTCATAATAGCAGAAGACAATCCTTGAGCAACACCATTTTGTTTTTCAATTGCATTTTCTACTTCTCCTGAATATTTCATTAAATATAAAATTGGAGCAAATGTTTCATGTTGTACAATTTCAAAATGATTTTCAGCTTCAATAATGGCTGGTTTAACATAACATCCACTTTCGTAACCTTTACCTTCTAAAACACCGCCATCAACTAATACATTTCCACCTTCAGCTTTCGCTTTTTCAATCGCTACTAAATAGGTTTTTACAGCATCTTTGTCTATTAGTGGACCAATATGATTTCTCTCGTCTAATGGATCTCCGATTGTTAATTGCCCATATGCACCAACAATGGCATCTCTTACTTTATCGTAAACAGATTCATGGATAATTAATCTACGAGTAGACGTACAACGTTGACCGCAAGTCCCAACCGCACCAAATACTGCACCCGGAACAACTACTTTTAAATCAGCAGTTGGTGTGATAATAATGGCATTATTTCCGCCTAATTCTAATAAAGATTTTCCAAAACGCTCAGCTACTGTTTTTCCAACAATTCTACCCATACGAGTCGAGCCTGTTGCAGAAATTAAAGGAATTCTAACATCAGTAGTCATCATTTCTCCAACTTTGTAATCTCCATTTATAATACAAGAAATACCTTCTGGTAAGTTGTTTTCTTTTAAAACTCCAGCAATTATATTCTGACAAGCAATACTACATAGAGGTGCTTTTTCAGAAGCTTTCCAAACGCATACATCGCCACAAATCCATGCTAAAGTCGTGTTCCAAGCCCATACAGCCACTGGAAAGTTAAATGCAGAAATTATACCAACAACACCAATTGGATGCCATTGCTCTCTCATAACGTGCCCTGGACGTTCCGATGGAATTGTTTGTCCGTTTAATTGTCTCGACAAACCAACTGCAAAATCACAGATATCAATCATTTCTTGAACTTCACCGTAACCTTCTTGTAAAGATTTCCCCATTTCATAAGAAACTAATTCACCTAGTGGCTCTTTTAAATCTCTTAATTTATTACCAAACTGCCGCACAATTTCTCCTCTTTGTGGAGCAGGCATGTTTCTAAAAGACTTAAATGCTTCAGTTGCAGAAGTCATTACTTTTTCGTAATCTTCTTTTGTAGTTGAAGTTACCTCCCCTATTAATTTTCCATCTACTGGAGAAAATGATTTAATTACTTCACCTTTTCCAAAAAAATCTGATCCTGTTGAAGTTCCTTTATTTAATTTTTGAACTCCTAATTTTTTTAATGTATTGTTTATTGAAACTGTTTTCATGTGTAGTTTTATTTATACAACAAAGCTACAAATAAAATATGGCAAAAAAAGAAATGCCATTTCATATGAAATGGCATTCTACATTCAATATTTGGTAACCAACCAAATAAATAAACCAACTAAAACTTATAATTTAAACCTGTATAAACACCTAAGTAGTATGGTTGCACACTACCTGCGTTTTTAGAAAAGGTATTTGTTTGAATTTTAAACATAGGAGATACGTTGATAAAAAGATTTTTTCGAATTGAGTAATCTAAATCAACACCAAAATTTCCACTGAAATTTATGGATCTTAAATTGTTTGAAGAACCTAAACTTTGAGTAAATTCATTCGTTTCAACAAAAACTTCGTCTTTGTTTAATAATAATGTACTAAAACCACCAACCACATTAACTCCTAATTTTCCGTTCGATACATTGTATTTTATTTCAACAGGAATTTCAACATAACCAAAAACTTGATTCACACTACCCTTACTATCCAATCCTAATTGTGCATCTTTTAATGAACTTGATTTCCCAGCCAAAGGATTTGCCGATAAGTTTGAAAATCCTAAAGTTGCAACGCCTGGTGTAAAATAAACATCATTCGTTCTCAACCCTAAATTAATCATATTAATCCCAGATTGCACACTAAATTTGTTGTTTAATTTGTAAGCAAATTTTACACCATAAGAGTAAGATGAGTTTCCAGAAGCATTACTATTTTCAAATTGAGAATTAATACTAGAACCATCACCCAACGAATTAAGATAAATAGGTGCAAAAATGGTTGCAACAGTTATTCTATTAGGTATTACAGACTTTTTAGTTTTATTCTTCTTATTTTCTAAAGGATAGTTATTAGCATCAATTAATGAAAATTGATTCAATGAGTTATTAGTTAATGTTTCATTGTTTTCACTTAAATCAGCAATTCCATCATCTTCAACTTCGTTACTATTAGCAACTAGTTCTTCTGCTCTTTCAGATAATTTTATAGTTTTAGTGGCTTTTGAATTTTTAGTTACTTCAGAATCTGCAACTTCTCCGTTTTCAGCATCTTCAATAGCACTATTAGACTTATTTTTATTGAATAAGTTTTTTGCGAAATTGTTAGTTGGGATAAAATAAATGGTTCCTACACTAAAAAAGAAGATGAGCAAGGCTGCAACACTCGATATTTTTAACCAATATGGAATTCTTCGTTTAACCTTAGTTGGCTGTAATTTTTTTTCTATTGAATTCCAAGCTCTATTTGGAGGGAAAACCTCATAATCTTTTAAGTTCTCCTGAAATATTCTATCAATATTTTTATAATCTCTCACTACGTAACTTACTATTATCTTTCTTACATTGATTGTTGACCTTCTTGATATGTTTCAATTTTCTGCTTTAAAATGCCTCTTGCTCTGGCTAAATTAGATTTAGATGTTCCTTCTGCAATTTGTAACATTTTTGAAATCTCTTTATGAGAATGACCGTCTAAAACATACAGGTTAAAAACCATTCTGTATCTATCCGGTAATCCTTGGATGAGATTTAGCAAAAAATCTAAAGAAATTTCATCGTCGTCGATATCAACAATCACCTCGTCAGGAATTTCTTCAGTAACAATATTTAACACAGTTCTTTTTCTATATTTCAATAGAATCGTGTTAATCATAACTCGCTTTAACCAACCTTCAAAAGACCCTTTAAATTTAAACTGCCCAATTTTTTCAAAAATAAGTACAAATCCATCTTGAAAATTATCCTGAGCCTCTTGTTTATTTTTAGAGTACTTCAAGCAAATAGAAAACAACTTACCAGAAAACAACTGATAAATTTCTTTCTGTGCTCGGCGATCGTTCTTAGCACATTGTTTAATGAGCTTATTTAAACTCAAATTCAATAATTTTAATTGTTAATAAGATACCTAAAAAGATAATAGGTTGCGTAAATTTACATTACTTTTGCGATGTTTCCCAAATTTTATGGAACTAAATCACATATTTAACATAGCATCTAACCGTGAATTTAATAAAATTACACTTGAAGTTTTTCAATTTCAGGCAGAGAACAATTTTGTTTACAAATCATTTTTAAAGCATTTAAAAACAGATGTTTACAATATTAAATTAATTGAAGATATTCCTTTTTTACCCATTCAATTTTTTAAATCTCATAAAGTTGTTGCTTCAAAAAATAAAATTGAAAAAACTTTTTTAAGCAGCGGAACAACAAATAGCAATCAAAGTAAGCACCATGTTACCGATTTAAATACTTATGAACAAAGCTATTTAAAAGGGTTTGAGAAATTCTATGGAAATATTCAAGATTATACCATTTTAGCATTGCTTCCATCGTATTTAGAAAGAGATGGTTCTTCGCTTATTTATATGGTTCAAGATTTAATTCAAAAGTCGAGCAAAGAAGCTAGTGGTTTCTATTTGAATAACTTAAGCGAATTACAATCAAAACTAAATGAACTTAACCAAAAGAATGAAAAAATACTTCTCATAGGTGTTTCATTTGCTTTGTTAGATTTAATTGAAAATTTTCAATTCAACTTAAAGAACACCATTATTATGGAAACGGGCGGAATGAAAGGAAAACGAAAAGAACTTATTCGTGAAGAGCTTCATTCAAAACTAAAAAAAGGTTTTGGTGTTGAATACATTCATTCAGAATATGGTATGACCGAATTACTAAGTCAGGCATATTCTAAAGGAAATGGCATTTTTAATTGCCCTCCTTGGATGAAAATTCTTATACGTGAAACGGAAGATCCGCTTTCATTACTTCCAACAGGAAAATCAGGTGGAATTAACGTTATAGATTTGGCTAATATAAATTCTTGCTCTTTTATTGCAACGCAAGATTTAGGAAAAACCCACAACAATGGCTCTTTTGAAATTTTAGGAAGATTCGATAATTCAGATATTCGAGGTTGTAATTTATTAGTCCTTTAAACTACATTTTATAAATCCAATTTACCGGATTTTCAGTTGTTGTGTTTTTCGAGAGTACAAAATCTAAAATAGTTTTATCGGTTATTTTATCGGTAAAAATAGTTCCAATATCATCTTTCGTTTTTACTTTATCTCCTGGTGAAACAAAAACATTCTCTAAATTTTTATACACTGTAATATAATCTCCATGCTGTAAATACACCATTTTTTTATTGCCAGACATTACTTGAATCGATAAAACTTCACCGTTAAAAACGGCTCTAGCTTTACTACCTTTATTAGTTGTAATTCTAACACCGTTACTTTGTATGGTTAATGCCTTATAAACAGGATGGCGTTGACGGCCATAATAGGTTGAAACAAACCCCTTCTCAACAGGCCAAGGTAAATTACCTTTATTTGAAGTAAATCGAGCAGCTAATGCTTTGGCTTCAGCAGTAAGGGCAAATGTTGCATTTTTAGTAGTAGTCGTGGTTTTAGTTCCAGCTTTTTTGTTTGAAGCCGCAATGGCATCACGAATAAGTCGGTCTATTTGAGCATCGATTCTTTTCTCCTCTTTAATAAAACCTTGAATTTGTTTTTTGTACTTATTCTCCTTCTTTTTAACTTGACTTAGTAAATTTTCCTGCTCCCTTTTTTCTTGTTGAATTACAGATTGCTCTTTTTTCTTATCGTCTAACAAGGCTTGTTTCTGATTCTTTTTAACCTTTAAAGAATCATTCATATGTTTAATTTCAATAGTTTTTAGTGCAATTTCATCTCCTTGTTTTTTTCTAAAATCGGTATATTGCTTCATATACTGAAATCGCTTATAAGCCTGATAAAAATTCTGAGAAGACAACAAAAACATAAACCTGCTGTTTTGCGATTTGCTTTTATAGGATTTATAAATCATATCGGCATAATCGTTTTTCAACATTTTTAAATCCCGTTGATTTTGATTAATGGCTAACTGATTTAAATATATTTCATTTTCTAATTCATTCGTTTCTTTTGAAATTACCGAAATTAGTTCTTCTCTTTTTGAAATTTTACTACCTAAATCTTTTAAATCGCCTAACACGTTTTTTTCTTTGCGCTTTGTATTCGATAATAATGCGTTAATATAAACTTGGTCTTTTTGCAATTGCACTCTTCTAGCTTCTAAAACTTGACGTTTCGATTTCTTTTGAGAAAACCCATTTGTAATTGTTGCAAACGCTAAAAAAAGAAGTATGTATTTAAATTTCAAGTGCATTATTTTAAACGAATCTCTTTATAGCCATTTGGAATTGTAAACGGAAAAGTTAAATTTTCATTGAATTCAACTGTTTTATATTCCATATTTATGGTCGTTAATTTTTTATTGTCAACTGCTCTTATATGAATGTTTTTAGGAAATTGCTCTCCTTTAATTTCATTATATTTTGGATAAGAAACCGACAAAACTTGTTGTTTTTCATCGTTTCTAATTTCTTGACTATTCAATTTAAAATTATCTGGATTTAAGAAAAATAGAATTCCGAATAATTCATTTTGTTCTCTTGGTGCTAATTGATATTTATTGTTAAACAACTCAGAATCATACTTGCCCTTTTTGAGGTTTAAAACCGCCTGACCTAACAAAATATTTTGCACTTTTTCATAATCTAATTCCGTACCTAAAAATTTACTTAACAGTGAAAAATCGCCATCAAAATAAGTTCTTTGAATTTTTTCATAATACGAAACTCTTGTAGGTGTAATTTTTACTTTGGCAATTGGAAAGCCAAATTTTGTAGCGCTCATCCAAATAGTTTTGTCTTTTTCTAACCGTAATTTAATACTAAAACTTGCCGATGATTTACTGCCGTTATATTTGGCATTTATTTTCGCGTTAACCGTGCGCTTGTTAAAACTTTGGCTGTAATAACTGCTTATAATTTTTTTGGTTGATAAATTTTCAACGGGACTATTCGTCGTGTTTTTTGCAGACTTACAAGAAGCCAACAGAAATACTGTTATTAATATTATTCTTGAAAAAAACTTTAGGTGTTTCATCTATTTTTTCTTTCTAATTTTATAAGCTTTTTGTTTAAACTTTAAAGCCTCTTTGTCATTTTTAACGCCTTTATAGGCTATTGAAAGCTCATGATAAAAATCTGCTTCCAATTCCGTATTATCTATAACAAAATCAATGCCAATTGATAAAACGGCAATTGCTTCAGAATATTTTGTCAGCTTATTTAAAGCCAAACCATTTGTTTTATATAAAAACGCTTGTGAAGGAAATAGCTCTAAACCTTGCTTACTATCTAAATAAGCCTGCTCAAATTGTTCAGTTTCAATTTCAATTTTTAAAATTTCAACCAAAACTTTATAATCACTTTTCTCTTTGTATTTTTTATGTAAATTTTCTAAGCTTACGTCATCTTTCTCTACTTTAACTTTTTTATTCAATTGTTGAAGCTTATTTCTGTTTAACAAATACTTTTTTAATCCTCTTATTCGCGTTGTGGTTAAACCATTTTTCTCAACTTCTGCAATGAGTAATTCGGCCTTTTTATAATCTTTATTTTGAGCATATAACATGACCAATTCATCGGAATAATTTGGTTTCAACTCAACCACCTTTTTTTGAATTTCAATAGCTTCTTTAAAATTTCGTTCGGCTTTAAAAATGGACACTTTATGCTTTAATAAAAAAATGTTTTCACTATCTTTTTCAATCGCATTGTCTATAAACGAATGAGCTTCAAAATACTTTTTAAGCAATAAATAATTTTTCGACAATTCAAATTCTACAGCTTTATTATTTGCTTTTATAGCATTGCATTGCTCTAAATTTTCAATAGCTTTTCCATAATTATTAATGGCTTTTTGCTTTAAGGCTTCAAAAAAATAGTTTTGAAACTTTAAATCATTCTCTTCTTCTTTATCAACCTGACTAAAAGAAACAGCCGATGTGAATAAAAAAAAGAAAACCAAAATTGTATGTGAAAACTTTGAATTCATATTATTTCGCAATATACAATTAAAGGGCTGAAAGTGAAATGCTGTTTTTCTTAAAATATTATTATAAAAATTAGATTCGTAATTTAGTTAAACTCAATTTATGTAGTTTTGTCAAAATTTATTAAATGAATTACTTATCCGTTGAAAATATATCGAAATCTTTTGGTGAATTAACGCTATTTGAGAACATTTCCTTTGGAATTAATAAAGATCAGAAGATTGCATTTATTGCCAAAAATGGTACTGGAAAAACGTCAATGCTAAATATTATTGCCGGTTTGGATAGCTCTGATACTGGACAAGTAATTTCTAGAAAAGGTCTTAAAATCGAGTATTTATCGCAAGAAGATAGTTTAAACGATGCTTTAACCGTTGAACAAACCATATTTGATTCGGATAATGAAACCTTAAAAGTAATTGAAGAATATGAGCACGCGCTCAATAATCCTGAAGATGAAAATGAGTACCAGAGAGCTTTTGAGAAAATGGAGCGTTTAAACGCTTGGGATTTTGAAACGCAGTTTAAGCAAATTCTTTTCAAACTAAAATTAGACGATTTAACCAAAAAAGTTAGTGAGCTTTCTGGTGGACAACGCAAGCGTTTATCTTTAGCCTTAATTTTAATTCACAAACCCGACTTATTAATTTTAGATGAGCCAACCAATCATTTAGATTTAGAAATGATTGAGTGGTTAGAAAGTTATTTTGAAAAAGAAAAAATCACTTTGTTTATGGTCACGCACGATCGCTTTTTCTTAGAGCGTGTTTGCAATGAAATTGTGGAGTTAGACAATGGTGGATTTTATACATACAAAGGTAATTATTCAAATTATTTAGAAAAAAAAGAGGCTCGAATTGAGCAAGAACAAGCTTCAGTGGAAAAAGCAAAAAACTTGTTTAAAAAAGAGTTGGATTGGATGCGTAGGCAACCAAAAGCGCGAACCACTAAAAGTAAAAGTAGAATTGATGATTTTTATGTAATTAAAGAAGCTGCTTCTAAACGCAGAAACGATCATAAGGTGCAGTTAGAAATTGACATGCATCGTATGGGAACTAAAATATTAGAACTTCACCATATTTCTAAATCGTTTGGAGATTTAAAAATTTTAGACAAATTCGATTATAATTTTTTACGTGGTGAACGTATTGGAATTATTGGAAAAAACGGCACCGGAAAATCTAGTTTTTTAAATATTATTACAGGTGAAATTCCTGTTGATAGCGGTAAAGTTGTTGTTGGTGAAACCATAAAATTTGGATATTATACACAAAATGGAATAGAGATAAAGCCTGGTCAAAAAGTTATTGAGGTTATTAAAGAGTTCGGCGAATATATTCCGTTAATAAAAGGTGGTATTATTTCAGCTGGGCAATTATTAGAGCGGTTTTTATTTAGTAGAAAAAGGCAATATGATTTTGTCGAAAAATTAAGTGGTGGTGAACGAAAACGCTTGTTCTTATGTACTGTTTTAATTCAGAATCCTAACTTTTTAATTTTAGATGAACCTACCAACGATTTAGATATTATAACCTTAAATGTATTGGAAAACTTCCTGTTAGATTTTCCTGGTTGTTTGTTAGTAGTATCGCACGATCGTTATTTTATGGATAAAATTGTGGATCATTTATTTGTGTTTAGAGGTGATGGTGTTGTTGAAGATTTTCCAGGAAATTATTCCGATTTTAGAGTGTATGAAGATTCTAAGCCAAAAGAAGAAACTCCAATAGTTAAAAAAATTGTAGCTCCTGTTGTAATTAAAACCGCACCTAAAGCCAAGTTAACTTATAAAGAAAAGAAAGAATTCGATACTATTGAAAGTGAAATAGCTACTTTAACCACAGAAAAAAGCAGTATTGAAGCCAAGTTTTTAGATGGTTCTTTGTCTGGTGAAAAAATAAATGAATTGTCGGTAAAACTTCAAGAAATCACAACTGCAATTGACAACAAAGAAGAACGCTGGTTCGAACTTTCTTCTAAGTTAGAGGAATAATTTAAGTATAAATAATCTGAGTTTCTTTTATTAACGGTTCATTGTTAAAACGCAATAACAACTGTGCAACGGCAATGGTGTCTTTTTCACAATAATCTGCAATTCTTTTCACATCCTTTTCTTTGTAAAATACTGCACCTACTTGACTTCCATCAATGTCGTCTTTGGGTGAAGGAATGTCCAGTATATTGGTTAGTAGTTTTAACGATGTAAAATGTTTGTAGTCTCCAAACTTCCACATGTCCATAGTATCTAAATGAGCAATTTCCCAAGGTTTTTTTCCGAATAAATTCAGTTTTTCAGGTAATTCTATTTGATGAACAATCATTCTTCTCGCAATGAAAGGAAAATCAAATTCTTTTCCATTATGCCCGCAAAGTACATGTTGTGGCTTGTTAAAATGATTATTGAGTAAACCTTTAAAATTTTGAAGGATTGTTTTTTCATCACCAATAATTGACTTTACCCTAAATTCTCTATTTTCTGAATTGAATTTGGTAAAGTAGCCAACAGAAATACACACAATTTTACCAAATTCCGCCCAAAT
>Ga0209121_10002126_pt1 | contig 20324 bp, 17 predicted proteins | sample Cruoilmetagenom3_FD_187292 | JGI IMG/M metagenome (GOLD analysis project Ga0209121, IMG submission 187292) | Oil polluted marine microbial communities from Coal Oil Point, Santa Barbara, California, USA - Sample 3 (SPAdes) (version 2) | ecosystem: Environmental > Aquatic > Marine > Oil seeps ...
ATATCAGCAGCGGGAAGCACTTCCCTAAAAACTGAGAAAATTGGCGCCCCATCCATCACTGCGGATTCAAATAAGAAACGCTTACCGGATTCACGCGCAAGAGCTGTTAACTCATCATATGCGTGTACAACAGGACCCTTATTAGCGCTGACAGCATGCATATTGTTTTCCAGTGCTGCCCGGATATGTGTGATCGCGGGTTCTCCGGAAGCGTAATTTACCGGGGAATTCTCGAGAAGGAAATCCGCTTTGCTGAGAGTGATGAAATCCTGAATATTTTCTGGAGTTGAAATTACGGATAATTCATTTAATGACCCATTTTCTGCGGAGCTATCTAAGGCTTTCTTCAGATTGATCCCGGCATAGCTAATCGCCCGCCCATGGCTTCTGGTTGCGATCGCGACCACACTAAATGAGATGTGATATTCATCAGCGATCTGTTTTGATTTTCGGGTGATCAAATGCGCGAATGCTTTCCCGACGTTGCCAAAACCGATCATGCATATGGAAAAACTTTTCATAATTAACTCCTCGCTTGTTTGATAATTCTAAACCAATGGCAAAGGGAGCGGTCGAGAATTTTTGTCTGGCACAGGAAAGATATGAAGGCGCCCCCGCCATTTCTTATACCAAATAATGAATAAGACTACTTATTTCCGTGTTTATGGCCGTTTTTCTTAGGGCAAAAATGCCCCTCTGGTTCCATAGGTTGTCCACACTGCGGGCATATTGGTCGGCCCTGCTGGACAACGATCGTACCCCATCTTGCGAAAGCGATCAATTGCGCGCGGCTGCACCAAAAGCGTGCCATGCGTCTCTCTTCCCCGGAAAGCTGCGCTTCACTAGCAAATATGCAGGCAAGATCGCGTATTTCATCGTAAGCGAGTCCCATATCACCAGCACGGAATAAAGAATCACCCGGCGGTTGGATATGCATTTCATCTTCTTGAAAACTAATCTCCGGTTCTGTTAATTCTGGAAAACGTTTTTTAATCTCATCCAGGAATTCATTGGTTCCTTCAAGAAGCGATTTGAGCTGGATTTTTTCAATGATCAAGGTAACTTTCCGGGTTCCTTTTATCGCCTGAATATAGAAAATCCTCTGACCGGGTTTTCCCAGCGCGTCAACAGTTATATGATCTACCGGATCTAAAACAATATCATCTTGAGGCATAAACCTTCCTCGTTATTCTATTTGCGTGAGTATCCCATTCTTCCACCTGAGGGAAATAGGGGATGTGTCAATGCCAATGAGTGAGTGAACGATCTGCTTGAAGCTCTCTGGTTTTCCTGTTGTGCTAAATATGATTTCGGACTTTGAAGTATTTCTTTTTATTAGATTCATTTCATTAAGTAAAAAACTTACACGTCTGGCAATAGCTGAAGAAGGATCTATGACAGTTACATCGGGGCCAACGATATCTCTGATCATTGGTACGACAAACGGGAAATGGGTGCAGCCAAGCACGACCGTGTCTGCCCCTTTTTCAATCATTGGGAGTAGTGCGCGATGCAGGATCAGCCTTGTGCTCTGTGTGGTTATTTCTCCCGATTCAATAGCTTCGACTAATCCCGGACAAGTGTGGGTTAAGATTTTAACGTCACGGGCAAACTTTTCAACCAGCGTATGGTACAGTTTTCCTTGAAAAGTGGCCGGTGTTGCCAGAACTCCAACGGTACCATTGTGGGTTTTTTGCGTTGCTGGTTTTAAAGCTGGTTCCATCCCAACAAATGTCAACTGAGGATATTCTTCGCGCAGTTCTTTTAATGAGGCGGCTGAGGCGGTATTGCATGCGACAACAATTACTTGTGCACCCACAGCAGTCAGAAAATCCGTGATTGCAAAGGCAAAATCCCGGATTTCAGACATTTGCCTTTTTCCGTATGGGACGTGGGCTTGATCAGCGATGTAGTATAGGGGTTGGAAAGGCAGCATGGTGTGGATTTCACGCAAAACAGATAGACCGCCTATCCCTGAATCGAATATTCCAACAATATTTGCAGATAAGTGATTATTCATTAGATTGATACCTGCATTATAAATGAAAAGGGTGTAGCCTGGCGTTGGCTACACCCACAGAGTGAAAAAAGGGCTGACTTAAGAAAATTTCTCTTTAAGCCGTGCTTTTTTCCCTGTTCTTTCGCGAAGATAGAAAAGTTTTGCCCTGCGGGCTTTACCATGCTGCTCAACAATGACTTTATCAATTCGCGGGGACCGCATAAGAAACGTACGTTCAACACCGATACCATTACTGGCGATACGCCGAACGGTAAAAGTTTCGTGGCTGCCTTTCTTCCGTATAGCGATTATGGTGCCCTTAAATTCCTGGATACGCTCCCGGTCGCCTTCTTTGATCTTAACGGATACACTAACAGAATCTCCTGGGGTTAGTTCCGGAATATTTGGGTTTAATGGTGCTTTTACAGATTCAAATAACTTGTTCATAATAATTTCCAAAAATAAAATTCAGCACCTCGCGGCGCGAAGAAAAATTTTACCATTAATTATACTTAAAAGGTAGGTCAATTGTGGGATTCATGTTCTAGATAATGCCTCATGGATTTTTACTGCTAATTCCTGTGTGATTCCGGATATTTCGGTCATAGCAGAAATTGGGGCATTCCTAACACTCTTCAAGGAGCCGAATTTCTTAAGCAATTCTTTTTTTCTGAATGGGCCTATTCCGGGGATTTGGTCCAGACGTGAAATGAATTTCTCCTTTTTCCGGAGATTGCGGTGGGCGGTGATAGCAAACCGATGCGCTTCATCTCTGATGCGCTGCAGCAGGAATAATCCCTGTGAATTACGAGGTAATTCGATCGGAATGTCCTTATCAGGGAGGAATAAAAGTTCATGCTCCTTTGCTAAGCCAGCAGTTAATAACTTTTCATTCAGTCCAAATTCACTCAATACTTTAACTGCTCGGCTTAATTGTCCTTTCCCGCCATCTACGATAAGAAGATCAGGTAAAACACCAAAAGATTGGTCAATTTTCTTTCCGATTCCCTCATTTTCTCGAGTGGATTTCCAGCGCTTAAATCTGCGGGAAAGTACCTCTTCCATACTGGCAAAATCATCCGGGCCAACCACAGTTTTAATATTGAAACGCCGGTAGAGTTTTTTGTTAGGGATCCCTTTCTCAAATACCACCATACTGCCCACAGCAGCGGTTCCCTGTATGTTTGAAATGTCGTAGCATTCAATACGATTGGGTGGGGTGTCCAGGTTCAATGCATCCTGTATTTGTGCTAATGCCTGGCTTTGCTTGTGGGTGTCAACCTCCCATTGGGCTTTCAAAGCTCTGAGTGTATCAACAGCATTTTCTGCTGCCAATTTGATCAGATCACGCCGAATGCCTCGCTGTGGTATTTTGAAATGTACTTTCTTGCCACCGCGCGCCTGATTTAGCCATCGCTGGATAATCAATGATTCCTCCAGTTCATTTGGCAGAAGAATCTCCCGGGGAATAGAAGATGATTCTGCATAGAATTGTTTTATAAACTGAGATATTATCGTACTATCGTTCTCATCTTCTGTTCCCTCTAACACAAAATATTCCCTGCCAATTAATCGGCCATTCCGGATGAAGAAGATTTGCACACAAGAATCACCGCTGCTTCGGGCTAGCGCGATCGCATCTGAATTCATATCTGAGGAGGAAATGATTTTTTGGCGCTCAACAACTTTTTCTATTGCTTGTATCTGGTCGCGGAGGACGGCTGCTTTTTCAAAATCCATTTCTTGTGAGGATAAGCTCATGTCATTATTAAGCCGCTGAAGGATGGGGTCTGTGTGCCCTTTAAGGAATTTACAGAGGTCCTCGATCATTTGTCGGTATTCTGTCTGATTTATTTTTCCAATACAAGGAGCTGTACACAGTTTGATATCGTAATACAGACAGGCACGGGAATCCTCACCGGTGATTGTCCGATCGCAGGTTCGATATTGAAAAAGTTTTCTTAAGAGGTCAAGGGTTTGATGGACTGCCCAAACACTTGTGTAAGGACCAAAATACCGGGAACCATCCTGCACTTGTTTTCGTGTAACAGTTATTTTTGGGAATGGGTCTGCCCAATGCACCCGGATGAAAGGATAGCGTTTATCATCCTTTAGCCGCACATTGTACTCCGGGAGAAATTTTTTTATCAGATTCATCTCCAGGATCAATGCTTCTAATTCTGATCCGACAACGATCCACTCAATATCGGCAAGTTCAAAAACCATGCGGCGGACCTTCCGGCTGTGGTTGGTGCTGGAGTGGAAATAAGATCGAACACGGCTGCGGAGATTGATCGCTTTGCCAACATAAATAATCTTTCCGGAGCTATTTTTCATCAGATAGCATCCTGGTTTGGTCGGGAGGGTATTTAGTATGCCCTGGAGATGTTCAGAAACGGATAGCATAAGCCAATTTTAACATGCAGTGCCCCTCGTGAGATTTTCTAATGATAAAATCCAAACCCGGAGAGAAAATGAATATCTATTTTTCCTGTTCGATAACTGGCGGGCGCAAGGATCAGTATATTTATCAGAGGATTGTTGATTACTTGATAGAAAATGGTCATGAGGTCCCAACCGCACATTTAGCATCATCTGATGTAATGAAGGATGAATCTGATATAAATGCGGTTGATGTTTATCAGCGGGATATGGAATGGGTGAAGAATTGTGATGCGCTCATTGCAGAAGTAAGCACTCCTTCACATGGCGTTGGATATGAAATTGCAGCGGCTATTTTTCTTGGAAAGCAGGCGATGTGTTGTTACCACAAGGATAAAAAAATATCCAAAATCATAAGCGGTAATACAAATAAAAATGTGCATGTGTTCGCGTATGACAGTGAGGACGAATTGATTTCTGAAATTGAGAGTTTTTTAAAGGAGTTTCCTGAAACGGATTAAATCATCCTTTCTATATGACATCTGTTCTCTAAATGATCCCGGTTAAATAGTAAGATTAAAAAGGTGATATATGGTGTTTAATACATATGTGTTAAACACTCAGATCTATCTCCTCCTTTGGCGAGCCCCCGCTGGGCAAATTTTTCCTACCAGCGGCGGCTTTTTTTAACCACTGTGTTCAAATTAGAAATATATAAAAACCCCTTTTCTGCCCTAACAGGCAGATTTTTTTATCGTAAAATGGTAGCATGGATTATAAGGACTATTATAAAGTTTTAGGTGTTGAAAAAAGCGCCACACCGGATGACATCAAACGCGCCTACAGAAAATTAGCTAAGAAATATCATCCGGATAAAAATCCCGGTGATAAACAGGCGGAAGAGAAGTTTAAAGAGATCAATGAAGCAAATGAAGTGCTCAGCGATGCAAAGAAGAAAGCGCGCTATGATCAGATCAGCAGCTCATATTCGTCCTGGCAGCAAGCTGGTGGTTCACCGGGATCATTTAATTGGGGGGGCTTTTCTGGTGGAAATTATGGACGTGGGACTAGAGTAGATGTAAACGATCTTGGTGATCTTTTCGGTGAGATGGGCGGTTTCTCAGATTTTTTCCGCACAATCTTTGGAGGAGCAGGTGCATCTAAAAATCCTACCTATCGACGAGGATCACGTCAGCAATACACACAGCCCCGCCAACCAGCAAATTACAAGCAGCAGGTGACAATATCTTTGCATGAAGCGTATCACGGTACCACCAGGGTTATTCAATTGGGTGAAAAAAAGATTGAAGTTAAGATTCCCGCAGGATCAAAGACTGGAACCAAAGTGCGGGTTGCGGGTATGGGGCCTAAAAATAATCGCAGTGGTCATGGAGATCTTTATCTGTTCATTAAAGTAGCAGTTGACAATCGGTTCAAAAGAAAAGGGGACGATCTTTATACAAAAAAGCATTTGGATCTGTACTCTGCAGTATTAGGTGGTGAAATTAAAGTGGAGACGATGACCGGAAATGTTATGTTGAAAATACCAGCCGGTACTCAATCAGGGCAAACATTTCGATTGACCGGCAAAGGCATGCCGAAATTAAAGAAGAGCACATCATTTGGTGATTTACTTGTTTCAGCCATCATTGATATACCAAAGAAGTTATCTGCCGAGGAAAAAGACCTTTTTAAGAAACTGCGGGATATTCACTAATAAGAAAAAGATATGAAAAAAAATTCCCAAATTAAAATATTTGGTTTCGTTGTGATAGCAATACTTCTCTTTTCAGGTTGCACACTTCCAGCAATCGAAAGATCGACACCACTTCCAACCATGGAAAATCAGGGGGAACAGCTTAAAAATACGAATGGAAAAATTGACTTGCCATCCTCTGATAAAGTGCTGATTTCGCTTTATGAAGCAGTGAACCCAGGGGTTGCATCGATTATTGTATATTCTGATGGACTTATTCTTGGACAGGGTTCTGGATTTCTGTTTGATGACCAGGGACATATTCTAACTAATTATCATGTGGTAGAGAATGCTGCGCAGATTGAAGTTGTTTTCCCGAACGGATTTCGCGCAGAGGGTGAAGTAATTGGAACAGACCTTGACTCTGATATTGCGGTTGTGGAAGTAGTTATCTCAGATGCGAACTTAAAGCCGTTAGCGCTGGGTAGCTCATTGGGAGTAAAGGTCGGTCAATATGTCGTTGCAATCGGCAATCCGTATGGTTTATCCGGAACAATGACCGTTGGAATCGTTTCCGCTCGGGGAAGATTATTGCAGTCACTTCGAGAAGCGCCTAGTGGTGGATTCTTTACTGCTCCTGATCTTATCCAGACTGATGCTGCTATTAACCCGGGAAACTCTGGCGGACCCCTCCTTAATATGAACGGAAAAGTGATTGGAATTAACCGGGCAATACGCACAAACGGAGAAGGAGACGCCATTCTTTCAAATTCCGGGATTGGATTTGCAGTACCGATTGATATCGTGAAGCGTGTAGTACCCTATCTGATTCGTGATGGAAAATACGATTACCCGTATTTAGGGATTGTCAGTCGTGAGAACCTGACGTTGATAGAAAAGGAAGTATTAGGTTTTTCAAGTGAAACGATGGGGGCATATGTAATTGAAGTTCCCATAAATGGTCCGGCATCAGATGCGGGACTGCGGGGTGGAACAGTGGAAACAAAATTCCCGGATCTGCCGGCTGGTGGGGACCTGATTACAACGGTTGACGGGGAGCCGATCAGAAGTTTTAGTGATCTATTGGCTTATTTGGTGACCAATAAGAGCCCGGGTGACGAAATGGAGATTACTGTTCTTCGGGAAGGACAAGAATTAGTTCTAAAGGTAATTCTTGAAAAAAGGCCAGATTAATAAAAAAATCTTTAATGAGAGTTTTTTATTACTATTTCAAGTTGTCTATCAATAGCAGAAGATCATTGTTGAAATCCTGCAGTTCATTGATCGCTTTTAATCGATCAATAGTAGCATGAGATTTCACTTTAGAAAATTGGTCGGAAAGCTCGGTGGGAAGGTCTGGGAATTTTAAGATACTGAGTTTATTTAGGTCCTCTTCCACATAACGAATATATTGGTTTATGCGGCTGGTTTTGTTATCTACTAAAGCAATGTGGAGAAGACTAGTATTGCTTAATATTTTATACACATCTGCCTGGGTGCTGGCTGTTTGGTAATCTTCCTGAAGCGAGATATAGTCAGTTTCTATAGGCATCAACCGATCCAATTCTGTTTGCGCCTTTTTCAGGGCACTTGCGGATGGCAAATACAGGAGTAAACCAACCGTCAGCGCTCCAATGAGTAAAAAAAGGAGTGCGAACCCTACTTTTTTAATGGTTGTTTGCAAGAATGGATTTTTCTGCCCGGATTTCTTGTCCTTAACTGGTTTCCCTGGCACATCACTCTTTTTTTTACTTTCAGCAGATAAGTTGGTGGCAATTTCTTCGGTTTTCATTCAAAGCTCCTCTACATATTCACATTATTATATTTTATATACGAAATTCATGGATTAAGGATTCATTAAAAAAGATTTGAAAGCATTCTTTAGGCATGTATAATGGCTGGTATGCAAAAAAAGATCTACCTTGACTCGAAGGCAAACAAAACGATCGTACATGGCGCTATAACCGTGATGGCGGCTTTTATTATCAGTAATCTGATCGGTCTTTTTGCGAAAACATTAACCGCCCGATATTTTGGTACCGGGATTGAGAGCAATGCTTTTTTCGCCGCCAATAGATTTACTGAGATACTTTTTAATCTTGTCGCGGGTGGGGCTTTGGGATCTGCTTTTATTCCAGTATTTACAGGGTTGCTGGCAAAAAATAAAAACAAGAAAGCGTGGAGATTGGCTTCAGCGGTAATGAATTTAGTAACAATTGTGTTGGTCGTCCTTAGTTTATTAACCGCGATATTTTCCAGGCAGGTTGTTCGCTATGTATTAGCGCCCGGTTTTTCAGATAACGAGGTATTGTTAACCGCACAGCTATTAAGAATTCAAGTGCTTTCCTCAGTGATTTTTGGGTTAAGTGGTTTGGTAATGGCAGCACTGAATGCACACCAGCATTTTCTGCTTCCTGCTATTGCTCCAGCCATGTATCAAGTTGGATGGATATTAGGGATATTCTTATTAGAACCTAAGATAGGAATTTTTGGACTGGCCTGGGGAGTAGTAATTGGGTCATTTTTCCATTTGGCAGTACAAATACCGCGCCTGCTGAAGCTCCCTGCAATCAATTATTCATTTTCATTTGGGTTGGAGATGGATGAGGTGCGTGAAGTTACCCGATTGATGGCACCCCGCTTACTAGGTGTAGCAGTTGTACAGCTCAATTTTTTATTAAACACATTCCTAGCTTCCTTTCAACCGGAAGGTTCAATTACTGCAATCAGTCTTGCTTTTCCTTTGATGATTATGCCGCAAGCAGCCATTGCTCAATCAATCGCAATCGCAGCTCTTCCTACATTTTCTGCACTAGTGGCAAAGAATGAGATCAGCGAGATGCGCAATTCATTGATCTCTACACTTCGAGTGGTGCTTATCCTCTCGATCCCAGCAGCGACCGGACTTATTCTCTTAAGGGAACCAATTGTTACTCTTCTATATAGGGGAAATGCTTTCACACCACACTCCGTCAAACTGGTTTCGTGGGCACTGCTATGGTTTTCATTGGGTCTGGTAGGTCACTGCTTGGTGGAGGTAATAAGCCGCGCCTTTTATGCGCTGCATGACACAAAAACGCCAGTGATAGTCGGGGTTGGCGCAATGACCGGTAATCTATTTCTAAGTATCCTTTTCAGTGCAATATTCTCTGAAATAGGATGGATGCCGCATGGCGGGCTTGCATTAGCGAATTCAACAGCAACCGCGGTAGAGAGCGTTATCCTTTTGATCCTGATGAAAAGGAAATTGAATGGAATCGATGGTAAGGGAATTACAGAGACAATAATAAAATCGATCTCAGCAAGTGTGGGAATGGGCGCTGTAATTTGGTTTGTAGAGAGACTAATGAATGCCCACAGTCCAGGTATATATGTTGTTATATCTATCATAACAGGTGTAATAGTATATGGTTTGCTTCTTGTTCTATTAAAGTCCAGCGAAATTCGACATGTTTTTTCGCTGATAGGAGCAAAATTTGTAAAGAAGAAACTCTAGCGGAATAATTATTAAACTTAATTCGACTTATTTACAAATCCAAATGAATGTTTACTGAAACTGAAACTAAACAGATTCGACAAAAGCTTGCTTTAAAAAAAATAAGAGGAGCAGATATGGAAAATGAAATTGGGCACGAATTTATGCGATTAACAAAGTATCAGAATTTGGAGACAAGTCCACAAAAACGAGGTATGCCGCTGCCATCATTGGAATTACCGTTAGAAAATGGGTCAGAGTTATTTGATCTTCCATCAGGCAAAAATTTACCCTTAAATAAAGTTGATTTACTGCAGTTGGTAGAAAAACGAGAAAGCCTGAGAAAATATCTGGATAAACCTATCGCTTTGGAAGAACTCTCCTTTTTACTATGGGGAACACAGGGTGTAAAATCGCTGACTGAAAAACCGCTTTCAAAAAGGACTGTTCCATCTGCTGGTTCCCGCCATCCTTTTGAGACCTATCTGCTGGTGAATAATGTAACAGGGCTGTCCCCTGGTTTACACAGATATTTAGCACTTAGCCACAAACTTGCCCGACTTCCTGGTCGGGAAAATATCAATCAAACGTTAACAGAAGCATGTTTGATGCAGCAGCATGTGAAAACATCCGCGGTGACATTTATTTGGGTAGCGGTTCCACATAGAACGGTGTGGCGTTATTCTCAGCGCGGATATCGTTATATCCACCTGGATGCAGGGCATGTGTGCCAGAACCTTTATTTATTAGCGGAGGCGATTGATTGCGGGGTATGCGCGATTGCCGCTTTTGATGATGACTTAGCCAACCAGGCAATTGGATTAGATGGTGAAAATCTTTTCGTCATTTATTTAGCATCATTGGGCAAGCGAAAATAAAACCTTATACTTAAAAAAAACTCTTCTTTAAGCATTAGAAGAATGACTTTCAAGGTCTGCATGCTATAATGCAAATATTCCTTATGAAAGTCATTTTTTAATGGTTTAAATTCGTATGTCATTTGTCCACTTACACGTACACACTCATTATTCTTTATTAGATGGCTTCAGCAAGATAAAGAAGCTTGTAAAACGGACAAAGGAACTCGGTATGTCAGCCGTGGCCATTACAGACCACGGCACGATGTTTGGCGTAATTGAGTTTTATCGGGCAGCGAAAGCAGCGGGAGTAAAACCGATCATCGGAATGGAAGGATATATTTCTCCTCGCCGGATGACTGACAAGGATGCTCAATTTGATAAGCGTGCATCGCATATCCTCCTTTTGGCTGAAAATAAAATTGGATACCAAAACCTGCTTAAAATTGCCAGCGCAAGCCAACTAGAAGGTTTTTATTACCATCCCCGAATCGATAAACCTTTCCTTGCGGAGCATTCTGAAGGGATAATCGCGTCATCAGCATGCTTAAAAGGGGAAATTCCCACAACCATCATGCAGAGAGGGATTGAAACGGCGATACCGTTATTGGATTGGTACTTTGATGTATTTGGAACGGACCACTTTTATCTTGAACTTCAGCGGCATGATATCCCGGAGCTTGAAGAGGTAAACAAAGACCTTATTGAAGTTGGTAAACGATATAATGCTAAATTTATAGCCACAAACGATGTCCATTATGTCGATCGGGAAGATGCCGAGTTTCAGGATATCCTTTTGGCTATCCAAACGGGAGCGGTATTAACCGATAAAAACAGAATGCGTATGAACGGTGATACCTATTATTTGCGATCCCCCCAAGAAATGGCAGAATTATTCAGTTTTTTACCAAGCTCGATCACAAACACGGTTGATATTGCTGAACGGTGCAATGTTAATTTGGACCCTAACGGATACCATTTGCCACTGTTTGAGGTCCCAGATGGGGAGACAGCCCAAACCTACCTAAAAAAACAGTGTGATAAAGGTCTAAAGGAGCGGTATGGATCTCATGCTGATGACCCGGAGGTGCAAGAAAGATTTACATATGAGCTGAGCGTTATTCATAAAATGGGATTTGATGCATATTTCCTGATCGTATGGGATTTATGCCGATATGCCCGTAAAAATAATATTTGGTATGAAGCACGGGGATCAGCCGCTGGTTCTATTGTTGGTTATATCTTAGGCATAACACTGGTAGAACCTTTGGCATATGGCTTGATATTTGAACGATTCTTAAATCCGGATCGAGTGAATATGCCTGATATTGATCTTGATTTTCAGGATGATAAACGCGCGGAGATCATGGAATACTGCGCACAAAAGTATGGCAAGGATCATGTGGCATCTATTATTACATTTGGCACATTGGGCGCCCGGGCAGCAATCCGTGATGTGGGCCGAGTGATGGATATTCCATTGAATGAAGTGGACAGGATCGCCAAATTGATACCAAATATTCCCAGCAGACCCACTACTATCCGGGATGCTTTAGAGCAAGTCTCTGAATTAAGAACGCTGTATGAAAGCCAGGATTACCTAAAAAATTTGATTGACGCAGCAGCAAATATGGAAGGTGTGGTGCGCAACGCAGGCACGCATGCAGCTGGTGTTGTTATATCTGATAAACCAGTTATTGAGTATGTCCCGCTGCATCGGCCGACTAATAAATCAGAAGATGTGCCCATAAAGATAGTCACTCAATTTGAGATGTCAGTTATTGACCATCTTGGATTGCTCAAAGTAGACTTTTTAGGATTGGCCACTCTTACCATTATGCAGCAGGCATGTATTTTGATAGAAAAACGGCATGGGGTTACATATAACCTTGGAAATATCCCGATTGATGACCCTGAGACATACGCCTTCCTTGGAAAAGGATTCACTGCAGGTGTTTTTCAGCTTGAGGGTGCCGCAATGACGCGATTCCTGATGCAAATGCAGCCAAACAAATTAGACCATATTATTGCTATGGTTGCGCTTTATCGTCCTGGACCTATGTCGTTCATTCCACATTATATTGCCCGGATGCATGGAAAAGAGGAGATCTCATACCAGCATCCTATGCTTAAACCGATCTTGAGCGAAACTTATGGGTTTGCGATTTATCAGGAGCAAATCATGCAGGCAACCATGCAGTTGGCTGGATACACTGCGGCTGAAGCTGATATGCTGCGAAAAATAATCTCCAAGAAAAAAGTGCTGGAATTGGAGAAACACCATCAGAAGTTCGTTAAAGGCGCAATTGAAAATGGAATTGAAAAGAAGATTGCTGACGCAATTTTTACCGATTGGGAAGGATTCGCTCATTATGGATTCAATAAAAGCCACGCAGCTGATTATGGCGTAATTGCTATCCAAACAGCATTTCTAAAAGCACACTATCCACTGGAATATTTAACCGCACTCTTATCACAATCCAAGAATGATACGGATAAGGTCGCATTTTATGTGTCTGACTGTCGATCGATGGGAATTGAAATAGAATCACCGGATGTGAATTACAGCGGATGGGATTTTGAGATAGAAGATCATAAGGATGGGTCATCAGCAATCCGTTTTGGCTTAGGTGCGATAAAAAATGTGGGAAGTAATCCTGTTGAAATCATTATGGATGCCAGAAAAGACGGTGTTTTTACTGATATCAATGATTTCGCTCGGCGGGTTGATTTGCGAAAAGTTGGGCGCCGTACGCTGGAAAGCATGATTCGTGTTGGCGCACTTGACTCATTTGGGCCAAGATATGCAATAATGGAAGGCATTGATCAGATCACGGCGGTCAGTGAAAGTCATTTTCGCGCTAAAGAGTGTGGGCAGTTAACCTTTTTTGGCACCGTGGAAGGATTGCAGGAAGAGATTATGCTTCCAAAGACCACAACTATAAACAAAAAGGACCAATTGGAGTGGGAGAAAGAGCTGCTGGGTTTGTATCTGTCAGACCATCCTTTATCTGCTTATTTGCCTTTCATAAAAGGACGCATCACGCATTACTCCAGCCAACTTGTCGAAGCAGAACACAAAAGTGAAGTGATCGTTGGTGGATCAATAGAAGATGTTCGAACAATCATCACAAAAAAGGGTGATGAAATGGCTTTCGCAAGATTGGCAGATGTTCAAGGAAATGTTGAATTAGTGATATTCCCAAGAACCTGGAACAAATTCAGTGATCAAATCCGTAAGGGTGAGGTGCTGTTTGCCAAAGGGAAAGTGGATACAGAGCGGTCTGATCCGAAAATTTTAGTGGATTATGTGGAAAAGATTGATTTGGATAAGTTTTCCGCTGCTGAACCGCACCTTTCAGAACCTGATGCCTCCCGATTGGATTTGGGATTAGATAACGGAAGATTCGGCAATTCAGATCTGTTAACAGAAACTGATCCCTGGAATGGTCATAATTTATTAAACACTTCACACACCGAGAATTTATCAAAAGAAAGTAGTGTCAGTGAGTATGCTGAGGCTGATGAAGATTACAACTCTCGTATTGAGTTGGAAGATGCTGGAGAAAATTACCAACCATTGATAAAAAATCCCAGTACCAATAAATGCAAAGTGATTGAGATCACGCTAAACAGTACTGGATCGAATCAAAAGGATACACGCCGGCTGAGACAAATCTATGGTATCCTGACCTCTACTCCGGGAAATGACGAATTCGCCTTTCTGTGCAGGGAGAATGGACATACCTACCGTTTTGATTTTCCAAATGATTCCACAGCAGTGAATGACAGCCTGATTAATGAACTATATGGCATGGTGGGTGAAACCAATGTACGCATCCGCCCATGAACACATCTGAGCGATTTTTTCCCTGGTGCATTAAAGCATTACAATAAAATATTCTATAGGATCTAAAAAATGACCGAATTATTTAACAACTGGTTATTTATATTTCCGATATTCTTTCTTATATATTGGTTCTCGTTACGCTGGATACGAGTAAATAATATCCTGCTATTTCTCTTTGGTGTTCTCATCTATTCATGGGGCAATATTGAGCGTGGAGTGCTTCTTGTTATATTAACTGTAATTGATTTCCTTCTGGTTAAATATATTTATCCAGTTAAGAATTTCAGAAAAGCAGCGTTATTCGCGGGTATTTTTATCAACCTCATTATATGGTTATTTTTCAAATATTTTTATGTTGGCAACCAAATGATTGAAACTTTTTCATTCCCAATCGGGATTTCTTTCTATATGCTGCGGAAAATCAGTTATTTAGTTGATAACTATAGAAAACCCGGGAATTTACTCTGTGATTTCATCGAGTATGGGTTATTTGTATCTTTCTTTCCACAAATATTGAGTGGCCCAATCGAAAAACCGGATGCGTTTTTACATCAAATCCAGAATAGAAGAACCATCCAATTGAAAAATTGCATAGACGCTGCACAGCTGATCATTTTAGGATTGGTTAAAAAAATTGTGATTGCTGATAATCTAGGGTTGATCGTAGACCGCGTTTTTCGATTGGATTACCCCGAGCGGTTGATAGTGGTGAGTGGATCTTTAGGTTTTGCATTAGAAGTGTATTCAGATTTTTCTGGATATACAGATATATCTCGTGGAATTTCCTCGCTATTGGGTATACAGACTGCGAAGAACTTTAACAAACCATATTTTGCATCTACTCCTAGTGAATTCTGGAATAGGTGGCATATAACCTTTACACAGTGGCTGCGAAATTATATTTTCTTCCCGCTTCGCAGAATGTGTTTAAAAGTATTCTCAAAAAAAATACCTCTAATTAGTGACCTTTTTCCATTATTAATTACTATGGTCTCCAGCGGAATATGGCATGGAAACGGGATTACTTTTCTGGTATGGGGAATATATCATGGTTTGCTGATCTTTTTCTACCGTTTGTCAGGTTTAGACCGATCTAGACAAAACCAAAATCCTGTCATGAAAGGCATTAAATGGGCTGCAATGTTTGTTTTCACTCTATTTGGATGGACAATATTCAGGGCTCCGGATATGATGTGGTTTTTCAGGGTGATTTTTTCGAATCAATGGGGTTTTTCAGACTATGCATTGATTGTATCCCTATCAATTATTTCAATGATATTCATGTATGCTTTGCCACTGATCTTGCTGCGCATTGTTGAATTATCGGAAAAAGCAGAGCAAATAACTAAACCAATTTTTTACGCCACGGCGATTATTTTACTGGTCATATTCAGCGAGTCCGGGATGCAGGATTTTGTCTATTTTGATTATTAATGAATAAAAAAAATCTGTTTTATATTGTGCTCACATTTCTGCTGTTTACAATAGTAAATGTGTGGGTGGTCCAGTTTTATGATTTGAATGATTTTCCTATTCAACGATCGGTCACATTTGATGAATATATCCGGACAGATTATCTCGAACGCATAGAAAATGAAAAACCCGAGATTGTGGCGATTGGCGATTCCTCAATTCGACAATTTAATGATTCCGTTTTCAGTGAAATAAGCGGATTCCGAAGCTCCTTTTTCTCAGCTCCAGGTTCTGGTTCCGCATACTGGTATTTATTTATTCGCAATGAAATCCTGCATGCGAGGTATTATCCGAAATACGTGCTTGTTTTTTTCAGAGGAACTACGCTTACTGTGCCGGAATTCCGTGTAAACGGTAATTATTTCATAAGGTTAGAAGAAATAGCTGTGCCGAAAGACGTGGATGTATTTGATAAGGCGGTAAACAGCAGAAAGAATCAGTGGATGTTGATGCTTGAAAAATACATTCCAATTTTTGCTTATAGATCAGAAATTTATTTCAATATTGTGCAGAGTTTTCGAAATTATGTTCCGGAAAAAATATTAGGTTGTGACGTGAATTCCATTGATCGGGCATATGATGTCGTTTTTGATGACGCCCAAATCAATGACCTTCTGTGGGAAGAACATCTTCTAAATATAGAATCAGTCCTATACCAACCAAAAGCATTGAATTTTATCGCCAGGGTGGATCATTCATTTCTTCCTGACATGATACAAGATTTGCGTGCAGCAGAAATCACTCCCGTTTTTATCCGTGTAAAATATCGATCTCATGCTGAAGGTGAGAAAGATAGTTCAGCATTAATTTCCTATTTGAGTGAATTAGAAGCATATATCGAGAAAAATGGCGGTATGTATGTGGACCTTGCGCAAGTTGAAGCGCTATCTGCTGAGATGTTTAGGGACAACTTCCACATTGATGAGGATTATGCAGGAACAGCGACGGAAATAATTGCTGTTGTGATTAGAAACTATCTAAACCAATGAAAAAAATATTGGTTATTCTTCAGTTTTCCGAAGGTGCGGGAAAAGGATAACTTCCCTAATTGAGCGTTTGTTTGCCAGCAGCATCACCAGACGGTCAATGCCCATACCGAATCCGCCGCTGGGGGGCATTCCGTAAGACATTGCTTGCAGGTAATCATCATCCATCGGGTGGCGCTCCTCATCATCTACTTCATAAGTGCGACCCATCTCAAGGAAACGCTTTTCTTGTTCAAGTGGATCGTTAAGTTCTGTGAAAGCATTGCAAAGTTCCATTCCGCCAACAAAGCCCTCAAAGCGTTCCACGATTGATGGATTACCCGGTTTATTTTTAGCGAGTGGTGAGATCTCGCGCGGATAGTCATATAAAAAAGTTGGTTGGATGAAGCTGGGTTCAAGGATATCTCCGATCAATGCATCAATCAATTTTCCACGCGGAGCTCCTGGCTTTGGATTGAAACCTTTTTTATCCATTGCCGCAGCTAATGATTCAGTATCAGGATGATCTGTAATATCAATGCTTGTCGCATCTATAATACACTGCCAGAGCTTCATGCGTTTCCAGGGTGGTGTTAGGTTGATCTCATGCCCATTGAAATGGATTATTTGCGTTCCAAGGACCTTTTGGGCAGTTTGTGAAATCATCTCTTCAGTTAATTCCATTACCTTGAGATAATCCGCGTACGCCCAGTAGAATTCTAATTGAGTAAATTCCGGGTTGTGTTTGAAGGATACACCCTCGTTTCTAAAGTCCCGACCTATTTCATAAACACGGTCGAGACCTCCTACAAGGAGCCGTTTGAGATATAGTTCAAAGGAAATTCGGAGAAATAAATTCTGGTGCAGCTGGTTGTGGTAGGTTTTAAAGGGCTGAGCCGCTGCACCGCCGTAAATTGGTTGAAGAATTGGAGTTTCAACCTCAATAAAACCGTGATCATCTAGGAAATCTTGTAAAGCTCGAATGGTTGCGAAACGGAGTAGGAAAACATCTCGAACCTCTTGATTCACCGCGAGGTCAGCGTACCGTTGCCGATAGCGTGTTTCAGGATCGGTGAGTGTTGCATGGCTGATGATCTTTCCGTCCTTCTCCACATCTTTTGCTGCGGGGAGTGGGCTGATTGCTTTTGCCAGCATTTGAAGATCAGCTACTAGCAAAGTGATCTCGCCAGTTCGAGAGCGCATGACAGTGCCATTTACCTGAATGAAATCACCCAGATCGTAGAAATCCTTAAATTGATTTAATTTCTCTTTCCCGATTTCATTAATCCGAAGCATGATCTGAATGCGCCCGCTTCCGTCTTCAATGTGGCAAAATGCTAATTTGCCCATTGCTCTTTTTGATCGGATTCGGCCGCCAACTGTGAAGGTTTCAGCGAAATCTTGTTCTGGGTTTTGTTTTTCAAATTCCGTGAAAGAATTTATGACCTCAATGATTTGATGGCTGATTGAATTACGGGTAGGGTATGGTTCAATCCCTTGCTGGCGTAAGGTATTTATTTTTTCTACACGAATTTTTTCAAGATCACTTAATTCCATACCAATTTCCTACATGCATGATAAAAACCCCGCTCTTCCATCCCGGGTAGAATGGCAGGTTTATTTGAACATTATTATGAAACCTTTAATATTTTAACGTTAAATTTTCCATCAGGCGCTTCGACCGTAACTACATCATTCTTATTATGATCGAGCAGAGCGCGTCCAAGTGGGGATTCATTGGATATCTTACCTTCGCTGGGTTTGGCTTCTACCGCACCGACGATAATTAAGGATTCCTTTTTGTCACTTCCTTCTTCCTGAATGGTTACTTTTGAACCAACCTGGATAAGCCCATCAGTGACTCTTTCACTAATAATCTTAGCGGTTGCTAACAAGACTTCTAATTCTTTTATGCGGCCTTCAACAAATGCCTGCTCATTCTTAGCGGCTTCATATTCGGCATTTTCAATAAGATCTTCGCCATCGGAAGCTTCCCGAAGACGGGCTGCTACTTCCTTGCGCCTATCTTTCCGAAGGAATTCAAGTTCCTGTTGTAATTTCTCATATCCTTCTTTTGTTAGGAAGGTATTGTTCATATTCCCTACCTCATCTTTTCAATGATACTAACGCAATTTATACAATTTGGGATGTGTTTTAAAAAAACCACTCCTCCAGGAGCGATTAAAAGGTTAATTTAGGTGCTATTGTCGCAATATATTACCATAATTGCAGGTGTGAAGCAAGTATTAAAAATCCGTAATAACGGGGTTTATTGTTTGTAGTTTGCGCCTTTGTGCAGAGCTGTCTGATTGATTTCGAATAGTGTTTCTTTTTTACCCGACAGACTTTTTTTCATTCCTTTTTCAATACTTTTCATATCCAAAAAATCTGAAGCAGCTACTAATCCCCCCAGCATAACCATATTCGCATAGCGCTTATCACCGATCTCTTCTGCTAATTCGGTCGCTGGTATCTCAATGGTAATAATATCCTTGCGTTTTACAGGGCGATTGACTAATGATGTATTTACAGCCAAATATCCACCGGGCACGATAAGATCTTCATATTTATCCAGCGAGGGCTGATTCATCACGATCGCTGCACGCGGGTTTAGAACCTGAGGAGAACCAATTTCTTCATCAGAAATGACCACTGTGCAATTTGCAGTACCACCGCGCATTTCAGGACCATAAGAGGGAAACCAGGTTACTTCCATGTCATTTTCTAATGCCGCGTACGAGATAACTTTACCGATAAAAAGAACTCCCTGCCCGCCAAATCCAGCAATAATGGTTTCGTTTTGCATCATAATCTCCTAAATCTTGATCTCATTCAATACAGGATTGATTTTGTAGTCCCCAATCGGGTAATATGGAACCATATTTGCTTCAAGCCAATTTGCCGCATCGTTAGGAGATAAATGCCAGTTGGTTGGGCAGGTGGACAGGAGCTCGACCATAGAAAAGCCCAATCCGCGAACCTGGGTTTCGAAAGCCATTCGAATTGCTTTCTTTGCCATACGAATATTTTTCGCGTTGTGCATACTGCGACGAACGATGTAGCTGGCCCCGTCCAGAGTAGCAAGCAGTTCGCTCGCTCGGATGGGGTATCCCATTTTTTCCACATCCCTTCCATGAGGTGATGATGTTGTTTTCATGCCGGGTAGTGTAGTTGGTGCCATTTGCCCGCCAGTCATGCCGTAATTTGCATTATTGATAAAGATCACGGTGATATTTTCACCGCGGCCAGCAGCCGCGACAATTTCACCGGTTCCAATCGATATCATATCCCCATCTCCCTGATAGGTAAACACGATCCGGTCTGGTCTAACTCGTTTAACACCAGTGGCCATGGCTGGTGCGCGGCCGTGGGGAGCTTCAACAAAGTCAAAATCAAAATAATTATATGTAAAAACAGAGCAACCGACGGAAGCCACACCGATCGTCGTTTGGGATAACCCCATTTCGTCTATGACTTCTGCTACCAGCCGCTGGGCGATGCCGTGTGTACAACCGGGGCAGTAATGGGTGTTTATATCTATCAATGCCTTCGGATGTTTATAAACAACTTCCATATTCTTAATGTCCAAAGTCGCCATATTTACTCCTCTACTGAACAATACTATCC
>Ga0209121_10002127_pt1 | contig 20313 bp, 21 predicted proteins | sample Cruoilmetagenom3_FD_187292 | JGI IMG/M metagenome (GOLD analysis project Ga0209121, IMG submission 187292) | Oil polluted marine microbial communities from Coal Oil Point, Santa Barbara, California, USA - Sample 3 (SPAdes) (version 2) | ecosystem: Environmental > Aquatic > Marine > Oil seeps ...
TTAAGTAAATCAATAGCAAGAGCGCTTATGTTTTGACAGGCCATACATTGATTGGGTTGCTTGATATTGTTTTTCACTGCATCTTTGAAAGTCAAGTCAAAGGCAGCGGAAGGCTCATGTTCATCCACACAAAATGGCGAGGGGCCATTAATTGTATGATTGCCATGAGGGTGATTCAATCGGCCCCTAAAGAAAAGTATAGATAGTAGTAAGACAGATTCGGCTAAGGCTGAGATCTGGCGAATAGGCCCCCTGCTGAGCAGGGCCATCCGGTCCAGACGGATGGATCATGGGACGGAGAACGTTCCATGTTTAAACAGTGTTTTCGAGAGGTTAGGTGGTGTGCAAAACCCCGGGGAGCGCTCGAAAAGCCTCTGCATGTCGAAAATGCCCCTCACGGACACTCAACTTTCTGAACATTTAGTAAGAAGTTGGACAACCTCTCGCAAATCGGCTTTTTTTCGGTAGCAGTAAAGGCCGAAAAATGGCCGCCTTATCCATGGCTGAAAAGTCGTGGCCCCATTGAAGCCTATGTCTTTGTACGCGGTTGCACAGCGTTCTTCTAACGTGTTATCCATGGCTGAAAAGTCGTGGCCCCATTGAAGCCAAAGACCATGGACGGAGTCAGTATGGAGGCCGAGACTTATCCATGGCTGAAAAGTCGTGGCCCCATTGAAGCCGTCAAACGGGGAATCGTTATGTTGGGACCAATTAGTTATCCATGGCTGAAAAGTCGTGGCCCCATTGAAGCGTTACCCCACTCGTCTATCCCATATACATACCCGTTTTATCCATGGCTGAAAAGTCGTGGCCCCATTGAAGCATATGGATCTTCTTTTGTTCGAATAACGTCAACTTCATTATCCATGGCTGAAAAGTCGTGGCCCCATTGAAGCAGCCGACAGGAATATGCCTTCGGGAATGCGTCTATCGCCTTATCCATGGCTGAAAAGTCGTGGCCCCATTGAAGCGCCGGAACGGTCGAGATCACGCCGTCTGAATTTGAGGATTATCCATGGCTGAAAAGTCGTGGCCCCATTGAAGCACAGGGTATCCGAGGAGAAAGGTTGCCGTCTTCCCGTCTTATCCATGGCTGAAAAGTCGTGGCCCCATTGAAGCAGATCCTGCTTGCAGTTGGCTTGATATTTGTTGAGCTTATCCATGGCTGAAAAGTCGTGGCCCCATTGAAGCGTACCAAGACTCTCGACCTTCCGGTTCAGACACTTTCCTTATCCATGGCTGAAAAGTCGTGGCCCCATTGAAGCATGTCTGCCGGCTCGCGGGGTCTCATTTACATCTCTTATCCATGGCTGAAAAGTCGTGGCCCCATTGAAGCTGCTAAGAACGAGTCGATGGCATTCTCTTGGACTTCTTATCCATGGCTGAAAAGTCGTGGCCCCATTGAAGCAGTCATTTTATCGTGGATATGATCAATGGCTTTATTGGCTTATCCATGGCTGAAAAGTCGTGGCCCCATTGAAGCAGTTGCCGCTGCCACAGATACCAAGGCCGACTACATCAACTATCCATGGCTGAAAAGTCGTGGCCCCATTGAAGCTTGCGATTTCGTTGAGCACGTCTGCGGCGTATACGCTATCCATGGCTGAAAAGTCGTGGCCCCATTGAAGCCACATAGTAGATGCTGATAACGACCCAACGTTGGCTGGACTATCCATGGCTGAAAAGTCGTGGCCCCATTGAAGCACGCTGCCGGCAAGCATCCCCATGCCCTCGGCACCTTTTATCCATGGCTGAAAAGTCGTGGCCCCATTGAAGCGAGATCGGACCGCTTTGGAGCACGTCAAAAGACCACTATCCATGGCTGAAAAGTCGTGGCCCCATTGAAGCCAAGAGAGAACTGTCCGTAAGGGATGTCTTCCTCCACTCTCTGGACTCGGCCGGGAGCTTATCCCACAAGCTATTTTGTATCTTTCGGAGGCTGTCTAACAATTATCAACAATCAGTAATATTATCCTACATGTACCCTATGCATACACCACCCCGAAATCACGAAAACATACATCAAAAAACCCACAAGGTATAACGCAAAGGCGCAGAGTCACAATGGGTGTTATCATTCTTTGCGCTATTACGTCCTGGCATCTTTGCGTTCTCGTACGAACCCCGAGATATCTAGAGCTGATCGTAAGATCTTTATCCTAGTTTTATGAGTATATTCATACAAAGTATAACAGGAGCATCTAAATGAGAAGAAGATATTCGTGGAGCCTGGCGATCGGGCTCTTGCTGGCGACAGGACTGCTGGTCCTGCTTACGTTTAGCGGTGCGATGGCCTCCGGCGGCGAAGTGGCCACCTATACCATAGCAGACCCCACCGGCGACTGGGGCTTTCCCACACCTTACGCCCACTACGGTCGTGGACCCGGATACACCCGCATGAGCTTCGTCTTCGACACTCTGGTGTGGAAAGACGACGAAGGGCGTATCCCCGCCCTGGCGAAGAGCTGGGAGTACCTGGAAGATGAAGACGCCTATCTCCTCGATCTGCAAGAGGAAGCGACCTGGCACGACGGTGAACCGTTCACCGCCGACGATGTGGTCTTCACCATCGATTACATCAAGGATCACCCCTACATGTGGGTGGACAACAGCATCATAGACCGGGCGGAGAAGATCGACGATTATACCGTGAAGCTCTACCTCTCCGAGCCTTACGCTCCTGCTCTGGACCAGGTGCTGGGCACCCTGCCCATCCTGCCGAAGCACATCTGGGAGGGCGTGGACGATCCGGAGAACTTCAAGGATCAAGGGGCCTTGACCGGCACCGGACCCTACATGCTCGATGTTGATGACTACGACAAGGTCCTGGGGACCTACCGATATCGAGCCTACGAGGGTTACTACCAGGGAACTCCCAGGGTCGAGGAGATTATATTCGTCAAGGTGCCCAGGGAGACGGCCGCCGCCGCCCTGACGCAGGGCGACGTCAACGCGGCGGAGATCGAGCCGGAGATGAGAGACCAGCTGGGAGGTTTCAACATCCTGGAGATGGGTTCCCACTGGTGGAACTACAAGCTGATGATCAACCACCAGGAGAGTCCTATGTCGGACAAGAGGTTCAGGCAGGCGCTGGCCTACGCCATCGACCGGGACGAGCTGGTGGATATCGTGGCACGCGGCTATGGGCTGGCGGGCAGCCCGGGGTTCATACCCTCGGACCACACCTGGTACAACGACGAGATCGAACAATACGAACACAACCCGGAGAAGGCCAGAGAGCTTCTGGACGAAATGGGGTACGACGGTGAGGAGATCGAGCTCCTGACGAAGGGTGGTGACCAAAGATACGAACGTCTCGGCGGTCTGATAAAGGAGGACCTGGAAGAGGTGGGCATCAACGTAGACCTGCGTTCTATGGACTCCAAGACCGTGGACGCCAAGGTCAGAGAAGACGACTTCGATCTGGCGGTCAGCGGCCACGGCGGGCTGATCGGCGATCCCAACTTCCTGGCAGATATGACCATCGACATGGACTTCAACAGCGCCAAATACGACGATAACGACGAGCTCACCGCTCTTCTGGAAGAGCAGGTACACGAGATGGACGAGGACGATCGCAGAGAGCTCATCGACCAGGCACAGGTCCTGTACGCGGAGGACGTACCCGCTATCTCGCTGTACTATCCTGAATGGTTCTGGGCCTATGATGACGAGGTGGAACTCTACTACACCATGGACGGGATGGCCAAGGGTATACCGATACCGCTGAACAAGATGGCTTTGGTCTGAGGACGCCGTTGCGGGCTGCGCGGCGCCCAACCTCCCGATTTTTATTGTACACACAACCTGCGAGTGCGCTTTGGGATGAAGATGAATTATATCATGTTCCAGATCGCATTGAGTTCAAGCGTTCTCGATGAATTGGATTAACAGTTGGGTCAGCTCAGGTTCCAGCATATCTGGTTCGGCTGGATCGAAGCTGTGCAAGGTTCCCACAGACTTATCGCCCTTCTGTTCGATGACCGCTTTCCATTCTTCTTTTCTCACCCACTCATTCACCTTTTCGCGGTGCCAGAGTATAAACTGACAGAGATAAGATACGAAATGCGACCTTTACTTGCCCATCTTTGCCATCCCGCAGGTCGGCAGACTTTAGAGAGGGCCTGGCCTTTGGGCGGCCTCCCGAGCATCAGTTTTCTCGATCTTGTGGCCTACAATCCGTCTCTGTAGCACCGAGGGTGCCTCTGGGATCAACGACCTGGGTGGGTGCGAACACATAGCAAAATATGATTATATGATACGATTACTAAAGTATTTATACAATGAGGCAGTGTGATAGCGTTGGTGATACGTATGAAACGATATCTGGTCATCGCGATGATGATGGTAGCACTGGTCACCACCGCCAGCGCCCACAGCCTGTGGGTAGAGACAAAAGACATGACAGAGGTCGGTGATGAGCAGAGGGTTTACTCATTCTTTGGACACGCACCATCGTCGACCGGGATGTACGCCCCGTTGATGGAAGGCACTTACCTGGTGGTTCCCGACGGCGAAAAGCTGGATCTGGTTACAGAGACCGGTGACTGGCTTCCTGGGTACGGGTGGATGGAATATACCTTCGCCGATGCCGTGTTGTACTGGCCTGGTGACTATGTCTTAGCCTCGCAGAGGGCCCCAGGCGTCTTCGATATGGCCTGGCATGGCGGGGAGAGCGACCCTCAGCTCTACTGTGACGTTGCCAAAGCCATAATTCGCTGTGGTAACGGCGAGGCAACGCACAACTGGAACGCGGGCTTCCCCCTGGAGATAACCTTCGATCAGGCGCCTTATGAGATCGAAGCCGGAGACAACTTCACCGGGGTGATCACCTATGACGGTGAGCCCGTCTCTACCGACTACTCTGCCTGGTATTGGACCTGGAACGCTCATTCCAGCCCGGACGTCCAGAGAGGGACCACCGGTGAGGATGGAGCCTTCACCGTCAGCCTGGACAACGGTGGGCTGTGGATAATCGAGGCGCAGTACGGGATCGATACACCAGGAAACTGGACGGCGACCTATGACACTGGTCATTTTGCGGTCGGCGATGTCATACCTTACAACGGCATGCACTGCAGAAGCACGTTATCCGTCTGGGTGGGATGATCGTCCCATCCTTTTTTTACTGGCGTTGTTATATCATCCTCGTCACAAAGCCTGGTTAAAAGAGCATTTGATTTGCATAAAGTTTATTTTAGTACATAAAGTATAACTTTATGTGCTCAAGTAAATGTGAGCGTAAGCGAGCATTTTCTTGTTGTACATAAAGTATAACTTTATGTGCTCAAGTAAATCCGACCGAAGGGAGGATTTTCTTGTTGTCTGCTATGATATCATACAAAGATAACATTTATTACGTATAAGCACATTAGAATTCCCGGAGACATAACATGAAAAAACGTTACCTATTGATTCTGGCCGTGGTTGGGATAGCAACCCTCGCATCGGGCCACATGCTCTACGCCGAGTATCCCCAGGATATCTCGACCGATTCCGAGATGGACGTATGGATAACCTACGGCCACAGCCATGGTGAGAAGACTGTTCCCGACCTGTCGGTTGCCGAGGTGGTATCGCCTGATGGCGACGTGAACGAGTTGGACCTGGACGAGTATAACGATGGCCTGACAGCTACGGTCGAGATCGATGAACCCGGATGCTACATCCTGAACCTCCAGATGGAGCCAAACTTCGTAGATCTGGCGTGGTATGGGGTAAGCGGCGATAAAGAGCTCATTCTGAACTACGGCAGAGGACTGATGACGGTCGAATCCGGCGATAATTATGACTGGTCTTCAGGCGAAGGGCTGGAGATCGTTCCTCTGGTCGATCCTTACGGCCTTGAGGCGGGAGATGATTTCCGGGCAGAGGTCTTCTGGAACGGCGAATCCATCGATGGAGACTACAACGCCGTGATAGTAAGAACGCCCAGCGACCTGCTCACCATCCAGCATGCCGTAGCCGAAGAGTACGATGCAGAAGGGTATTCGTCCGACGGCAAGATCGAGTTCGAACTCACCAGGCCAGGCCTGTGGGTGATCACCTTCTTCGCGGATACGGTCGAGGAGAGCGGGACCTGGACCGCGACCAACGACGATCCCGAAGGGCATTATACCCAGGGAGACGAGCTGGACTACGACGCCATCGCGCCCACGGCTTATCTGACCTTCTGGAGCGGCTAAAGCATAGAACTATCCGAGGATGATAAAATGAAGATAATCGTCCTGTTGGCGTTATTTATGCTTCTGTGTGGAGGCGTGGCCAGCGGTCACAATATGTTCGTCGATCAGCGGGTGAACGTGGACATCTTTGCCGTCTTCGAGGGCGGTGAACCTGCCAGGAACGCAGATGTGAATATCTACCAGTATAACGAGGCCTGTGAGCTCTACGAGCCTTACAACCAGACCGTCACCGACTCCAGGGGCATGCTCACCGTTGCTCTTCCGGGAAGAGGTACCGGAAACTGGCGCTTCGATGTATCCTGTGCCGGTCACAAAAAAAAGCTCTTCATCAACATCTCGACAGACCGACCCGAGACGAAAAAGACAGGGGTCGTGGCCGCTGCTGCGGTCCTGCCCATAGCCTTTGTCATCTGGAGGAGACGCAACAAACGGTGAGGCTCGAATAATGCACATATCAGATGGGGTCTTATCCTTGCCGGTCATCGCCGCCGGCTGGATAATAACGGCGGCATTGCTGGTGATAACGCTCTGGTGGGCCAAGAAAAGTGGTGGTATCGCCGAACAGATCCCGAAGCTATCGGTCATGACGGGGGCGTTCTTCGTCGCTTCTTTGATCCACATATCCATAGGACCCACCTGCGTTCATCTCATACTCAACGGGTTGCTAGGTGTCGTTCTCGGTCTGCTGTCATATCCTGCGATGTTCATAGGTCTCACTCTGCAGGCCCTTTTATTTCAGCACGGCGGCGTCACGGTCATCGGCGTGAATACCATGAACGTGGGAATATCGGCACTGATCTCCTATGCCGTGTTCAAGGTCGGATATAAAAAAGCCATCTCACTGCCGGTGCTCGGCGCCCTGTGTGGGGCTCTGGCAACCATATTCACGGTGGTGTTGCTGGCCATTGTTCTCGTTACCACAGGCGAGGAGTTCGTTGGCGTTGCAAAGCTTGCTGCGCTGGCACACGTCCCGATTATGATCATAGAGGCGATCATTACCGGTTTTGTCGTTGCCTATCTTGCGAAGGTCAAACCAGAACTACTACCAATATATCCGGGTGATAGAAGATGAACGCAAAGAGACTATCTGGTGCTCTGGTGCTGCTCCTGCTTCTGTGCACTGTGCTGGTGCCTGCGGTATCAGCCCACCGGGCGTTTGTGGGACAAGTTATGGAAGATGAAGTGAGGTTAAAGGCCTGGTACGAAGGCGGAGACCCCATGAATGAGGCTTCTGTGAAGGTCTATGCGATCGAAGATGGAAAAGAAGAACTTTATCTCGAAGGGCTCACCGATGAGGATGGAGTCTACTCATTTGAACCAAAAGATGGAGTCACAGAGTACAGAGTGATAGTGGAACAACTGGGGCACCGGGCAAAGACGAAGATCGACCTGGAAGGGCCTTCTTCACAGGAGGAAGCAGAGCTACCGCTCTATGCCAGAATCATCGCCGGGTTCGGCTACCTGCTGGGACTTGCCGGTGCAGGAATGATATACTCCGCACGGAAGATAGAGAAGGATTCTCGAAAAAACAGATGACAGGATTACGAAGCTGAGGACGGTAATTCATGGAATATCCAGAGATCGACAGGTATGCATCGCTCGATTCACCCGTTCATCGTTTCGATCCACGAACAAAGATAGCCACGTTCACTTTCCTCGTTTTTTCTTTTGTGTTCATACAAGAGATCACCATCGCGCTTTTTGCCCTGTTCTTCTCCATTCTTCTTCTGCTGGTATCAAAGCTCCCTATCGGTTTCGTCTTCAAACGCGTCCAGGTGGTATTGATATTCGTCTTGCCCCTGCTGATCATCATGCCCCTTACGGTGGAAGGGACCGAGCTTTTCAGCGTATTCGGGATCTCGGCGACCCATGAGGGGCTACGGTACGCAAGCCTCATAGTCATCAGAGCCATGGCGGCGGTGATCCTCATATTAACGATGCTCGGGTCGATGAGGTTCGATACCACGATCAAGGCGCTCTATATGCTGAAGGTTCCGAGCTCTCTGGTCCAGATGCTCATGTTCACATATCGCTACATCTTCGTGATCATCGATGAGTTTCTGAGCATGAGTCGTGCGATGAGCGCCAAGGGTTTTAATCCCGGAATGAACATGTACAGCCTCTCGATCATCGGAAACATGGTGGGGATGCTGATCGTCAAGAGCTACGAGAGGGGTGAGCGAGTGTACCAGGCGATGATATCCAGGGGGTATACGGGCAACCCGAAGACCAGAACGGCGTTCGCCATGAGAAGAACGGATTACGTGCTGAGTGCGATCCTCGTAGGGTTTGCTATCCTCGTGCATATCAATATCAATACGGTGATGATGTGACGAAAGAAGCGGTATCTATCAGAGACTTGAACTACTCGTACCCGGACGGGACGGTGGCGTTGGAAGATATTAACATCACGATCGAAGAAGGAGAAAGGATAGCGATCATCGGGCAGAACGGTGCGGGAAAGACTACGCTATTCCTCCACCTGAACGGCACCATCAAGAGCCACAATAACAATGTCGTCATCTTTGGAAAAGATATAGGGCAGATGAAGAGCAAGGAGCGGATCGAGAAGGTGGGGATAGTCTTCCAGGATCCGGACGACCAGCTCTTCATGCCCACTATCTTCGACGATGTGGCCTTCGGTCCCATCAACATGGGTCTCGACGAAGACGAAGTGGAACGACGGGTGAGATCCGCCCTCGCCACCGTAGGCCTCACCGGGTTCGAGGACCGGGTCCCTCATCATCTGAGCTATGGCCAGAAGAAACGAGCAGCGCTTGCGGCCGTCTTATCCATGGAGCCGAGGATCCTGGTGCTCGACGAGCCCACCGCCAACCTCGACCCGAGGAACAGGATCTCCCTGATCAGGCTGATAAACAACCTGAACAGGAATAAAGGGACAACGACCATCGTGGCCATGCATGACGTCAACGCGGTCTCGCAGCTTGCAGACCGGATCTACGTGCTGAACAAGAGGATGGTGGCCGACGGATCCCCTACAGAGATCTTCATGGACTTCGATCTCTTGAGAGAGAACAACCTGGATGCTCCGGACGTATTCAGGCTCTTCAACGTGCTGAGCTGCTTCGGGTTCAACTGCGAATCACTTCCTCTTTCGATAGATGACGCCGTGGAGGTTCTGACGAAGACCATAGAAGGCAACGGGAAGCACATTCACCTTCATATCCACGAGCATACTCATGAAGATCTGAAGGACATCATGCACCGCTACGATCATCATGCCGAGCCATCAAAATAAGAACAAGAAAAAGAGGGCCTGGAGCGCCCTCACCAACTTGTTTTCAGTCTTCCATGATGTAGTCGGATCTCAGGGTCAGGGTTGAACGGTAAACAGGACCCACGTAGCTCTTCTCGGTCGAGGCATCTCCCGGGACAGATCCACTGCCTTCACGATGCGGGGGTCCATCTTGGTGTCGGTCCTCACCACTCACTCGCTCAGCTCCGAGGAGTCGGTCAGGTTCAGAGTGACCTTGCCCTCCTCGTCGGTGACGCCCTCGACATTAGAGTCATCGCCCACCCTTACGGCCCATACATCTATGCCGGGGAAGGGTTCATTCACGTAGAATACCTGGAACTGGAAGTCACCATTGCCAATGGTGGTTATGTCGTCCAGAGGCACTATCTCCAAGTCCTGGCCTATAGGTGTCAATGGCGGTCTAAAACTGTCCAATTATGGCGGAATAAAACTGTCCACCTGCCAATCCCTGAGTTGAAACTCAAGGGTTGTGTTGATATTAAACCCATTTTGTGATATCTCGTGTGGCCATGTTCCAGAGAGCTAATTTCAAGTAACTTCGGCTATAGATGTCGTGGCGCATTTCCATACGGCAGCTCACCCTTGCTCCGGGGCGTTGATTCCCATCCCAGCATATCGATCGTAGTGGGAGAGGATCATCTCCTTCGTCCTGTACGTCCCGTACCGCTCCATGTCCTTCCTTTTCACGATGGGGAAGGTTTCGAGGATGTAGTCGAGGTCCTCCCGATCGAGGCCGTAGAGGTGGGCGTAGATCGCATCGAGCTCCGCCCTGGGGATGGCCCGCCTCTCTTCGTCCCACACAATTTAACGCAAGGGCGCAAAGGCGCAGAGACGCAAAGAGTCTCATCGTTTTCTTTTGCGTCTTTGCGTTCTCGTCGGCCGTGGCACGGACTCGGGAGATCGGTCTCGTCCAACGCCGAGAGATCGCCGACCGATGGATGCGTCGGCAGGGTAGATAAAAAGTAATAGTACCGGCCCCTCTCCAGGATAGATCGGATCGAGTACCCAGATATGGCGGGATGGTAATGAAGATCGTATACACCAAAAGGCTCGAGGAGAGGTACAACACGAACCCGGTGGAGATCCCCGACAGGGTGAGGCTGCCCGCCCAGGAGCTGAGAGGCTACGAGTTCGTGGAGCCCGGCCAGGCCAACATTGAGGACATCTCCCGGGTCCACGAAAGGAAGCATATCGAGAGGGTGAGGGCCAGGGGCCTCTTCGGGCCCGCAAGCCTCTCCGCTGGCGGGGCCGTCCTGGCCGCGGAGCTGGCGCTGGAGGAAGAGCCCGCTTTTGCCCTCATACGGCCGCCGGGTCACCACGCATCGAGGGATCACAGCTGGGGGATGTGCTTTTTCAACAACATGGCGATCGCCGTTGGGAGGATAAGCAACCAAGTGAAGAAGGTCCTCATAATCGATATCGACCTGCACTTCGGGGACGGGACGGTGAACATATTCCGGTGGAACGAGGACGTCAATATCGTCAACATCGGCGCCATCGACATGGGGTTCGAGTACCTGAAGCTGGACGGCGAGCGCTACCTCGCCGGCGTGGCCGCCGCCCTCGATCGGCTCCAATACGATGTGGTAGGAGTCTCGGCGGGCTTCGACACCTACGTGGAGGACTGGGGCGGTCTGCTCTATCGGGAGGACTATCAAAAGATCGGGCGGCTCGTGAAGGAGGGCGCCGAGGAGCGCTGCGAAGGAAGGCGCTTCGCCGTTCTCGAGGGCGGGTATCATCCTGACCTGAGGTACTGCGTGAAGAGCTTCGTGCGGGGGTTCGAATGATGTACAGCTTCTTCGTTTATACAATAAAGTTCGTAACCACTCAGGCATGTTGATTGGTCTCCCGATTGCGATCCTGTACTTTCTGGGAACAACCATCAGGACTTCGCGTCTTCGCGTCTTCGCGTGAATAATAAAATAGGGGGCACGCGAAGACGCGAAGACGCGAAGGAGGGCTTGCGATGAAAGACGGCAAGAAAATGTTCGCTTACGCTCACATTTACTTGAGCACATAATGTTATACATTATATACAACAAGAAAAATAACCGCAGAGGGCGCAGAGGAACACAGAGCATTTAACCATTTATTTCCCCTCCGCGCCCCTCTGCGTACTCTGCGGTTATATTCCGTGCTTGGTTACAGTATGCCTCACGTCTGGGCGTTGTGCCCCGAAGGTGCCAGGGTTGCATAACGAACGAGTTCGATCATTTGTTACATTTGATTTTTCCTCCGTTATTTTAAGCTCCGTCCAGGACTTGCTCCTCCGTTGCCCCAAAGGCGGATATCGGCCAGAGGGTGCGAGGGCGATAGTGGCCTTCGTCTTCTGGACAGGGACGATGATGATGGTGCTTGCGCATGGTCTTGCCATTCAGGAATTTAACAATGATAAATCATTTATTAAGATCTGCGCCATTAAATCCACTATGAGGTCGATCACCCCTTATATTCCCCGCCCACAACTTCCCGTATCCGCTCCGCCGTCTTCGGCCCCACAAGTTCCACCTCTTGCAGAGCCTCCGGGGGCGCCGTTGCCACCTTCTCCACGCTCCCGAAGCATTTGAGCAGTTTCCGCGCCACCACAGGCCCCACCCCCGGTATCGACGAGATCAGGTCCTCCTGCTGCTCTTTAAGGGTGCGGGCGGTCTTCCGTCCATGGACCGAAGGCGCTTTTCGGTCCTGCTGCTCCCTCCGGGCGATCAAGGCGATCACCGACGCCGTCTCCTCCTCGTCCTCCGTGGGGATGATCGAGATTCCGAAGTCCACGGCTATGGAGACCAGGGCGCCCCGGATGGCGTTGGGATGGACCTGCCGGGCGTAGAGATCCCGGCCCTCGAGGATGAGAAGCGGCCGCTCGTAGGTCCGGGTCAGATCCCCCACCTGCCGGAAGAGGTCCCGGTCCGCGCCGACCAGAGAGTCCACGAAGTCCGCCGCCGTCTTCCGCTCGATTGCCACCCGGTCGCTGATCACGTAGTCCCCCACCTCCAGGACCTTCAGGACGATACCGATCCCCAGCGCCTCCAAACGCTTGGCCATCGTCCGCTCCCGGGAATCTACGTAGACCAAGGCGCTGGCCTCCGCCCCCCCATTCTCCTTCTTCTCCTTCTCCTTCTTCTCCCCCACCCCGACAGAACCGATCTGGGTCTGCCTGGCCTCCGCCGTCGATATCTCAAACTTGCCCAGGTCCTGGATCTGCCTGTGCATGTTCTTCTCCTTCCGGTCGCTGATCCAGCGGTAAGCCTCGTCCTTCGTCCCGCGGGCCACCAGGACCACCACCCTCCCGGCGCGAGCCCGGCCCGTCCGCCCCTTGCGCTGGATGGACCTGATCTCGCTGGGCACCGGCTCGTAGAACAAGACCATGTCTGTTGCCGGGATGTCGATCCCCTCTTCGCCGACAGATGTAGCGATAAGCACGTTGTAGGTCCCCTCCCGGAACTGCTGGAGTATCTCCGTCTGCTGCTTCTGGGTCAGACCCGCGTCGGATACCCGGCTGGCCTGACCCACGAACCTCACCGGCCGGATCAGACCCTCCCCGGAACTTTCCAGGAACTCCAAAACCGAGGTTGCCGTGTCCCTGTAGTTGGTAAAGACCATGATCAAAGAGTCGTCCTTGGTTTTGAGCTGCTCCTCCACCAGGTCCTTGACCGCCATCAGCTTGGGATGATCCACGTCCAGCCGCTCCAGGGTATAAACCGCCTCCCGGAACCGTGGGTTCCCGGCGATGCGCTTGGCCGCCTTGCTCCCTCCCCGGGACCTGGCCTCCATGTCCAGCCGCTCCAGGTACTTGGCCAGAGACTCCGTGCCCTGGGTCTCCGCCAGCTCTACGGCATGCTTCAGCTTCAGCACCTCCGCCAGCACCGAGACCGCCTGGTAGAGCGAAGGTGTTGGCTTCCTGGCGATAGAGGTACTCAGCCTCTTCTGCATATCCAAGAGCTCCTTCTTGGAAGCCCTCTGGAGCTGTATCGAGGTCCCGCCCGACGGATCCAGCCGGGAGAGAGCCTCGATCCTCTGCTCCAGGACCTCCTCCAAGAGGTTCCTCAGCTGGAGGATCTCTTTGGGAACGGTCACCTTCACCACCTCGACCTCCGTCTGGTGGACGAAGGGCGCCACGTCGGGGTCTTGATCCGTCTTGGCCTCCACCCTCGATATCCTCAGGTTGGAACAGATCTCCTCGATCTTTTCCGCACTGCTCCCCGGACTGGCGGTGATCCCCAGCACGAGTCCGTCGCGCCCCTCTTTCTCGTACCTCTGGGCGATATAGACGTAGGCATAGTTCCCCGTCGCCCGGTGAGCTTCGTCGAAGATCACGCAGGAGACATCCTTCAGGCTGATCCTCCTTGATAGAAGATCGTTCTCGATCACCTGGGGGGTGGAGACGATGATCCTGGCCTCGTCCCACATCACCATCCTCCGCTCGGGCGGAGTCTCACCTGTGAACTGAACCACCGTGGAGGGCGCAACCAGGATGTTCTTCAGAAAAGATGTGTGCTGCTCCACCAAAGGTCTGGTAGGTGCCATGAAGAGCACCTTTCCCTTATCCAGGCGGACCAGTATGACCAGCAAGGCCACTACGGTCTTGCCCAGGCCCGTAGGCAAGACGACCAGGGTAGACTCCTGAAGGGCGCTGACCGCCAGGTCCAGCTGGAAGAGACGCTTCTCGACCGTCCCCACCTTGATGAGGGGGTGCTCTATGTAGCTCATCTCAGGATCTCGTAGAAGTCCTTGTGGGGGTTGATCAAAAGGACCTCAGCGATCTCTCTGGCCAGCTTTTCCGGATCATCGGAATCCAGTTTGAGCTTCCAGATGACCGATCGTTCCACCTTCTTGACCATCGAGAACCCCAGACGGTTCCTGAGCCGGTCAAGGATCGTCTCCGCCTCGCCGTCCTCTATGTGCAGCCCCACCTTCACCGGGACCGAACCCCTCTCGAAGTCGAGCTTCTCCGCCGATGCCAGGTAGCTCTCCTTGTTCTCGTTCACCAGTTCTCTGGCCAGCATCCTGGCCAGGTCCGGGGGGTCTTCGACAGCGTCATCGACCTCCAGGGCAAATAGCCGTTCCCGCTCCAGGCCGGTCAGCACCTTGCCGTACCCCATCCTCCTGACGAGGGTGTTCTTGACGGTCGCCGCTTCCGCATCCGGGATCTTGAGCCAGATCCGGAGGTTTATCTTCATCCGGACACCTCGATGTAGCGTTTCATGGACTCAAATATCAGCCTGCCCGGGCCAGGTGTATCGATCTGGCGCCTTGCTGCCGGATCGACGAAGGGCAGCTGCCAGGCGAAAGAAGACCTCTCGGGATGAGGCATCATCCCCAGAACGTTGCCCTCAGGGTTGCAGATGCCGGCTATGTTCTCCACGCTCCCGTTGACGTTCACGGGGAACTCGTTTTTCGTCTCGCCCCCGGTGTCGCAGTACCTGAAGACGATCTGGTTCTCCTCGTTCAGCTTCTCGATCAGGTTCTCGTCGGCGGTGACCAGGTTTCCCTCGGCGTGGGCCATCGGCATATCGATGAGAGACCCTTTATCGATGAGGTAGCTGCCGCTACACCTCCCGGCGACAGCGTCGTGCCTGAGGGAGATCCAGGCGCAATAGAAACCCCGCCGTACTATCTCGCCTTTGGTTACCATCACGTTCTGGGCCAGGGCGGCGTCTACCCCATCCAGCCCGGGAAGCATCCCCGACTCCACCAGGATCTGGAACCCGTTGCAGATCCCCAGGACAGGCTTGCCCTCATCCGCCTCCTCTTTCAGGGTCTCCATCACCGGCTCCTTGGAGGCGATGGCTCCGGCCCTGAGCCGGTCCTGGTAGGAGAACCCGCCGGGGATCATGTAGCCGTCAAAGTCGCATAGCTCTTCTGCCGGTCGGTTCCATCTGAATATCTCCCCATTCAGACCGGCGCTCCTGGCCGCCACCAGGGTCTCGTGCTCGCAGTTGGACCCCGGGAACTGTATCACCGCTACCTTCATCTCATCGCCTCCACCAGGCCCCCGGTCCAGGCCTTCCTGGCCGCCTCCAGATCCAGGCAGACCACCTTCGTATCCTTGCGGGTCATGACCAGCTCGGGAGCATCCTTCACAGCGCCCAGCCTCATCAGGTCCAGGCCGCGCTCCTTCATCAGTCCGGCCAGATCTTCCTCTGCCCCGGCCCGGCACTCCAATAGGAAACCGGACGACTCGGAGAAGATCAGCCGGTCGGTGCCGAGACGCGAGCTGCCCGCCCGGTCGAGAGCCAACTCTATCCCCAGGTCTGCCTTTCCGGTCAGGGCCATCTCCGCGGCCGTCGCCCCAAGACCGCCGTTGGATATGTCGTGGGCGGAGACCACAAACCCCCGGGCTATGGAGTCGATGGTGGTGTGGATCATCTTTCGCTCCAAATCGAACCTCACCTGGGGGACGTTGGCCCCCGTCGCCCCGCAGACGGTGCGGTAGTAGTCGGACCCGCCGAGCTCGTCGAACCGGGGCCCTATCAGGAATATGTTGTTCCCCGGCTCTTTGAGGTTCATGGTCACGGCATCCCCGACATCATCGATGAGACCGACACAGGCGATCACGGGCGAGGGGTCGACGGTTCCTTCGGGCGACTCGTTATAGAAGCTGACGTTACCGGAAACTATGGGCACAGGAGCGTTCTGGTGACCCTTCAGCCAGAGCGCCTTGGCGGCGTCCGAGAGACCCCTGACAGCCTCTCTGAACTCCCAGAAAGCTTCCGGTTTCTCGGGGTTGCCGAAGTTGAGGCAGTCGGTCATGGTCCAGGGTACGGCTCCTATCGAGGCCACGTTTCTCATGGCCTCGGCCACGGCGGTGGCTCCTGCCCAGTAGGGGCTGATCCGGCCATAGAATGGGTTGGAGTCAACAGAAAGAGCGATCCCGAAACGTTCCCCCCGAACAGGAGCGATCAGGCCCGCATCGGCCTCTCCCGGCCGGATCACCGTGTTGCCCTGAACCTCGGTGTCGTAGTACCTGTAAACATGCTCCCTGGACGACGTATTGGGCGAGGCCAGTACCCTGAGCAAGACCTGGCTCAGGTCCTGGGGAACCTCGATTGCAGGTTCCATATGGTGCATCTCCCGTGGCTTCTCCTCTCGCTGGTACCTGATGCCGCCGGTGAGGTGCTCGATGGGAACGTTGCAGGTCTCTCTGCCTTTGTGCCGGGTGATGTACCGCCCGTTGGTGGTCATCTTCCCCACCATCGAAGCCCTGGCGCCTTCATAGACGTTGGGCAGGTCCCAGTCCTCGTTGTAGATATTCAGCGCCCTGGGTGTCATCTTCGGTGGACAGATGAGGAGGAAACGTTCCTGGGTCTCCGCACACCCGATCACCTCCGGCGGAAGGTCGCCGGCCCGGTGGACCAGGTCCAGGTCCAGGTCCATGCCGTAACCTGCGCTGGCTCCCATCTCCGAGGAGGCGCAGGTGAACCCGCCACCGCCCAGGTCTTTGAACCCGATGGTGATCCCCTCCGACCGGGTCATCTCGAAGAGGTCCTGGTTGGCCTTGAAGAGGACGTTCTTCAGGAAGGGGTCCGGTATCTGGATGGCGCCTCGGTTTGCGTCCTCGTCTTCCGCCCTCAGAGCCTCCGAGGCGAAGGTCACCCCACCAAAGCCGCTGGAATCGGTGGGCTTACCGATGAGGATCACGTCGTACCCCTTCTCGCCCGCTCCAGGAGGAGCTCTGCTCTTGATGATCTCGTCTCTCTTAACCACGCCGATGGCAACCACGTTGACCAGGCAGTTGGTATCGAAGCTATCGTCGAAGACCACATCTCCGGCCATCACTGGGACGCCCAGGGCGTTTCCGTACTGCCAGATCCCGTCGACCACCCCTTCGGCCACCCAGCGGACGTGGTTGGCGTCCGGGCCGTTGGGGTCGCCGAAGCGGAGCGGATCGGCGGTGGCCACCACCTTGGCGCCCATGCAGTTCACGTCTCTGACGATACCGCCGATGCCTGTTGCCGCGCCCTCGTTGGGCAAGATCTGGCTGGGGTGGTTGTGGCTCTCGTGGGCTATGACCACACACCAGGTATCGTCGATGGCCACTATGCCCGCGTCCTCTTCGGGTCCCTGGACGACGTTGGGGCCGGTGGTGTGCAGGAACTCCTGGAGGGTGGCCCGGCTGCTCTTGTAGGAGCAGTGCTCGCTCCACATGGTATCGTAGTTGAAGAGCTCCGGCAGGGTGGGATCTCTCCTTAGAATATCTGCAATTGAACGCGCCTCAGAGACCGTGAGGCCGAGGCCTGCGCCGCGCAGGTTCGTCTCGACCTCCTGGTCAAGATGACCGATTATCCTCAATAGATGACACCTCTTATAGGAGGATAAGCTTGTGGAGATCGTTATGAATTTGTCGCTGGTGGGTAGTAAATTCGACCGAAGGGAGGATTTACTTGTTGGGTAAGGTATATCTACTTACAATCGTTACAATATTGCTATGCTAGCAACTAAACGTATTCCCGTAACTGAGGCGGTATGGGCCGAGCTATCAGACCTAAAAAGAGCTGGACAGACTTATGACACCCTGCTATCTGAGATGATAGAGAGAGAGAAGAAGGAAAGGCTATTCAGGGATATGGATGAGATTGAAAAGAGAGGGAAGTTCGTGGAGATGAAATGGTAGACTTCCATGTGCTGATAGATGAAGATGCACAAAAATTTCTTGATAATCTATCCGAAAAAAGCCAGCGGATCGTGAAGGAAAAACTTAGGATACTCGAAGAAGATCCTTTTTCTGGAAAACACGGCGACAAAGAATTAATCCAACGAAAGGGTCGCAAAGACATTTATCGCTTGCATATTTCAAGATATTACACCGCGTTTTATAGGATATATAACGACGAGAAGATAGTTAAGATCCTAGGTATCACGACCATCGAGCAGGCGCACAAATTGTATGGAAGATAACCGACGACGAAGGGCGAGCCCATAGGATCGATTTTAGACACGGATTGACACCGATTTACACAGATGCTACCAAAATCAGCGTCTTTACAATCACTGGATTATAGGACAGTGCCCATGTCATATTAATCCACATCCACTCTCGTAACTACTCAGGTACCTAAACCACTATCGGGGGACTTCACTATGCAGGAACTACCCGGGACATGGGGCATACCGCATACACCGTGTTATCCGAGTGCGCTAGCACCGAGCAATCCGAAAGATTGCGAGAGTTACGAATCCCGCTCATGTTTTATCCTCACTGTCAATTATCCGCGTTATTTTCTCTCTTAACATGGGAATATCTTTTCTGGCGGTCACCCAGACAGCGTCAGGGTCTACACCAAAGTAACCATGTATCAATTTATCTCTCATTCCGGCCATCTTCTTCCATGGAATATTGGGATATCCATTTCTCACCTCCAAGGATAGATTCTTTGTGGCTTCTCCGATAATTTCAATTTCCCTAATGACAGCATCTTGAAACATACGATTATTCATAAACTCATCATAACCCACTTCTCTCAAATACTCATCAATTAAATCCATAGCATCCAAAATATGCTTTAGATATACTGTATTATCTTTCATCACCCAAATACCACCACTGCTTCTTTTTCTATTCTATCTGTTAAATACGGACTAATTGATTTCCTAGTCAACAAATCCACTTTTATCCCTAATGCTTCCTCTAACTCTTGTTCTATCCCAACAAGATCTAGAAGGCTTTTCCTTTCCGAAAACTCTACAAGAATATCTAAATCGCTATCTTCTCGTGCTTCGTCTCTCACATAGGATCCAAATATCTTAATCTCTTTAGCACCGTGCCTTTTAAGCATCTCTACAACTTCTTTGATTTTTTCGTCCATCGTCTTTCACATCCTATAGTGGGGTTCGGAATTTCGGACAACGTTTCGAGTGTATCTGAAGTCCAGCCGTCAGGCTGGATTTGGGCGAAGTGCCAAAGGCATGTAGCCAGATACGCTCTGTTAGGCGATGTGGTGCGTGATTAAATATTATGTTGCAGCTCATTTAAAAGCCTCCTTAATATACTCAGAAAGATAACCTCCCTCAGGAACTCCTCCAATGGAATCAGATATTTTAAATTCCCTTTTCACGAGTTTTGCTGTAATTTCTCGGATAGATTGGAATATCACTTCTGATTTGTCTGGTATTTCCTTGCTCTTACCGAATTTCTGCTGCTTAAGTACCGTCCAGATTGAGTTTTCATAGGATTTAAGAGCCTCTATCAGGGGTACGGGTATACTAATATAATACTTATTTAAACTCATTACAGTTTTCAGAATGTCAATGGATTTAGGGGCGAACTCCTTATTTAGATTAGATAAGATTTGGTTCTCTGGAATACCTTCCTTCTGCATTTGGGCATTTTGTCCAGCCATCCAGCTTAGTAGTTGCGTACTTTCAAAATTCACTTTTGTTACTATTTCCCAAATAGACTTGTAATCTTCTAATTGTGCTTTAAGAATATCTGACTCGGCGATTTCTTCCCGAAAGGCACGTTTATTTAGCCAGCTAGTGATAATTGCTGTTACTAAGCCGACACCTGCTCCGATCAATGCAAGAATAATTTCGTCAGTCATAACAAATTCCTTCTTATAGTAGCACCATTTCGCCTAACATCGGTATATCTGCAATACTTCGCATATCACTCCAATCTGGCGGTATATACGAACTTCGTATATCCTTTCCATTTTGGTAGTATATCTGAAATACTGCGTATATGCCTCCCTCTGTACAAACCTGCTATCATCCTGATATTTATTCCTCGCATCCTTTACACTTCATTCATTCTGTTACCTGGAATGGCTCAATACATCGTACACCGTTTCATTTGGCAAATAAGGGTTCAATACATCGTACACTCTTTTTGATATGAGATTTATTCAAAGCATCCTC
>Ga0209121_10002128_pt1 | contig 20310 bp, 14 predicted proteins | sample Cruoilmetagenom3_FD_187292 | JGI IMG/M metagenome (GOLD analysis project Ga0209121, IMG submission 187292) | Oil polluted marine microbial communities from Coal Oil Point, Santa Barbara, California, USA - Sample 3 (SPAdes) (version 2) | ecosystem: Environmental > Aquatic > Marine > Oil seeps ...
CCAATGTCTTGCAGACCCCGTTGACGCCGTTCATGCCCCCGCGCCCCCCGGAACGCGATCAGCCCAGCGTGCGCCAGAGGACCACGCCGGCGATCACGAGCAGCGCACACCCGGAAAAGACCTGAAGGCACCAGCCGAGCCCGCTGCGCGCCAGCACCCCGGAGGCGACCAGCCAGGGCGCCAGCCCGGCCACCGTCGAGGCGAGCACCGCCGAGACAAAGAACGCCAGCGCGGCGGGGTTGGCGAGGTCGGTCTGCGCGGGCACGAAACCGGGCAGAAGCGAGAGGAAAAACACCAGCGCCAGCGGGTTGGCCGCGCCAATCCAGATCCCGCGCATGGCAAGACGCCGCACACTGCACCGGGCCCCGCGGGCGGATTTCGCGTCCGCCGCTGGCTCCCGCAGGATGCAAACCCCGATCCAGATGAGCGAGGCGACACTGGCGAGCTGCAATCCCGTGAACAGCGCAGGGCTCACATCGCGCGCGCCAAGCAGGAGCGCGAGCGCCAGCACCGACCAGGCCAGCTCGGCCACCAGGATGCCCGCACCGGCCGCGACACCGCCCCACAGGCCCGCCCGCACCGCGGCGCTACCCACCAGCGCCACGTTCTGTCCCGGCGCCACCGAAGCGGCGAAGTTGGCGGCGGCCAGCGCAAACCAGAGCTCGATCGTCATGTGGGTTTCCTCCCAATTACTCCGCGCCTTGCCCGTTTGTGCCGCAGATCGGTGACGGCGGCTGTGAACCGGTTCACAGCGGCTGCACGGTGCAGGTCCGTGCACTGACCCCGGGGCCGGGCGTGCTAGGAAGGACGGACGCATCAGGTTTCGATTCGGGTTTTTCCCGGGGGATAGTTTCACCATGCTCGTCGACCTCATTCTTCCGGCCGTGCTCACGGTCATCATGTTCTCGCTCGGCCTCGGTCTGACCGGCGCCGACTTCGCGCGTGTTCTGCGCAGCCCGCGGGCCTTCGGTCTCGGCGCGGTCAACCAGCTCGTGCTGGTGCCGGTGACCGGGTTTGTCCTCGCGGTGCTGTTCGGCTTGCCGTCCGAACTCGCCGCCGGCACGATGATCCTGGCACTCTGCCCGGGCGGCGTGATGTCCAACGTGGCCACGCGAATGGCCGCGGGGTCCGTGCCGCTCTCGGTATCGCTGACGGCGGTCATCAGCCTGGTGTCGATCCTGACCCTGCCGGTTTTGACCGCGCTTTCGGTGCGCTATTTCATGGGCGCCGACGCGCCGCCGATCGACGTGACCGCACTTGGGCTGACGATGTTCGGGCTGACGGCCGTGCCGGTCGGCCTCGGCATGGCGCTCACCCGCCTCGCGCCTGCGTTCACCGCCCGGCTCGCCCCGTGGATGAACCGGATCACCACCGCCCTGTTCGCGGTGCTGATCCTGCTGGCGCTGGCGGCCAACTGGGAGACCTTCCTCGCCAATATCGGCACGCTCGGGCCGGCGCTCGTGACGATGACGGCGGTGTTGCTCACTGCCGGGGTGCTGACCGCGCGCGCCGCAGGTCTCGACCACCGCGAGACGACGACCGTGGCGATCGAGTCGGGCATCCAGAACGGCACCTTGGGTATTGCGGTCGGCGGCATCGTCGCGGGCGTCGCGACCGGATTGCCCGCGATGACCCTGCCAACGGCGATCTACTCGGTCACGGCCTGGGCCCTGGTGCTGCCCTTCGTGGCCTGGCGCAGGCGGTCAGGCGGCGTGGTCGCGGTCGAAGCCTGACCCGAAGGCCTGACCCGGAGGCCTGACCCGGAGGCCGCAGGGGCCCGAACGCCCCCGCCTCAGCCCGACAACCGCCAAAGCCGTGGCAGCTCGATCCTTGCGCGGGCGAGGTGGGCATCGCGCGCGGCCGTCTCGTCCGCCAACCCGGTGCGGGTCAAGCGGTCCCAAGCTTCGGCCGCGGCGTAGCTCATGCCCCGCTCGTCGGCGGCCGCGGCAGAGATCCGCCAGCTTTTCGCGGCCTTGTCCCCCCGGCCCCGTGCCCAGTGGCCGTCACCTTGCGCAAGCGCGGCCATGGGCACGCCCGCCCGATATTGCTTGCCGATCCGGGCGGCTGATTTTGTTACCACGTCGAGGTAGCCACGCGCCTGGTCCGCTGGCAGCCCCCGGTCGCGCAGCGCCCAGATCAGATCGCAGTAGATCGGGGCATTCTGGGTCATGTAGACCTGCGGACGCTTCGTGCGCCCCACGATCTCCAGTGCCGCCTCGAGATCGGCTATCGCCGCCGGATCGCGCCCGTCCTCAAGCGCCAGCGCCGCGCGGGCGTAGTAGAACACCAGCCGGTTGTTGTCGTTGGCGTCGAGCGCGTTGGCCGGGTCGTCGAGCAAGCGCTCCATCGCGGCCACATCCTCGCGCATCTCGTCCCAGCGCGACAGGCTCAGAAGATCGCGCGACCGGCCATTGTGCGACCAGATGATGCCGTGCACCACGCCCCGGTCACGGCTGGCCGCAAGGGTGATGTCGGACCAGCCGATGGCCTCTTCGAACCGCCCCTCCAGCCGCTTGAGGTTGGCAAGCGTCGAGCACGAGGTTTCCCAGGTCTTGCGCTCGCCGCAGGCCTCGGAAACCTTCATCGCGTGCCGGAAATAGCCCTCGCCGTCGTCCCAGCCGCCCTTTCCGCTCTCGTAATTGCCCGACACCATGTAGACCCAACCTTCGGTCGCCGGGTCGTCCAGCCGGTCGGTGATCGCGAGCGCCTTTTGCTGCAGATCGTCACCATCGAGCGCCCAGGGCAGCGCGGTCGAGATCAGCGCCATGCCGATGTAGAGCTTGGCCAGCGTCGCGCTGTCACCGCCGGCGGCGCGCGCGAGGTTGGCGCCGCGCAGGATCTCGGCCAGCGCCTGCGGGATCTTGTTGAGCTCGTAGTGCAGTTCCGACAGCATCATCGTCGCGTCTGCGGCCAGGATCACCGGGGCCCGAACCGCGTCAGGCTGCCGGGGCCGGTGCGGGCGCATCCGGAAATTGGCATAGCCGCCGAACAGCCCGCGCGCCGCCTGCCAGCCGGTCTCGGGCGGCGAACGGTCGAGATCGCCGATGCAGGCTTTGAGGAAATCCTCGGACCGCTGGTACTGGCCGAGGGCACGAAGCGCATAGGCGATGTCGTAGCGCCACTGCGCCCGGGTCAGATCGGGCACACCCGCGTCACCGCCGTCACCGCCTTCGCCGAGCGTCAGTGCGCGGGTCAGGAAATCGACGGTTTCGAGGTTGGCGTAGGCGGCCTTGGCGTTTTCGCCAGCGGCGGCAAGGTGGCGCAGCGCCGCGTCGCGGTCGCCGGCCCGCTCGGTATGGTGGGCGAGAAGTGCGAGGTCGCCCTGCTTCGGCGTGTCGCCCGCCTGCGCCGCGATCCGCGCCGCCGCCGCCGCATGCAGCCGCCGGGCCTGTTCGGTGACAAGCGAGTGATAGGCCGCATCGGCGACGATGGCGTGGTGAAACGCCCAGCCGCCCTCCGGCTCCGGCTCGATCAACCCGGTCTCACCGATCCGCGTCAGGTCGGCCTCAACCTCCCCCAACCCGGCCGAGGGGTGCAACTCGGCCAGTGCGTCGGCGCTGAACCGGCGCCCAAGCACCGCGGCGGCGCGGATCGTGAGCTGCTGCGAGGGGGTCAGGCGGCTGATCCGCTCCTTGATCGCGCCAGCCGCGTCGGCGGGGATGTCGAGATGCGCCAGCCCGGCCTCGCCGAGCCGCAGATGCGCATAGCCCTTCTCGATTTCGACCAGCCCCCGGGCGTCCAGTGCCTGAGCGAGCGCCATCGTGAACAGCGGATGGCCCGCGGCCTTGTCGTGCAGGAGGTCGGCCAGCCGGGGCGCGGCCGCCGTGGCGCCCAGCGTCTGCGCCGCAAGCGCGCCGCTGTCGGCCTCATCCAGCATGCCGAGGTCCAGTGTCTCGACCAGGGTACGGTCGAGGAACCGGCGCGCCTCGGTGGGCACATCGTCGGGGCCGAGCGGCCGGGTGACCAGGCAGACCGAGACCGGCGCCCGGCGGGTCAACACGTCGAGCAGTTGCCAGGACGCCGAGTCGAGCCAATGGGCGTCTTCCACCACAAGCATCGTGCGGGCCTCGCCCAGGAGCCGGGCCAGAAGCTCGACCGCCAGGTCGCGCGTCTCGGCCGCCCGGCCCGCGCCGGCCAAGGCCCGCGACGCGTCGGTTTCGGGCAGGACGGTGGGCAGCAGCGGCGACAGCAGCGACAGGAGCGGTTCCGACCCGGGGTCGAGGTGGCGCATGAGGGCCACCCGACACGCCGCGGCATCGGCGCGCGGGTCGAGCCCGAGCAGCCCGGTCACCAGCGGACCGAGCGGCGCGTAGCTGATCGCGCGGCGGATCGCATCGCCCTGCACCTGCAGATGGGCGACACCGGACTGGCCGAGGTGGGTTTCGAACCAGGCGGCGAGGCGCGATTTGCCCATCCCTGCGTCGGCGGTCAGGCACAGATCCACGCCCTCGCCTGCCCCCTCACCCCGGGCCAGCCGCCCGGCGATCGCCTCGAGCTTTCGCTTTTCCTGCCCCCGCCCGATCAGATCTCCCTCGTGCGCCAGCTGACGCAAACGTTCGTCGGTGACGGCATAGACGGCGGCCTCTCCCGCCTGTCCCTTGAGCGGCAGGCGGGCGACCTCCTGCGTGTCGAACCGGCGCGCGACCGCTGCGCGTGTATCGGCGTCGAGGGTCACCGGCGCGCGCCCGGCCATGCACATCGCGGCCGCCCGGTTCAGTGCATCGCCGATCGCGACATGCTGGACATACCCCGGCGCGCCGATCAACCCGGCGAAGACCTTGCCGGCGGTGACCGCGGCCAGCAACGGCCCGGCCGGATCCTGTGCCAGCGCCTGCGCCGCGCGCACGGCGCGGTCTGCGCCGTCCTCCCACACGCTCGTCGCGAGCCCCCAGGCCGCGATGCCGACCAACCCCTTGTCGTCGAAACAGGTATGGCCGAGCGTCCCGCCCTCGGCCTCCACCGCCGCCGCGATGGCACGAAGCACGTCCGCCGCCGCGCCGGTGTCCTGCGGACCCGCATAGGCGAAGGACGGCGCGCGCACGAACAGCACATGCACCTGACGAAACTCGGCCACCCAGTCGCGCCCCAGCGAAAGCCCGGCCCGCTGATGCGCACGCAGCCAGGGGCCGACGTCGAAAGCGGGCGGCGGCGGCGGCGCGGGCCAGGCTTCGGCGTTCACCGCCCGCGCAATCGACGCGCCCGGATCGGTCTCGACCCGCGCGTCCTCGGCCACCAGCGCCAGCGCGGCTTCGGTCAGCCGCACGCCCCCGGCGACGAGGTCCAACGCCGCCATCTCGTCCAGCACCGGCCCGCAGAACACGGCCTGGCGACCGCCAGACGCCCCCGCATCGACCAGCCACATGTCGCCCACGCCAACGCCCGCGCGCATTTCGATCGACCGGTCGCCGACCGGGTCGGCGCCGACCTCCTCCTGAACGGCACGCCCGCAGGCCACCGCGGCGCGCACCATCGCCGCCCGGTCTTCACCCGTCGGCCAATACACGGCGACAGCATCGCCCGCGTAGTAGAGCACCGATCCGCCGTGGCGCGCGATGACGTCGCCGATCCGGGCGAAGACCGCGTTGATGACGCCCTGCAGCACCTCCGCCCCGCGTTCCGACTTCGCCACCGTCTCCGCGCCCATGCGCGAAAAGCCGGACAGATCGCACAGCAGGACGACACCCGGGGCGGCAAGGCTTCGCGGGTCAGGCCCCGGGCCCGCCTGCAACAGGCGCCGCGCGGTCTCGGACAGAAAGGCGTTGGCCTCCTCGCCATCGAGGGGGGGCGGGGTCTGCGATCCGTCGCCTGCCATCGTTTCTCCAAAGGTCTAGGTTCTCGAAATCAACTGCCGGTTCAGGCTAGCGGTGCGACCGGCGTCTTTCCACCGTCTCGTGGACTCTGCGCGCCGGCGCGTTGGCCCCCTGAGCGCCATGGTCCCTGAGCGCCATGGCCCCCGATCGAGCCGAAAGACGGAACATGCCTGCAAAGCAGATGCGGCATCCCGCACCCCCGGTGTGCCATTTGCCGCGCGCGCACCGCACAACTCACCCGCGCAGCGATGCGTCATCGATGCGAGTCCGGGACGGCTTCATGTTGGGTTCACCCGAGCGGGCCACCTGGGTCAGGCGCGGCCAACCGGCCTGCGCCACCGGTGTCGAGCGCGCCGTTCCCCCGCTGCGCACGCAGCCATGACCGGTCCGGCCGACACGACCGTTTGACCGGTTTCGCTCACGTCCGTCCGGTCACTCCGCCGGCGGGGTCTCCGCCGCGGCGTCGCCCTCTTGCGGCGCCGCCTCCGGGCCGCCCAGCATCGACTTGGCCACGCCGCCGACCCAGATGTCGTTGATCCGGCTGCCGTCGGGGTAGATCGCGAGGCCCTGCCCCTCCCGCACACCCGCTTCGAAAGCGCCTTCGTAGGTGGTGCCGTCTGCATAGGTGGCCTTGCCCTGCCCGTGCTCGAGCCCGCCGAGCCAGGACCCGGCGTAGACATACCCGTCCGCCCCGGTCAGGGTGCCGTCGCCCTCGTACGCCCCGGCGACAAACTCGCCGGTATAAACCGAGCCATCGGGCCGCGTGAGCGTGCCCTCGCCCTGGTATTGCCCGGCCACGAACGCGCCATCGTAGATCGTGCCATCCGCCTGGGTGAGCTTGCCGTTCCCGTCGTAGATTCCGCCAGAGAACCCGCCCGCGTAGGTCGCCCCATCGGCAAAAGTCCGTGCCCCCTCACCTTCGAACTGCCCGGCCTCGAAGCGGCCCTCGTAGGTCGAGCCGTCGCCGTAGGTGCGCAGGCCCAGTCCCTCGAACACCCCGTCACGGAAGGTGCCGACATAGGTCGAGCCGTCGGCCTTGATCAACTCGCCCTCACCGTCCGGAAGGCCGGCGCGGAACTGGCCGGTGTAGACCGCGCCATTGGCATAGGTCTCGACCCCGTCGCCATCGCTCTGGCCATCGACCCAGGTGCCCTCGTATTTGTAGCCATCGGTGCCGGTCAGCGTGCCCTGGCCCGAGCGTTTTCCGGCCACGAAATCGCCGATATAGACGTCGCCGCCGGCATAGGTGATCTTGCCCTGGCCGGTGCGCAGACCCTCCTCGAAGGGGCCGTCATAGACCGAGCCGTCGGGGAAGGTGAGCCGGCCCGCGCCATGCATTCGGCCCTGTTCCCAGCCGCCTTCGTAGGTGGTGCCGTCAGCGCTCTTGAGCGTGCCGAGCCCGTCGGGCTGGCCGGCCTTGAAGGCCCCGGTATAGACGGTGCCGTCAGCCTCGGTGAGTTTGCCGGCGCCCGCTTTCACACCCATGGCCCAGTCACCTTCGTAGACCGAGCCCGCAGGGCTTTCGAGCCGGCCCTTGCCGTTGTGCTCGCCGTTGCGAAATGCGCCTTCGTAGGTGAAGCCGGTGGCATAGGTCACCAGGCCGGAGCCGTTGATCTTGCCGTCGACCCAGTCGCCTTCGTAGACGGTCCCATCCGGGTAAGTCACCTTGCCGAGCCCGTGCGGCCGGCCGCCGGCGAATCCGCCTTCATAGACCGACCCGTTGGGGAAGCGGGCGGTGCCTTCGCCGCGAATCTCGCCATCGACGAACGTGCCGGCGTATTCGTAGCCGTTCGGGGTGCGCAGCGTGCCGGTGCCGTGGCGCACGCCGTCCTTGAGTTCCCCCTCGTAGAAGGTGCCGTCGTCGTATTGCACCGTCTCGACGCCGCCGTCCTGCGCGAAACCCGCGCCCGGCGCTGCGAGCGCCAATCCCAAAGCCGATCCGAAAGCAAAGCCTTTGAGCGCAAATCTGCGCTGGCGTGCCGAAAACGTATTCACAAGTGTCATGGGCTTGCCCCTGCGGTCCCCGTCCGGTCCGGTGCGCGCGACGTGCCCCCCCGGTCGCGCAGACCCTAGAAGAACCCCCCGCTAGGGGCAAGACTTTCGCCCATGCGAAAGGGTCGCGGGCTTTCGGCCTCGCAAGGTACCAGCGCGGCCCTGCGGCTGCTTCCCCTCGCCTGTAAACCTGTTAAACCTTGCTCACGTCCTGAAGACCCGTTCCCGATCCCCCGAGGCGCCCCCGATGAGTGACACCTTCCGCCTGACGCTGGCACAGCTCGCCCCCGCCGTGGGCGACATTCCCGGCAACATCGCCAAGGCGCGCACCGCCTGGCAGGCCGCCAAGGCCGCCGGGGCCGATCTCGTCGTGCTGCCCGAGATGTTCGCGGTCGGTTACCAGCCGCAGGATCTGGTGAGGCGCCCGGCGTTCTGGCACGAGGCGATGGAAGCGGTCACAGCGCTCGCGGGCGAGACCGCCGACGGCCCGCCGCTCGCCATCGGCGCGCCGTTTCACGACGGCACCGCGCTGTTCAACGCCTACCACATCTGCGAAGGCGGGCGGGTCGCGCTCAGGGTGTTCAAACAGGTGCTGCCCAACACCGACGTGTTCGACGAAAAACGCCTCTATGCCCGCGGGCCGGACCAGGGACCGTTCCGGATCGGGCCGCTGCTGATCGGCACGCCGATCTGCGAAGATGCCTGGTGGGAAGACCATGTCTGCTCGACCATGGCCAAGGCCGGCGCCCAGGTGCTGGTGGTGCCCAACGGCTCACCCTACCACCGCGGCAAGGTCGCGGTGCGCCAGGACCACATGCGCGCCCGGGTCACTGAGACCGGTCTGCCGCTGGTCTATCTCAACATGACCGGCGGCCAGGACGACCAGGTGTTCGACGGCGCGAGCTTCGGGGTGAACCCCGGCGGCGACATTGCGTTCCAGCTGCCGCAGTTCGCCGATGCGATCGCCCATGTCGACTTCGACAACACCGCAGAGGGCTGGCGCATCCGGTCCGCTCCTGTCGTGCCCGCGCTCGACGATTGGGAGGCGGATTACCGCGCGATGGTGATCGCGCTCGGCGATTATTTCGCCAAGACCGGCTTCAAGAAGGCGCTGCTCGGCCTCTCGGGTGGCATCGACAGCGCCATCGTCGCAACCATCGCCGCCGACGCGCTCGGGCCCGAAAATGTCCGCTGCGTCATGCTGCCATCCGAGTACACCTCCCGATCCAGCCTCGACGATGCCGAAGCGGTCGCGAAAGCCCTCGGCACCCGGCTCGACACGCTGCCGATCTCCGGCCCCTGTGCTGCCGTTACCGAAGCGTTGGCGCCGGTCTTCGAGGGCACCGCAGCGGACGTCACCGAAGAAAACATCCAGTCGCGCCTGCGCGGGCTCCTGCTGATGGCGCTGTCGAACAAGTTCGGCGAAATGCTCCTTACCACTGGCAACAAGTCCGAGGTCGCCGTCGGCTACGCGACGATCTACGGCGACATGGCCGGCGGCTACAACCCGATCAAGGATCTCTACAAGACCCGGGTGTTCGAGACCTGCCGCTGGCGCAACGCCAACCATCGCCCGTGGATGAAGGCGCCGGCGGGTGAGGTCATCCCCCCCTCCGTGATCGACAAGCCTCCGTCCGCGGAGCTGCGCGAAGATCAGAGGGATGAAGATTCGCTCCCCCCCTACGAGGTGCTCGACGCGATCCTCGACGGTCTCATCGACCGCGAGGCCTCGATCGCCGAGTTGGTCGCCGAAGGCTTCGACCGGGACACCGTGAAACGGGTCGAACACCTGATTTTCATCAGCGAATACAAGCGCTTCCAATCCGCCCCCGGCGCCCGCCTCACCCGCCGCGCGTTCTGGCTCGACCGCCGCTACCCGGTGGCAAACCGCTGGCGCGACAAGACCTGAACCCCGGTCGACGACGTGCCGCTCGCGCTCGTAACACAAACCCAGGCCCCGACCGCACGAAGATGAAAGGCGGCCCCGCCGCGCGCTGACCGCCCCTCGTTTTCCTGGCCGATACATTCCGGCGGTGTGGGGGCAGCGCCCCCTCCCGTCAAAGCATCATCTGGTAGCTCGACGGCGCGTACTGATAGCCCGAATCCTTCGCCTCGACATAGCCCAGCGCCGGCCAGGGCATGTGGTAGCCGATGAAGGGGATTTTGTCCGAAGCCAACATTCCCAGCAGAGTCTTACGCGATTCCGCCGCCGCAGGCTTGTCCATATCGAACCTCACTTCCCAATCCGGGTAGGCAAGCGACCAGACGTAATGGTTGGCGAAATCGGCGGCGATCAGAAGCCCCTCGCCGTCGCTTTCCAGCATGTAGGCCATGTGCCCCGGCGTATGCCCGAAGGCCTCCACGGCGGTGATGCCCGCGGCGACCGAACCGCCCCCGTCGAGGAAGCTCATCTTCTCGGCAAGCGGGCGCACCTTGGCCTCGAACCCCTCGTTGCCGGACATGTCCCAACCATCGAACTCGACCGCGCCGGTGACGTAGCGGGCGTTGGGGAAGGTCGGCGTGCCGGCATCATCCGCCAAGCCGCCGATGTGGTCGCCGTGCATGTGGGTGATGACCACGACGTCGACCTGATCCGGAGTGTAGCCGGCCTCGGCCAACGCGCCGGTGATGCCCGCCGGGTTGAGCCCGGTGTCGAACAGCACCAGTTCCGAGCCGGTGTTGACCACGGTGGGCGTGAAAAAGAACTGCGCTGCGTTCGTCGGGATGTTGGCGGCAGCGGACGCGGCGGCGAAATCCGCGTCGGAGGCATTGAGGCCGAATATCCCGTGCGGGTTCTCCACCGTCTGCGTGCCCGCGAGCAGCGCGGTGACCTCGAAACCGCCCAACCCGAACCGGTTGAACCGCGTCGTCGCCATCCCCAGCATGTCGGCGGCAGCGAAAGCGCTGCTTGCGGTCATCGGCAGCGCCGCCGCCCCCGCCAGCAAGGCGCGGCGGTCGATCCTGGTCTCGTTCACGGACATGTCGTTCTCCTTGGACTTTGTTTCGGCTACACTCACGATACGCACAAAATATTGATATTGGTCCATTGAGCACGAGAATTTGAAGAAGGTGTGATGAGCGAAAACAAGACACGACCCACCACTGAGACCGTCGCCGGCTTCATCGGCGCGGTCGAGCATCCGACCCGGCGCGCCGATGCCCAGCGGCTCGTCGAAATCTTTCGCGACGTCACCGGCTGGGCGCCGCAGATGTGGGGGCCGTCGATCGTCGGCTACGGGTCGTACCATTACACCTACGACAGCGGCCGCGAGGGCGACATGTGCGCCACCGGGTTCAGCCCCCGCAAGGCCAACCTCGTGGTCTACATCATGCCGGGCTACGCAGATTTCGACGATCAACTCGCCCGTCTCGGCAAGTACAAGCTCGGCAAGTCCTGCCTCTATATCAACAAGCTGGCCGACGTTGACGAACAGGTCCTGAAGGACCTGATTCGCGCGGGGCTCAACGACTTGGGCCGGAAATACCCGGTCACCCCGAGCTGACCGCCGCCGCGGAGCGACCCGATTTCGAAATCGCGCAAGAAGCGGGTTCACAAACCGCTTCTCACTCCCACCACCGGTCGACGACTGAAATATCGTCGTCCGACCAGCCGAAATGGTGCGCGAATTCGTGCACCAGCACATGCCCCACCAGCTCCGCAAATCCGACGTTGCCGCGTTCGGCCCATTCATCGAGTAGAGCCCGGCGATAGAGCCAGATCGTGTCGGGTTGCATGGGGCTATCCATCACCGATTTCTCGGTGAGCGGAATGCCGTCGTAGAGCCCGGTCAACCCGAAAGGATCGTCGATGCCGAGCTCGCGCAGCACCTCCTCGTCGGCATATTCCACAACCCGGATCGCCACCGCCCGCGCCGCCGGCCGGAACGCCGCCGGCAGCGCCGCGCGAGCCGCTTCGGCCAGCGCCTGGACCTCGCCGAGCGAGGGTGCGGTGCGGTCGTCTTCGGTCCAGCTCATGGGCACCTCCTGAAAGCCCAGATAGCCGCGCGCCGGCCCATGCGAAAGCCCCGGGCGTGGACAAACCGCGCCCTTTGCGCAAAAAGGCCCACGCATAGGAGAATCCCATGACCGTCACCCGTTTCGCTCCCTCCCCCACCGGCTACCTGCATGTCGGCAACCTGCGCACCGCGCTGTTCAACTGGCTGATCGCGCGGGCCCAGGGAGGTACCTTCATCCTCCGGCTCGACGATACCGACCCGGAGCGGTCGAAGCCCGAATATGCCGATGCGATCAAAGAAGACCTCGAATGGCTTGGGCTCACCTGGGACCGGGTCGAGACCCAGTCGTCGCGCCTCGACCGCTACGAGGCCGCGGCCGAAGAGCTGAGGGCGCGGGGCCGGTTCTACGAAGCGTTTGAGACCCCCACCGAGCTCGATCTCAAGCGCAAGAAACAGCTCAACATGGGGCGCCCGCCGGTCTACGACCGCGCCGCCCTCGCGCTCAGCGAAGACGACAAGGCGAAGCTGCGCGCCGAACGCGGCCAGGGGCATTGGCGGTTCAAGCTCGACCAGACCCGTATCGAATGGGACGATGGCATTCTCGGCCCGGTCTCGATCGACGCCGCCTCTGTCTCCGACCCGGTGCTGATCCGCGCCGACGGCCAGTTCCTCTACACGCTCGCCAGCGTCTGCGACGACATCGACTACGGCATCACCCATGTGGTGCGCGGCTCCGACCACGTCACCAACACCGGCACCCAGATCCAGATCATCTCGGCGCTCGGTGGCACGGTGCCGTCCTTCGCGCACCACTCTCTGCTGACCGGACCGCAAGGCGAGGCGCTGTCGAAGCGGCTCGGCACCCTCAGCTTGCGCGATCTGCGCGACCAGGGCGTGGAGCCGATGGCGCTCCTCAGCCACATGGCCCGGCTCGGCTCCTCGCAGCCGGTGGACCTGCGCGAAACCCTCGACGAAGTCATCGCGGGCTTCGATCTCGCCACATTCGGCGCGGCGCCCACCAAGTTCGACGTGAAGGACCTGTTCCCGCTCACGGCGCATGCGCTGGCGCATCGTCCCTACCCGCAGGTGGCCGGGTATCTCAGCGCCCTCGGTGTCCCGGACGCCATCGCCGAGGCCTTCTGGCTGGTCGCGCGCGACAACATCACCACCCTCAAGGGCCTCGATGCCTGGTGGGTGCTGTGCCGCGACGGGGCCACGCCGTTGATCGCACCGGAAGACGCCGAGATGGTCAGCATCGCCTTCGGCCTGCTGCCGGAGCCGCCCTACGCCGCCGATAGCTGGAAAGATTGGACGGCTGCTGTGAAGGAGGCGACGGGGCGCAAGGGCAAGGGGCTGTTCATGCCGCTGCGCAAGGCGTTGACGGGAATGGATCACGGGCCCGACATGGCGGCGCTGATGCCGCTCCTGCAAAAGGTCAACCGCTGAGGCCGGGCGCCGGGGGAAGGCGCTTCCAAGCGCCTTGCGAAAGCGGTTTCGAAACCGCTTCCCCCGCGCCCTGCACAGCCCTTGTGCACTGACGGCACTGGCCAGCGGACCTTCCCCGTGCGATTGCGGGGGCGAACCAAGGCGCGGAACCCCATGGCCAATCAACAGGCACGCTTCCTCGAAGGCTCGCTGATGCGGCACATCACGGTGATGGCGTTGACCGCCTCTATCGGGCTGACGGCCGTGTTCCTGGTCGACCTTGTCGACATGATCTTTATCTCGATGCTGGGCCGTGACGAATTGGCGGCCGCGATCGGCTATGCGGGCGCGATCCTGTTCTTCACCTCCTCATTCGGCATCGGCATGTCGATCGCCGCTGGCGCCGTCGTCGCCCGGGCGCTTGGAGCGGGTGAACCCCATACCGCGCGCCGCCGGACCGCCACGGCGCTGCTCTACGGCGTCGGTTTCGGCGCGCTGTTCGCCGCGCTCGTCTGGCTCAACGTGCCAGCACTCGCTCGGCTGATGGGCGCCTCTGGCGTCACGCTGGAGCTCGCCACCAGCTATCTGAGGATCATCATCCCCTCGTTGCCGCTGCTCATCGCCGGCATGATCGCCGGCGCGGTGCTGCGCGCCCACGGCGACGCGCGCCGGGCGATGCTGTCGACCATCGCCGGCGGCGCGGTCAACGCGGTCCTCGACCCGATCCTGATTTTCGGGTTCGATCTCGAGCTGACCGGCGCGGCGCTGGCCTCGGTCATCGCCCGCGCCGCCATCGCGTTCTTCGCCCTCTACCCGGTGTTTCGCTGGCACGGCGGGCTCGACCGGCCGACGCCCGCGGAGTTCCGGATCGATTTCCCGGCGATCATGACCATCGCCCTCCCGGCGATCCTCACCCAATTCGCCACGCCTCTCGGCCAGGCCTATGTCACCCGCGCGATGGCCAGCTACGGCGAGGACGCGGTCGCCGGCATGGCCATCGTCGGCCGGTTGGTGCCGGTCGCTTTCGGGGTGGTGTTCGCGCTTTCGGGCGCCATCGGCCCGATCGTCGGCCAGAACTTCGGCGCCCGCCAGCACGACCGCGTGCGCGGCGCCTTGCGCGACGGGCTGGTGTTCGTGGGCGTTGTCGTCATGCTCGTCTCGGTCCTGCTCTTCCTCTTGCGCGCGCCGATCGCCGATCTGTTTGGCGCCGAGGGCATGACCCGCCGTCTCGTCTACCTGTTCTGCGGACCGCTGGCGCTCGCCTGGTTCTTCAACGGGGTGATCTTCGTCGCCAACGCCGCCTTCAACAACCTCGGTCACCCGTTCTATTCGACCTGGATCAACTGGGGTCGGCACACCCTCGGCACGATCCCCTTCGTGATCGCGGGCGGCGCGCTCTGGGGCGCGCCCGGGGTGCTCATCGGCCAGGCCCTCGGAGGGATTGTGGCCGCCGGCATCGCGCTGGCGCTTGCCGCCCGGGTGACAGGTCGGGCGGCCGAAGCCCCAGCAGAACCGCCCCATCCCTACCAGCGGCAGGTCCGACAGATGCAGTTGTTCAATTTTCACCGATAAAACCACACCCAAGCACCTGAATGTTTGAAAAGTACTACTGGCCCGGGGTTTTAGGGGGACCTGTTGGCGAACAATGCAGGATAAAAACGATCCTGCCCGCCCGCACAGCTCACAACCTGTGCCGCACCACCCGCGCGCCCACAGCCGCAAGGCCTTCATCGACCACCTCGCGTTCAATCTCAGTCAACCCCTGCGCGCGCGCATAGACGGGACGGGCGCGATCATCGAGCACCGGCACGTGCCATCCGGTCGTGGTCGCAAAAAAATGTCCGACACCGTCGATCCCGAACTCGGCGAGATAGCCCTGCAGCACCGCGTCGATGTAGCTCAGCACCACCGGGTGATCGTCCCCGGGATCGTGGTGCGCGCCTTCGGGTATCGCATAGAGCGCCACGTCGATTTCGCGCCCGACCTCATGTGTCACGGCCCCCGAGACATCGTGGCGCGCATAAGCGTGTTCGCGGTCGTCGAGCGCTGCCCAATCGGCGCCCGGCACCATCGCCACCAGCCCGAGCACCTCCGACCCCGGATCCGGCAACACGGTGAGGAACGGGCGCTGCCGAAGCGGCGATTTGCGCCAGGCCCGCCGCCAGCCGGTCACGCAGGCTTTGCGCGGCTCCGGGAAGTCGTGGGTCCGCCGGTTCACCAGCGAACCATAACCGAAGAAATAGGGGTCGGACATGCACCCATCAGGCCACGGCCCGCGCGCCCCGGCAAGCGCACATTCGCCGCCCCGGTGCCTCACAAGGGCTTGTACGGTCAAAAACCTGCCGCTAACGTCGAATTGCCCGCGCCGGGAGAATCCGGCGGCCCGCCGTCCGCATGCGTTCGGCAGGCCCCCGGTGCCGAAGGAGCAACCGCCCCGGTAAACTCTCAGGCCCCAGGACCGGCACGGGCTGGATACGACTCTGGAGAGTGGCCGCACGGCCCGCCGAAGGGATAACGATCTCAGGCGAAAGGACAGAGGGGGCATCGGCGGGGCAAGGGGGCCCCAGCGGTGCCGGGCGCCTTCCCGGTTGGGAGACGCACGTGAAAGACCTGCGCCATACGGAGTTCTATGACCTGCACGTCGCGCTTGGCGCGAAGATGGTGCCTTTCGCCGGTTGGGACATGCCGGTGCAATACCCCATGGGCGTGATGAAGGAGCACCTGCACACAAGGGCCGCCGCCGGGCTGTTCGACGTGAGCCACATGGGCCAGGTGATCCTGCGCGGACCGGACGCAGCCCAGGCGCTGGAGACCCTGGTGCCTGCCGATATCGTCGGTCTCGCCGAGGGCCGCCAGCGCTATGCCCTGCTCACCAATGAACAGGGCGGAATCCTCGATGACCTGATGGTTGCCAACAAGGGCGATCACCTGCTGCTGGTGGTCAATGCCGCCAACGCCGACGCCGACGTGCAGCACCTCGCACAAAACCTGCCCGAGATCGAAATCGAGACCCCGACGGGACGCGCGTTGATCGCCTTGCAAGGGCCGAAGGCCGAGGCGGCGCTGGCAGCACTCAACCCCGCCGTGTCCGACATGCGGTTCATGGACGCGATCGACCTCGATCTCGCCGGCGCGACCTGCTGGGTCAGCCGCTCGGGTTATACCGGCGAAGACGGGTTCGAGATCTCCGTCCCCGGCACCATGGCCCTGCGGCTCGCCCGGGTGCTGCTGGAAAATCCCGAGGTCGCTCCCATCGGCCTCGGCGCGCGCGATTCGCTGAGGCTCGAAGCCGGCCTGCCGCTGCACGGGGCCGACATCACCCCCGAGACCACACCGCTTCAGGCGGGGCTCGGCTGGTCGGTCGGCAAGGCGCGCCGCGAGGGCCCGCGCGCGGGCGGTTTCCCGGGCGCCGACATCATCCTCGGCGAAGGCCAGATCGGCCGCACGCCGAAGCTCGCAGGCCTGCGCCCCGAAGGCCGCGCCCCGATGCGCGCCGGCACCCAGCTGTTCGAGACGGAAGGCGACGCCGAGCCGGTGGGCGAGATCACCTCCGGCGGTTTCGGCCCCAGCGTGGGCGCCCCCATCGCGATGGGCTACCTGCCCGCCCGCCTCACCCGCGAGGGCACGAAACTCTATGGCGAGGTCCGCGGCAAGCGCCTCGCGGTGGCGGTGAGCCGCCTGCCCTTCCATCCCCGCAGCTACAAAAGATAAAGCCCAACAGGAGACCCCCGATGAAATACACCGAAGAGCACGAATGGCTCGACGAGGCCGACGGCATCGTCACCGTCGGCATCACCGCGCATGCGGCCGAGGAGCTCGGCGACATCGTCTTCGTCGAGCTGCCCGAGGTCGGCGCCGAGGTGACGAAGGACGACGAGATCGTGGTGATCGAGAGCGTGAAAGCCGCCTCCGACATCCTCGCGCCGATCGACGGCGCAATCGTCGAGGTGAACACCGCGATCGCCGACGAACCCGGAAAGGTCAACGAAGACCCCGAAGGCGAGGCCTGGTTCTTCAAGGTCAGGGCCAGCGATCTCTCGCAGCTCGACGAGTGCCTGGACGAAGCCGCCTACAAGGCCTTCATCGGCTGAACCGCTCTTTGGGCCCATCCGGGCCCCACATCGCGAGGAACGCCCGGACGGGCGCGACGAGCCATGCCCGAACCGGAGTAACGGATGCCCTTCACGCCCACCGACTACCTGCCCTACGATTTCGCTAACCGCCGCCATATCGGCCCCTCCGTCGCGGAGATGCACGAAATGCTCGCCACCCTCGGCGTCGACAGTCTCGATGCGCTGATCGACGACACGGTCCCCGCCTCGATCCGCCAGTCCGAGCCGCTCGACTTCGGCAAACCGCGCTCCGAGCGCGAGATGCTCTACGAGCTGCGCGTCATCGCCGGCAAGAACAAGGTCTACCGTTCGCTGCTCGGCCAGGGCTATCACGGCACGGTCACCCCACCTGCGATCCAGCGCAACATCCTCGAAAACCCCGCCTGGTACACTGCCTACACGCCTTACCAACCCGAGATCAGCCAGGGCCGGCTGGAGGCGCTTCTGAACTACCAGACGATGATCTCCGACCTCACCGGGCTCGAGATCGCCGGGGCATCGCTGCTCGACGAGGCCACCGCCTGCGCCGAAGCGATGACCATGGCAAAACGGGTGGCGAAGTCGAAGGCCAGCGCCTTCTTCGTCGACGAGAACGCGCATCCGCAGAACATCGCGGTGATCCGCACCCGGGCCGCACCGCTCGGGATCGAGGTGATCGTCGGCAGCCCCGACGATCTCGACCCGCAAGCGGTGTTCGGCGCGCTGTTCCAGTACCCGGGCACCTACGGGCATTTGCGCGATTTCACCCCCGAGATCGCGGCGCTGCACGACGCCAACGCCATTGCCGTGGTCGCCGCCGACCCGATGGCGCTGACCTTGCTCAAGGAACCCGGCGCCATGGGGGCCGACATCGCCGTCGGCTCGACCCAGCGGTTCGGCGTGCCGATGGCCTACGGCGGGCCGCACGCCGCCTATCTCGCCTGCCACGCAGCCCACAAGCGGGCAATTCCAGGCCGGTTGGTCGGCGTCTCGGTCGACAGCCATGGCAACCGCGCCTACCGGCTCTCCTTACAGACCCGCGAGCAGCATATCCGCCGCGAGAAGGCCACCTCCAACGTCTGCACCGCCCAGGCGCTGCTCGCGGTGATGGCGAGTTTCTATGCCGTCTACCACGGCCCCGAGGGGCTGAAGGCCATCGCCCAGCGCATCCACCGCAAGGCCGAACGGCTGGCCAACAAACTCGAGGAGGTGGGCTACGAGATCGAACCGGGCGAATTCTTCGACACCTTCACCGTCGAGGTCGGCCACCTCCAGCGCGGCATCCTGCTCGCGGCCACCAAGGAAGAGGTCAATCTGCGCCCCGTGGGCCGCACCAAGATCGGCATCACGGTGGACGAGGCCACCCGCTCGGCCACCATCGAGGCGGTCTGGCGCGCCTTCGGCGTGGTCGCGGACGACAAGGATTTCACCCCCAACTACCACCGCCTGCCGGTCGCGCTCGCGCGCGAGAGCAAGTATCTCACCCACCCGGTCTTTCACATGAACCGGGCGGAAACCGAGATGATGCGCTACATGCGCCGGCTCAGCGACCGCGACCTCGCGCTCGACCGGGCGATGATCCCGCTCGGGTCCTGCACGATGAAACTCAATTCCGCGGCCGAGATGATGCCGGTCAGCTGGCGCGAGTTCTCCATGCTGCACCCGCTCTGCCCGCCCGACCAGGCGGAAGGCTACCGCGCCTTGATCGACGATCTCGCCACCATGCTGTGCACGATCACCGGCTACGACGCGATGTCGATGCAGCCCAATTCCGGCGCCCAGGGCGAGTATGCGGGGCTGTTGACGATCCGCGCCTATCACCGGGCGCAGGGCGACGAGGCCCGCGCCATCTGCCTCATTCCGATGTCCGCCCATGGCACCAACCCGGCCTCGGCAACGATGGCGGGGATGCGTGTGGTCACCGTCAAGACCGCCGACAACGGCGATATCGACGTCGACGATTTCCGCGCGAAGGCGGCCGATGCGGGCGAAAAACTGGCCGCCTGCATGATCACCTATCCCTCCACGCATGGCGTCTTCGAGGAGACGGTGCGCGAGGTCTGCGCCATCACCCATGAACACGGCGGCCAGGTCTATATCGACGGCGCCAATCTCAACGCATTGGTGGGGCTCGCCAAGCTCGGCGCGCTCGGCGGCGACGTGAGCCACCTCAACCTGCACAAGACCTTCGCGATCCCGCACGGCGGCGGCGGGCCCGGCATGGGGCCGATCGGCGTGAAGGCGCATCTGGCACCTCACCTGCCACAGGACCCGTTCACCGGCGAGGAAGGGGCGGTGTCCGCCGCCCCCTACGGCTCTGCCTCGATCCTGACGATCTCCTGGGCCTACATCCGGATGATGGGCGGGGCCGGGCTCACCCAGGCCACGCGGGTCGCGATCCTGAATGCCAACTACGTCGCCACCCGGCTCGCCGGCGCCTACGACGTGCTTTACAAGGGCCCCACGGGCCGGGTCGCGCATGAGTGCATCATCGACACAAGGCCCTTCGCCGACAGCGCAGGCGTGACGGTCGAGGACATCGCCAAACGGCTGATGGACGCGGGCTTCCATGCGCCCACCATGTCCTGGCCGGTGGCGGGCACGCTGATGATCGAACCCACGGAATCGGAGACCAAGGCCGAGCTTGACCGGTTCTGCGACGCGATGCTGGCGATCCGCGAGGAGATCCGCGCGATCGAACAGGGCCGGATGGACCGCGCCAACAACCCGCTCAAGAACGCGCCGCACACGATGGAAGACCTGGTGCGCGACTGGGACCGGCCCTACACGCGCGAAGCGGGCTGCTTCCCGCCCGGCGCGTTCCGGGTCGACAAATACTGGCCGCCGGTGAACCGGGTCGACAACGTCTACGGCGACCGGCACCTGGTCTGCACCTGCCCACCGCTGGAGGATTACGCCGAAGGGAAATGAGACGGCTCGCGGAAGGCCCGGACCGGCGGGCGCCTGTGCCGAAACCGGTCCGGGCAACCCACCCGGGATCCCGGGTCTCAACGGCCTGGAAACGACTTCCCGGGA